>Ga0131853_10026422_pt1 | contig 10441 bp, 7 predicted proteins | sample TergutLab28metaG_FD_92764 | JGI IMG/M metagenome (GOLD analysis project Ga0131853, IMG submission 92764) | Labiotermes labralis P1 segment gut microbial communities from Petit-Saut dam, French Guiana - Lab288 P1 (version 2) (version 2) | ecosystem: Host-associated > Arthropoda: Insects >... | reverse complement strand
TTTGCTTATAGACACAGGGAAACCAAGAAAAAACCTGTGTCGAGGTGGCCGGTCGCAGGACCTTCCGAATACTGACTTCTAGCCAGCAGTCCGGCATCTAAAGTAAAAACAGCAATACACACATAGTACAACAAATACACGTAAGATGACAACAATACACACAAGGGAACTAAAACAATAAACACAACTAACAACAATACACACATCTTAAAATACACACAAGACATAGAAGAAAATTCTCTTTCATATATTCTTCCATCATCTCTCTTCCACTCCATCACTTCAACATGCACATTAAGTCACCCTAAAAATCGAGGAAGGCATTCCTACTAATCGTCGATTCAGACTACACAGTGTGAAAAAAAAATAACAATAACGTTCTGTGGGGAAATTTGTGTTGTGTAATTTGCTGCAGGGTTTAGATAATTTCTTTCCACCTCCTCAGTGTGGCTGCAGACGCATTCGCTTACTCTTGTAGTACGTGAATTATCTTCTGCAGGCAGTAGTGAACTTTAGGGATGGTAGCGGCTGTGGGTCTGCTTTCTCCTTCCTCTGAAACTGTTTTCCTCACCTTCGATGCTTGTAAAAGGGCAGAAAAAGAACATTAGCTATGAAAAAAAAATTTCACGTGTTGCTTCAAGATTCACATATTTCTGCAAACGTCGGTTTCTCCTAATGGTTTACATTAAAAGTTTACAGAAGCTGGATGCTGAAGCTCTTTCGCGCCCCGTTGTATTCCTTGCTTCTGAGAGAACTTATGCTATGAATAGCATTAATGATGAGACACACTTCCTTCCAAAAGGAAAGAAGAGTTGGGTAATTATGTGACAGTCGTAAGAGCTATGGCACGTCTGTTAATGCTCCTAAATAAAAAATTCGTGAGTGCTAACTTTTGATGTGTTTTTTTTTATAAGAAGTGTAGGGCTGATAATTTCAAGAGAAAGAGTAGTGAATGAATGTCGTTTAAATGTTTCTTTCCTCGTTTTACACATTACATGCTCTTAAGATTATCCGTATCTTAGCAAGAAATTAAAAATATATATAACATTCAATTGTAGTTGTGTTGCTAGGATAGACAGACAGTTTTTAGTGAGTGTAACGACAGTGGAGATTGAAATTTTGCTGTAGTATTTATAATAGGGAGACATTTTAAAGTGAAAACACGAATCTCTTTGCCGTGGAATATAAACGCATTAAATAATTATGTTCTTCGGATTGGATGATGAGTATACCTTTCCGCGCGGGAGCTGGGGTAGAAATTCATAGAGGACTGGATTAAATATGTGGTTTTTATCGACTGAGACTAAAATCAAAGTGGTTGTATAAATCCTTGTAGAATTTTTTTAATATTGCACTTAATAAATATGCTCTAAACTTCTCATCAGTTGACATAAGCGCACAGATGCTAGATAAATGTTGTGAATACTACTAGCGCAGAGCTGTGTTTCCGGTAGCTCAGTCAGTATAGCGACTGACTACGGGCTGGACGGTCCGGGATCGAATCCCGGTGGGGACGAGATTTTCCGCCCGTTCAGACCTGCCCTGGAGCCCACCCAGCCTCCCGTACAATGGGTACCAGGTCTTTCCCGGGGGTAAAGTGCGGCTGAGGCGTGCTGCTGACCACTCATCCCCTTCTAGTGCCGCGGACATGCAAGAGTAGAGCTATAACTCTACCCACCCTCTGGGCCACACCGGGCCTGTAACGGGATAACTTTACCTTACTACCGCGGAGCTACAGCAGTTTCTTCCTCACAGCTGTCTCTTCCAATAAGGATTAGATGCCACAGGCCTGTATACAAGGAAGAAAGTCACTACGTCACCTAGCTGATCCATTCCAACACCCAGCCCCTCTCCCAAAGTCCCGATATGACAATATCTATGCTAGATATCACGCTATATTCTTGGCGTAGTTCGAGTACTTCGATTTTTGGGATATCGCGCGTCTCAGACTGTTATCTGCCTACTGACCTTTCGGGAATGCCTATCGGTCTCATCTTCAAGGCTCAAATCATTCTTCTAGGTCTCTTTGATCCTTGTATATGGGACCGAAAGGCTGTCCCGAAAAGTCGGTAACCAACTGAAAACTTACACCGCATTATATGCAATAAGAGCGAAAGCCTCAACCAGTGCTGTGATTTCCAAACGAAAATCGCAAAAAATGTGTGTGCAGAATAGGTTTATGACCACGTGACTGGTAGAGACTTTATGTCGGATAGCCGTCCGGGATTCGAACCAGGATTGGCATGTCACCAAGTACTTTATAAAAATGAACTGAAACAAACACAGCAATAACTTGAGAACTTGTCAGACTAGGAATTTTTGATACAGGGATTTGATCTTGTGATTTATATTCAGAATTCCTTATTAATACATATTATTTTTAATTTGTTTCCAAATATTAAAAAAACTGGTTTTAATGTGATATTTTTATAAAATTTTTCAGTGACGTAATACGCCGAAGAAAATAATTCACACAATTTTGAATAAAGCTATATCTAAAGTAGGCAAAGTGCAAAGGAGGAACACTTGAGATTTGGGCTCTTTTTGGATTTCGGGACACCTCATTCCCTTGGCAGATTGGGGCGATAAACAGTCCCAAAACTTCAGTAACAATCTACAATTACACTTTGCGTGAAATCTAAGAAGGGTGCAGATATAATTTACGCTTCGGCAGGAGCCTAAAATCACGCATGGGGGAGTCTCTTTATAATTCCGAACTGGAGGATCCCAAAGAGGTGCTGAGGAAGGTTAAGTATCGTGGGAGGTTAACGCGGTGGAGACAGGTGCAATTCCAAGAAGCGGTCAGTGGTTACAGATAATATTACCTTACCACAACACTCAAAATGCTTTTGAAATTTTCAGATGGAATAGGAGAGAAACGTCCTCGCCCTGAGAGAAGCAGTCAGGAAGATACTTGTTGGTCTGTCCAATGCACTGGAGCGGCTGTGCACCAACTTTACATTTGTGGATGAAGAAGTTGGGAAGATGTTGGTAAGTCGAAGAGCAATATATGATTTTAACACTCATAGGCCCATGCATCGTTAATATATTCGCAGAGTACAACCAGCAAGATGCAACCTTTCACAATTTATTTATTCTGTAAGAAGCTCTACATGTTTCAGACGGGTTTTCCGTCCATCACCGGGATCTCAAAACTGCACATACAGCGTCAGGTATTGGTCTGACAAATACCTGAAGCTGTATGTGCAGTTTTGAACTCCTGATGATGGACGGAAAACCCTTCTGAAACATGTAGAGCGTCTTACAGAAATAAATAAATTGTGAAGCGTTGTATCTTGCTGGTTGTACTCTGCGAAGCAATACATGAGTTTTATATCGATATATTTGATGTCGACAGTCTAGACAACTTGTAATTTAGAGGTTAATTTATCAAACAATGTTACTGCCTTGCAAAGCTTGGATAATAACAAGGAAATAAGCGGAGTCTGATAAGACTAGACTTTAATCAAAGACGTAACAACCATTTACAAATTACAGCAGCGAAGGTAACAATTTTGATAATATTGCTCGGACATATGGGGTGAAATTTGACTTTCGTAGAGCCGTGCATCCTAATATTATTTCTATAATAAAACCAACAAGATGCACCAATGTATCAAATTTATTTTACATGTTTCGGACGGTCTTTCCGTCCATCATCAGGAGTTCAAGACTATATACAGCAAGAGGCATATGTAAAACAGATACTGCTGTCTGCTTGCTAGCGGGTACCAGCTAGCAAGCAGACAGCAGTATCTGTTTTGTTGCTGTATGTACCGTCTTCAACTCCTGATGATGGACGGAAAGACCGTCCGAAACATGTAAAATAAATTTGATACATTGGTGCATCTTGTTGGTTTTACTATAGAAATAATATGAGTTCAAGTGACGGGCTGAATTGCAGTGGTGGTATTTTCGAAGCCAAATGATTAAAGATTATTTGAATATGCGTGAAGCCAGCGAAACTGATAGACAATTTAGGATCCGAGCGCGGAATATCTAAGAAACAAATTTAAGAATTTGAATGTGGACAAAAGGAAAAAAAGAAACATTACACACTAGTCGTTACACACACCAATCGCTGTGATGTTTTTAGGATAAAATTTATTGGCTGTTTTGATCCTAATCCGCAACTCATAAATCTAGCATATAGGCAAAAAAAAATGTACAGTTCGACTAATGTAACGGAACTTGGTTTATTTAATTACCAGCACGCTTTAAATATGCAATTAGTTTTGTTGTAAAGACGAATAACTGCGGACACCGAAATATGTGGTTCCCACATAATTTTTGGTATAGGTGGATTTATGTCACACAACCGGAAATTACCCCACTTTACCTGCCATCGAAACCTCCGGTAACGCACAACCACAATAATTTTTTTAATCCGCATCTATATGACATCGCCGTTCAACGGCACACATTTCCCTGGTCACAGGTTTAATACATTTGACCTTAAGTCCTTTATTTGTCCAACTAATGCACACAAATTATTATAAAATTTTTTAAAAAAAGTTAAAATCATTTAAAATTTTAATATTTGCTGCAACATGTTTCGGTTTACGTAAACCATCGAGTTTCAATCTGCACATTGTACGATCCACAAGCATAACAGGAATGAACTAAATATGCAGCCACAATTCCGACAGCTTCAAATAACGATATGTAACCGAAGTCAACATTGTAACTTTAGCGAAGCACAGGCTGAGAGCTCCCTGATAGTGGCTTGTATAAACCGAAACACGTTCGAGCAACTATTATAATTTTAAATGATTTTAACTGTTTAACAATGTTATAATAATTTGTGTGCATTAGTTGGACAAATAAAGGACTTAACCTTTAGGCACCTTGCATCCTATATATAGGACAGACGTGCCGCTACTCCCCACAGTACGCTTTTTATATATTTAGTAAACAAATATATTTAATTATTTTTTTTTGACTTTCTCTCACCATCTTCTTTCATTTCTCCCAAAAAAATCGTGTATTTCCTAATGTTACCCTTCTTGGTTCATAAAATGTTCACATCTTACATAAATAATGTGTTAAACTGTAAATGTCCAGCTCCAGGGCCAAAGGGTTAATACTATCAACATGCACGTTGTAAGTACGAACATACGACCTTGTTTAAAAGCTGGGGCTGGAGTCTTGTTTCTCTGAAACAGGCAATAGTGTAACTATACGGAGTGGAGTACGTCTTTGTTTGTAATTTATTTAGCAACGTTTTTCGTTATGAAACTAATAACCATGAAGATAGTTGAGACGTTATCTTTATTTGTGCAGCTGTCCATAGTCTGAATCACATGAATTGAGGCCACTCTGCTTTCATTAATATTTGTTTCGGAATTACTCTCCATAGTGAGCCTAAATCTACGTGTGTCTTCTGCTAATACTTTCTGACTGAAATATTTGTGTGTGTTCCTTATCCCTCTGTCTCTCTTGTCTTCATTTGATCACTCCAGTAATATATGGTAAATGAAACATTGTAGATGACCTCTCACCCTTCGGTTGTTTCGTGTCTCCCATTTCTTCTTCCGTCTTTCTTCTCAATGCTGTCATCAGCCTCATCTCCTCTGACACCTGAAAAGTTTATCTTCCTTAGAAGCAGACAAATTTGTACGGTACCACAACATAACATTTACAATTACACGTCTTTAAAGTGTACTCAATGTTTGGTTTTTTTAAATGTGAAGGCAATTTACTTTTTTCAATCAAGTGGCAAGAAATTCTGAGTTGAATGTATGAAGCCTTTTCAGAGTTTGACCTGTTCTCATTTACTTTCTGAATTTAATATTGGCTTGAAATGTAACTTAATTAATTTTCAGAATGTAAATTTAGTGTATAAGTTTATATAAAGTTAAGTTATCGGATTCTTTTTCTGGAAATCCATATTAATGTCGCAGTGTGGAGTGAAATCCGCCTGAGGTTCGTTTTGCCTAATATTTGTCTCATGTTTCGATGTAGGCCTTACTGGTGATGTAAGGATATGGAATTTTGTATAGCCTGTTAAGTGGAAGACCTTAGACCTAGGCGAATCCATTTTAGGCTGCTGCGAAGCAGATTAATTTTTGTGAAAATAACGAACCACTTTCTTTGTCTTTAGCACATTGGTTACAGGAAACTTATCCAATCTTCATTATTTTCAGATTTTCGGTTCCTTGACTTGCAACTGAATTTTTATAACAATATGCAACCTAATAAGTGTTTCACACCCAATTTTTTACGCCCAATTTACAGAATTCCCCATCTTTTATTATCAACATACATCTTTAAAGAATTCACAAGGCTGAAATAATATAATAAACTTCAGTGTAAAATTACGAAAGTTATATATTCTACGTACATATGTCTCTGTGAATTTGGAAGTAAATATTCTGAAGCCTTCTTCATTAAGGTAGGTCGTCAGATGGTCTCGCCAATTCAATACAAAGGAAATAATTCTGAAAAAAAAATAATGATTGTCCTTCTTACCTTTTCAAGATTTATTAAATGAAAACAACTATGGAGATTTGTTAAAGTCTTCGTTTTGGTTATTAAAATGATAAATAGGTTTTGTGCCCCGCTTTCTTATTGCGTTGATTTTCTTTTTCGTCATCTTTCTACTGAAATTCAGGTTCATAGAAGTCTGTCACGTCACAGGAGCAAATAACAAAGATATAAATTAAGAGTGCGACGAACTCGCGTTTTATTTATCGTATTAGTACCGTCAATACACAACATAAACAAAGACCAGATGTATTAGTACAACCGGGTTATATCTGGCGACATGTTTCGGCCGTTAAACGACCATCCTGAGGTAAACAAAGAATAATATTGTTAAGGTACAGTCAATTTGACTGTACCTTAACAATATTATTCTTTGTTGTCCTGAGGATGGCCGTTTAACGGCCGAAACATGTCGCCAGATATAACCCAGTTGTACTAATACATCTGGTCTTTGTATATGTTGTGTATTGACGGTACCAATACAATAAATAATTGACAATACATAACGGGATGGCCTCTTAAAAAATGAACTCACGTTCAATTTCAAAAAAGGAAAGTTTTCTTCTAAACATTATAAGGTACAATAAATAAAAATGACCGTCACGAAAATTCTACGTCACCCGGCATAGAGACGAATCTGTTGGCGGTGTAGTATACCCCATACCCACCACCCAAATGTTTACTAGAGTAGAAGAAGAAGAAAGGAAGAAGTTAAAAAAAAAGAGAAGGGGTGAATCCGATTTTGCGACGAAGTAAAGGGCTGTGGAGTACAAAAGTTGGACGGAGAAGGGGACTCGAATTTTATTGAAGGTTCTTAGTGCAGGGGCACTATTGAAGTGCAAGGCAGAAAATTGAAGCTAGGAGGAAAGCCGGATATGAAGAAAACTCGAGTGATGAGCTGCAGTTTGTTGGTGAGATTGCGTGTCGTTGAGTGTATATGTCCTGTAAATGTAACTCGAGATTTCGTTTTATATATGTCTTACCTGTGATAAGCGGAAGTTGACAGTGCAGGTGCTTAATGTCTACAGTTATTTGAAAATCCATGACAGGTTTGTGTTTCACATAAAGTAAACGAGAGGTTCGGAGAAGTACTGTTAATTTGAGGGTAGGCTTGCAGTGCTTAACTGCATACATTCAGCGCCACTTCACAACATATTCCATGTGAATGGTGTCGGCATAACTGATCAGTGACATATAAAGCACTACAGATTTGCCTACAGAATTTTTCTGGTCCACTGCCTTGCGTTTGACGCTGTTTTTCTTTCCCCGCACGTGCATCGTGGACCCTACAGCGATGACGCATGGTAACGTCGAAACGCTTCTTGGAAAAGAAACTAGTGTTACGTGCAGGAGAGTGGACCAGAGTGACAGCTGCTTTGTGTGGAAGATATATAGTAAAATTTTCTTCGAAGTTCGAGGCTTTCGGCGCGATGTAAATTGGATGCTCGCTTTTCTCGGGTTTTGCTTAGCGTAGGTTGGTAGTTGATCACCGGAGTTTCAGGAGAACCCATCGGGTTCAATCTTCAAGAGTCAAGCCTGACCCTTAAATAATAAAATAATTTATTCGGTCAATAGCACAACATATATCATGAATTTTATAATACTGATAATGTAATGAGTGTTGTGTTATTGACAGAATAAATTACTATAACACAACATATATTGTATTATAAAGTTTACAATATTTATAATATAATACGTGTTGTGTTATTGACTGAATAAATTACTATAACACAACATATATTATATTATAAAGTTTACAATATTTATAATATAATACGTGTCGTGTTATTGACTGAATAAATTACTATAACACAACATACATTATATTATAAAGTTAACAATATTGATAATACAATACGTGTTGTATTATTGACTGAATAAATTACTATAACACAACATATATTATATTATAAAGTTTACAATATTGATAATATAACAAGTGTTGTATTATTGACTGAATAAATTACTATAACACAACATATATTATATTATAAAGTTTACAATATTGATAATATAATGTGTTGTGTTATTGACAGAATAAATTACTATAACACAACATATATTACGAAGGGAGACCAAAAAATAACAGGATTTTTAAAAAATGGTTTATTGGGTTTTATACTATTACAACTCTAGTCTCCTTCAAAGTACTCTTCTCTTAACTCGATACACTTGTGCCAACGTTTTTCCCACTGCTGAAACCATTTCTGGAACTCTCCATTGCTGATGTTGTTCAAAACCTCCAGCGTTTTCCTTTTCACTTCGCTGCAATCAGCAAAACATTTCCCTTTCATCTGACCTTTCATAAGAGAGAACAGAAAAATAGTCGCATGGCGCAAGGTCGGGTGAATGGGGAGGATGAGGGATAACCGTCATGTTGTTTTTTGCCAAAAACTGCTGCACACTCAAGGCCGTGTGAGCAGGGGCATGGTCATGGTGAATGAACCAATCACCGCTGCTCCACATTTCTGGTCGCTGACATGAACTCCAAGACAAACCAGTTATCTCAGAAATCTCATCAATGGTCCGACGACGGTCTCTGCATTGATTGCGTTGCGAACTTTTTCAATATTTTTCATCATCTCGGTAGGTTGAATGTCGGCCAGATCTTGGCTGGTCCTCACATGACATTTCACCCCCTTTGAAACGGCAATATCACCCGCACACTTGATTCTTACTTACAGCTTCTTCCTTAAAAGCTTCTTGCTGTATTCAAACAGTTTCAGCAGCTGATTTCCCTAACAGAAAATAAAAACTTCACGCAAACTCTTTGTTCTTTATTATCAGCCACCATAAAAATCGCCGAGCTTCCTAGCAGGCACTTAGAAAAAGAATCACAACAGTAACATTCAACCTAGATTGACGCCACGCGGCAGACTGCTAGAATATTGTATTGACTCGCGACATCTAGCGGTGCATCGCGCTACTACTTGTAGTTCGCGCGCCATATTTAATTTTCGGTTATTTTTGTGTCCCACCTCGTATATTATCAAGTTTATAATATTGATAACATAATATATGTTGTGTTTTTGACTGAATAAATTATTTTATCATTGTAAACATAACGGGATGGCTCCTATCAAAACTGATCCTTAAAGATGGGACCGATAGGTTATTCCGGAACGTCGGTAACTGAATACATACTACTTTACCGATGCGTAAAATCAGATAAGAGAGAAAGCATTAAAAAAATTGCCTCTTTCTTGATGTGGGTGTGAAATGTGGTCTCTAATACTAAGGGAATAATGAAGGTTAAGAGTGAACAGGGTGCTGAGAAAGACATGTGGGGGTTTAAAGGGAGAAGTGATAGGAGGCTTGGGTCATTGCGTGTTGAGATCTGAGTGACTTTCATTTGTCATTACACATTACTTGTATGATCAAATCAGATAACAGGAACAGTGGATCTGGTATGTCTGGAGAGAAGGGAGTTGGATACTGAGTTTTGGTGGGGAAATCTGAAGGAAAGGGGCTAATTAGAAGACCTAGACTTAGATGGGAGAATGACGTTAAAGTTAATAGTAGAGAAACTGGGTTAAAATTCTTGGACTGGACTTAACTGGCACACAACAGGGACTAATGACGGGTTGCATTAATCACACTAATAAACTTTCAGTTTCTATTAAATTTGGGGAATTTTTGATTAGTTGGGGGAACCACTAGCTTCTCATGGACCCTGCTGTATGGAGTTATTTATTTATGTATTTATTCAGTGAGTTAGACAGGCTATTTGAATAGTCATCATCCGAGATGCATCCCGGAAACACACGTAGTATCAGTCTGCATCCAGTTTTTGCATCACAACAATAAAATAACAAACCAGGTGAGCGTACTGCACGGGGGGGGGGGGGGGGGGGGGGGGGGGGAGCAGGTGACCAAAAACCACCACACGGCAGCGGGGGGGCACCCGGGGCTGAGGGCACCGGTCAGACACCCCGAGAAACTATTATTCCCA
>Ga0131853_10026419_pt1 | contig 10442 bp, 6 predicted proteins | sample TergutLab28metaG_FD_92764 | JGI IMG/M metagenome (GOLD analysis project Ga0131853, IMG submission 92764) | Labiotermes labralis P1 segment gut microbial communities from Petit-Saut dam, French Guiana - Lab288 P1 (version 2) (version 2) | ecosystem: Host-associated > Arthropoda: Insects >... | reverse complement strand
GTAAACAAACACGAGCGGTTGCCGAGAGGGCCCGTTTGTTTTTGTGTCAGATTTGAAAGTAGGGGGAGGCGTTGTGGGGAGGATGGGGGGGGGGGGGGGGGGGGGATTGAATTTTGGTCCGTTTAGGTCGAGTATTCTAGGTGTAGATGAAGGATAATTATTAATATTGATTTTAAAGCATTTGCGACTGTGGAATGTCACACCGCCTGTGCGTGGATACCGGCGTTTCGGAGGAATTTGTTGTCTCCGTGATGGAGTAGAAGAATAATTTCATAAACTTCGGGAGTTTGGACAGAACTAGCCTGGCAAGTGCATGTCGTAACATCACTGATGAATGATCGTCATATTATTCACTGCCGTGTGAACTCAGATCTCAAATACTGTGACCGAGCACTTGCTTGGGTGACTGCCGATAGATATGAGCAGAGAACAAGAAACGTTATGGCAGATTATTATTGTTGAATTCATGTTTTTATTTTCTGTCATTTTTGCCGGTACACATAGTTTTTTTTTTTACATTGTTTTCGCCTTGTTCTAGATACAAGTTTTGAAAAGCATGTTTCCACCTTACGCATTTTTCTGTACATTGGGACTAAATAGGACGTCTCCAGTGGAGACGATGTGGCAGTTGTGTTACAGTTTATAAAGCAGAGTTATAATGACCTCGCAGCGCGGCGAGGTCAGTGTTTTGTTTTGAGGGGGAGGAGGACATTGCTGACTTCGTACATCTAGCGGGAGTAACCCGAACTACTAGACTTCGTGACGGCCATCGAATTACAACTCGTCACCTGTGCCAAGGCCTCCTCGGGGATGTCCCACTGTGCTACTGGATAGAAATACAGTAATACGGTTTTTTTTAAAGATACGGCACCATGTAGTTTGGTAGATACCTACGTGTCAGACGAACCTGCTACTTCTTTAAGGTGCATTAAGATGGGGGTGCAAGTTCTCCGAATTACCAAGCTACGCGGTGTCACATCCTCCGAGAGGACAGTAATATTAGTATTCATCGCTGTGTCAACCTTGTCTGGAACGGAACACGGTAAGGCCTTTTTAAAAAGGGCGTTGATTAACCCGAAACCTCATATCACACCGGACGTTCGGAGAATGTAACCTTGGCAACAGGTGGGGGTGGTCGTTGACACGCGCCGACCGCTCTACCCCTGGGGAAAGAGACCTCTTTACCAATTGACTAGAAGGCTGAGTGAGCCCCATAACCGGCCTGGACGTTTTGGAGATGAGAAAGATGTTTTGCTTTACGGGGAATCGAACTCCGATTCGTTGGTCGCCGTGATGACCGAGCTAACCTGTAAAAGACGGAAATTGTTGAGCTCGAAATCGCAAATCATAAACAAGAATTTTTTGGTTTGTGTTCTGTTTTGTCTCTGCAGGCCTTAATATGTTGTGCGGAGTGTATAATATTTCTGTGTTTAGCGCTCTTAACTGCGTTATTTATTTACGTTTTCCATTTCAGTGATTGTCTAGGCATTCTGTGTTTATTTCTAAGCTACTTCTTTACTCCATTATTTGTTTCAGGGTTTAAACATGGTAAGCTAATTTGTTGATTCAACACACGGCATTGTGAGGTCCTTTAAGGTTTACTGTTACTTCCCCTTTACGTCTACATTGTTGTGCGTTGAAGGTAGATTCAGAACTAACCCCTACAGTTTACAGTAGGTCCGTTAGCGGCCGCAGTGCCAGTGGAACCCAATCTGACCTCACCCCCAAGAATAAAGATAGAAACCGTACAGCCAGCTCTTTGCTTTGTTTTCGTGGTTCAGAACCCACTAACAGTTATTAGGTACTAAATCCATGCAGCAAAGTTCTTCTTGGGCTGTTGTAGTTACTCAGTTGTTCAGGAATTGTTCCGTATTTTGTGGAACCCGGAAGTTCTTCCTCTTTTTACAACAGGTCGCCCTTGGACCCTGTCCTCAGCCAGCGAAATCCAGTCCTTACCTTCCATAACTATTTCTATTCTAATGTTAGGAAAGCCGGAGTTGGTGAGACCGTATAACGAGTAGGTTACAGTCTGGATGACTGAGGAGTCACGATTACAAGTCCGGGCAGGAGCAAGGGATTTTTCTTGACAGCGTTGCAGACGGGCTGTGAGGACCACCCAGCCTTGTAGTCAGTGAGAAATGCGGGATATTTCTCAGGGCGTAACGCGACTATGCGCGAAGCTGACTACTCATCTTTATGCAGTGCCGACTTTAAGAATGGGTTGAGATATACCTCTTCTCCACCATCCGTCATGACGACACATAATTAAACACAGGGACAACTTTAACATATTTTCTTAAATATGGTGCAGATTCTTTTCTTTTTTGAAGCCTCAGTGCGTTGAATCTGTAGTTCGGACATGCCGTGGTCAACAGGCGGCCATTCTGCGTGATTTCAGGCTCCCGTCGCTAAGTATATGAGAACTGCGCTTTTCTGGGTTATTACGCAGCGAGTAGTGGTAATTTCATACAGACGTTTCGGGACAACCTACCGGTCCCAACTTCCAGGGTCCTGAAGACGAGACCGATAGATTGTTCCGAAACGTCGGTAAGGAATTACAAATACTCGCAGCTTAATAACCCAGAGGTGCGCAGTTTTCACGCGGTCATTTTCGTTGCATGTAAACCGATCGACGAGGGAAGCTGACTACTGATTCCCGTTTCGTGCCGAGATTAATTAATTCATTTGTTCATTTGTAGTGTATGTCACTTGTCAGTAAAACGGCTGAGCGATCCGAGGTTCGAATTTCGGCTCGGGAAAGAGATTTTTCTCTTCGCCAAAAGTCAAGACCGGCTCTGGGGCTTACACAACTGTTTCCCCGGGGGTGAAACGGACGGCGCCTGAGGCTAATCCAGTGCAGACTTTAACAATGAGTGCAGCTGTACTTCAACTTGCCATTTGAATGCCTGCGTGGCGTGAACAAGCACAACCTTCCTTCACCTCAGCCTGTAGTCCTGTAACGTCGAACTGTAGGATGATAAGTGAATGGTGAATTACGAAAGGATGTGGAAGGAAGCTTTCATGGTCAGGTTTGGTATAAGTCACATTTGCCTGGATGGGCGAGCAAAGCCACGAACGCCTTCGTCAGAATACTTAGTCTCCGTTCTGACACTTTTGAGTACGAAACACTTGTTAACAATGCTTTGCACGATGTTCAAACTGCGTTGAGCTGCGTGTTACTGCAACCTTGCGTACGCATTTGTGGGCTGATGCAGGCCGTCTGGGCCACACAACCATGGTTCGACTGCGATTCTCCGGCACTGATAATATTAAAGCATTCCCAAATATTTATTAAACTTGGTTGAATGATCATGCTATAGCAGGTTACATGTTTGTGAAACTTGCCGTCAGTAATGGCATCGTGACATTCGTGCGAATTTGTGAATAGGAGCAGGGTACGTTTCGTGTTAGAGCTTGAATTGTGTGGAATATCGTGTGGAATATGGCGGTCGAGTACGGGATATAGAGTTTGTGATTGAGTGGGCGTGTGGAACGGATGACAGAAGTAGGAACTATTGGCCCTTGGAAAGTATGCTGTCATTATTGCGAATCATGGAGGAAAAGTGAGTTGGACATGCAACGGGCGTTGGAGAGACGAGGAAGACATACCAAATTTTAGTTGGTAACACTTAAGGAAGCTCGTTATGGACTCGGGTGGGAGATAATACTGAAATTCGCCTTAAAGAAGTAGGGTGTGAGGGCGTTGACTGGATTTGTCTTGCAGAGATGCACACCAGTGGCGGGCTTTTGCGAACGTTGTGATGAACCGTCCCGGATTGGATTTCTTGACCAGCCAGGGGGCTGTCGACTGGATGGAGGCGACTTTCCATTGAAGTTAGTTATCGTGTAGTATGCGAAGTGGATTGCAGTGGCTGAAGTCCTTTAGCGATCCTTAGCCCTTCATTAGGAGAGAATTTTTCGCGTATATCCATGTAACATATGTATTCTCTTTCGGCTATACATCACGATTTGCATCAATCGCGTGTAACGGTCTTCTCTTGTGCGTTAGCAAATTGAAAGCGGTTACCATGTTCATATTTCCTTACGGAACTGTACGCCAGTGGCTTCTAGACTGGCTATGGGACCCATTCATTCACTTGGCCAGTGGGCTCCATGGGCTTTTTTTTAGGGTGCAAAACTACCGGGGTGTGAAGCTGAACACTCGGTTCCATCTACCGCCGAGTTTAAGAATGCGTGGAGTTATATCTCCCACACATTCGTTGTATGGTGTTTATTTAATTTAACACAGGGTCAACTTTTTACCTTCGTTTTTACATTCTAATGTAATCGTGTTGTCAACGCTTTTGTCTTCAAAGGTACATCTTCCCATCAGGTTTTGCGAATCGGGTGCAGGTCTTATCTGCATGGAAGTTGCGGTGGTTGTGTTGGCAGCACGTGCCAAAGTAGGATGAGAGTCGCGGTTTGCTTGCACAATAAGCACCACTTTCACTGCTCACAGCCATGAGAATTTGTTCAATTCTGCAAATGATTTTGCATACTGCATGTATGGCAGACACAGACAGTGAGGTGCGTTGCACGCCCGCTGAACCGTTGTGCGTTACGGCTTCTTTTCTTGTTATTATGACAGTGTATATTAGTTAGAAGTTCCAGCAAGGAATAACGTTGAGATTGAGATACATAGATCATAAAAGCGATTACACAGATACTTTTACGAGATTTGAATTTCCCACATTTGCGTTGCCTTCATCTTCATGGTCAGGCAATGAAGACTGAATCTCCGAGATACTTCTTCACTGCGCGGCTGAAATACAGAGGTGCTCAGTACAGTACAAAGGCAGTCGTGTTGCATTGAAATAGGTGCAGCAGTACTGTGGAGTGGCCCACAGTACTGGCCGTTCAAATAAACGGACGTCATTTCGCTTCGTAGCTCGTTATCTCTGGGGCACATGAAAGATCTGGTGTAACAGAAAAAAGTGGTAACTCGAGATGTGTTGTGCGATGTCAGCTAGAAGTATCCCTGTGCTTAATTAGAGCACCAGTTGCATGGAGGAATGTAGATATAACTCTTTGTTAACCTCTGCAGTATATGGAGGTGAGCGGTCAGGTTTATCCCAGATGAAAGAGCCGCCGGTATCCATTTAGATGGAAGCGTGGGTGGTTCCCACAGCGGTGTATGGAAAAGGTACCAGCTCTACACGTTACGGGAATTGAAACCTGATTAGTCCGTAGCCTCTATACTTGCACAGTTAGAAAGGCTGAAAGAACGGTGGTAGGCATTGACGGAACTGAAACAAGGCTCGACTCTTGTTTACAAAAGATGGCACAAAGGAACGTTAAATCCCGATAAACAAAAGACCGAAGGCCGTCATGATGACCTCAGCCGGTCTGGTGCGTGCTTCAGTTTTGCTGACTGCACAAACATGCATTGCCGCCAACCTTACAGGAGTTGAGGACCCGAGGCGGGGTGGGCCCTGCAGCGGCTCTGGTCGCACTGATGGTGAAGAGAAGCGTACCCTACACCAGGCTGGTATCGAACCTCGGCTTACTGTCTGTAGCAAAGTCCCACTGGGAATTGTTGACACCGATAGCAGCACTTTGCCCCTAGGGTTGTCTGGTACAATGATTATTTTTGCACTTCGTAGTATTGGACTGGCAGTATAATGGATCCAGCTCACAGTGAGATTAGTGAAGTTATGGTCGTATCGCAGCAGAAGATCTCGAGACCTACCTGCAGCGTTTTAACTGCCTATTTTAATTAAGCCCTGTACAGTGGAAGGCATCGATCAGAGAGTGCAGGTAAAACTCTGCACATTCCGTTATGTTTGGGTTATAGCATCGTATGGCCTGGCACGATTTTACAAACTTCTCCAAGAAATGTGCTTGCTGTATAGGCGAAGGACCAAAACGGCTGCGGCGGGCAGAAGGACTGACCGGTTGCAAAAGAGCTGATAGCGGGGCGACTGTCAAATGGATACTGGGGAGGGTACAGCGATCTGCGTGTGGCCAGGTTGGGAATGCATGGAACTACCTCACTGCCGAATACGTCTTCATAGAATGGTGCACCTACCACACTACATATTGCCATAGCCCAGAAGACTGCACATTAACCCTTTAAAGCCGATGCACCACCAGGTTTAACGCCCAGAAATCTACGTGCTGCCCACACAACGTATTTCTTTGTTTTGGTGGGTCTCAGATCAAACAGAGTTTACTTCCCGTTACATCTTTAACTGATTGGTCCGGAGCCGAGGAGTGTGGTCACTGCACGATACCAACGGAATATTAAGTATAACGTAGGTTAGTTTTCGTCTTTAAATTCGCGGAGGCTCGGCTAAAAAATGCAGCGTTCTTTGGTAAATCAGGGAGGATTAGCTAAAATACTACTTTCACTTAAATTCATATTTAAAGTAGTAATCGTTACCGTTGTGGAGACGCACGTCCTATGCCCAAATTCTGAGGCATCGACACTACTTGGCCGGTACTGGGTTACTTCACGTTCCGGCCGCTTTGTTCGAGTACGATCCCCTTGGCTCTGTAGGCCTCAATACGTCGTCGGGAAGTAATGGTGGAGAAAAGGAGTATCTTGTTGCGGGAATCGAACCCCGTTTGTGCAACTCTTGTGTGCGGTCAGAGCGAGAAACTGGCACCGAACAGCGCAGGCGTATTGCCGGCCAGCCAAACCAACGAAACAGCTAAGGGCGGAGACTTGGGCGAAGCTTTTTTTTGACATCTAGGTCCTTGAAGTTGGGACCGATACGCTGTCCCGAAACGTCAGCGACAAACCTTCCCACCCCGTGCAACAACCCAGAAGAGCAGTTACCTCAACTAGACCGCGATTAAAGCCTGGTCTACCACTTGTACCATTGCATCTAATGCTGAGGCCAGGCATTTATGGACCTATGGCTTCATTTCCCCATACGTATTCATGGCGTCATATTTAATGAATCATTCGAGTCCCGATTCCTCGGTCATTCATACCGTAGCCTAGTCACTTTTAAACATGCCAGTTTTTGGTGAAGCGTGACAAGATACTCCACACTTTACACGTCTTTCTACTCGCGTCTGGTTGAACGTTAAGCGGAATGAAAAACGTACAGACAGAAGTTGCAAAAGAACATAACATGCATTTCATGCGGCATACACTTTCCCTGTATTTATTTCTTGAACGTCCGGTTTGAAAGAAAAGTGCTCGAATGCTCCAGAATTTTTAACGCTACACGTACATTTTATAAGTTAATGTTTGTGTACAAGGATTTTATACGGTAGAGGTTAGGCAGAAGGCGGACTGCTGAGTTGTGTCGCTCTAGAGAAATCAAAGGAGACGAAGGCATGTGTCAGAAGTTGTTCGGTGTCTTGGCTACAGTGATACTGAAGCCGCCTTGTTTCTTTCGAGTCTTAACCACACTCCATAAAACAAGCCACAGTTTAGATAAGAGGAACAGAACTGATAAATCATGATGGCCGTACAACTTGTGCTACAAGGTGGATCAGAGATTTCTCTGCCTGAGATGTACAACGGCTTCTTTCCCTTATTCACAGTTGCTGCTAGTGAAATGTAAGTTGAAATCTTAAGGGTTACCCTCTGAAGCTGGGAGCTGAGATAGCGTTGTCGATATAGCGACTAGGCTTCTGGCTGGACGGTGCGGTGTTCATATCCCGGCAGGGGCAACAGATTTGTCCCTTCTCCAAAATGTCCAGACCGGCTATGGGGCCGTTCCGCCCTCGTTTCCATTGGGCACCAGGGTTATTTCCAGTGCGTAGAGCGGCCGGGGCATTATGCTGACCACTCACTTCCATGTAGCGCAGGGATTAAGAATGGGTGGAGCTGTACTTCTTAGCGTGTATGCCTTGATGGAGTCTTCAGGGACTTTTTTTTTTACCGTTTACTTTACCCACTGTTTCCATAGATAACCATACCATTGATACATTCTCATATTACAGCTCCTCAGCGACACAGCTACTGGTATTTCACTGAGTATGAGCACTGTGTAACTTCTTCGGGGAATGTGGTGTCTGCATTGCCGATTGAAGCATAGATTTGTCTCACTGCCATTTATTGCCGTCACTATCTGGCTCTTTTCGTAACTAGCAGTGATCCGTATTCCTGCACACTGCACGCACAGAGTCCATCATCAACTCATCTCGCTACTTAACGTCAGCAGTTGGTACTATGTCGCTAATTATCCACAGACGGAACATGAAGTCTCTGTCAGTACTGGCAGTGTCGACATCGACGTTGAACGACGTCTGTCGAGTATATTAATAAACACTTATATTTGGTTTTATATTCCGACTCGGGTTTGTATTTGTTTAAGAATGTGTAGTATCTTCTGTTAAGATGATAGTGAATAAAGAATTGGACGTGGGAACAAGCGGCTGTGGACTACGTGTTGGTGCTCCTACGGCTGTTGCCTGGAGGTTTTCAGAAAGCGCGATTGGTACTGTGTTTATTTCCTGCTTTAACAGTAAACAAATAAAAACTCAGATTTTTTCCCACACAATATATGTGTTCAATATGATTCTTACAATAAACTGCAATTCTTTCCCTTAAAAGCAGGAGGCAGCTAATCATTGTGATAGCGATGCAGTGTGTTTTCTGCATGGTGGGCTTTAGAGGGGTAAATGTGATTAGGGGCTAAGGTATAACATGCTGTACTTCGTCTGTAAATGGAAGAGGTCAGCTGCACGTTCCGGCCGCTCTTACTTCTGGCCGATATCCATTGAACAGGAGGGTGGTTGCGCCCTTGAGTAGGTCCGGACAGGAACTGAACCCAAGGATGAAGGCGAGTTAAGCAGAGCTTGAAAATTTCTGTAGTTTTGCCAGGTTGAACTGGCCAGACAACACCGCACTGTTAACTGTGCCTTTTGATTTTATCTGCGAACATTACCAACTGTATGTTTCACGAAGAGGTTAGAAGCTCATTAATTGATCCCATTCAGTTCAGAACGTTTTGTCTTAATATTACTATCGAAGACATAAAAGATTAAAGTTTAAAAAAGCTGAAAATTTGCTGGGTAGCTGTTGTTTTGTACAGGTGTGCAAGTGATTGAGAATGGGTTGTTGCGGTGGTATTTAGACGTACGATAAAGTGGCAGGAGGACGGAGGAAACTGCATGAAGAGGAACTCCATGATTAGTACTATTTTCCAGTTATCATTTTTGATCAAGTTAAGGAGAATGATGTGGGCGTAGCATTTATGTATATAAAGCCTGTAATCCAACAATCCTAAACTTATCTATAAATTAAATAAAAGATAAGTTTAGGATTGTTGGATTACAGGCCCAAAATTACTTATATACGGTTCGGGGTTTAGTTATTTGTATGTAGCATGTGGCACACATGGGGAGGTATCAAGTTCATACAGAATTTTTGTCGGAAAACTTGGAAGGAAGAGGCCGCTAGGGATGTGGGGTGTGATTTTTTGGAGTGGATTGATCTGGCTAAATGTAGGGACCATTGGATGGCTCACATTAGTGAAAATTCAGGTACCATGAAATAGGGGTATTTCTTGAATCGCTGAGCGACTATAGGATTGTCCGTGAAGTTATGTAGGAGTTAATAGGAACAATCGTTACCAATTTCTGCGGAAGGAGCATGTTATGTGCCTAAAGGGTGATTTCCAAAATGTTGCATGGCGGGATTTGTCAGGCAGAATACTCTCTTTCCGGGCCGACATTTGAACCTAGTTGATATAGTGTTCTGAAACAACCATCGCAAACGCCATGATTATGCCCAGCGCGTGCCGTCGTTATGGATTGTTGCTGCGTCGCGTGAGACGGCGTTAGACGTCGCGGCGCCTACAGTGTCGGATCACCATTAGCCTTTTTTGTGTTGCGTGTTGCAGATCCGATGAGGACGACCCCAGTGGCAGCAAATACAGCCGTATGGAGGAGGACAGCATCCAGGACAAGGAACGCTTTGCGAGGTGAGTTGCTAGAAGGGTTACCGGCGTGTTTGGTACTTATATCTAGTTTAAATCTTCAGTGGAAGTTCTTGTCGAACTTTGAGTAGCGGGTTATCACCTGGGATATACATGTTGTGGGATGAACATAGACCGAGGGTGTCTGAGAAATGTTACCTGAGGGGAAGAGAGAGATTGTGACAAGTGAGTGGAGACTATGACATAATGAGCAGCTTCGTAATGTTTGCTTTAGAAAAGGTAGTCAGTTTGTACATTACTTACTTACTTACCCCATGGTGCAGAGTCCTTCTTGAGAAGCTAACTGGTTTGCAGCTAGTCAAGACATTCCCCGCATTTCATGGAACCCGAAGGTTCATTACCGCACTCACAAGCGTCCGCCACCTGTCCCTATCCTGGGCCAGCCCAATCCAGTCCATATACCCACATCATACCTTATGGAGATCCGTCCTAATATTATCCACCCATCTACGCCTAGGCCTCCCCAGTGGTCTCTTTCCCTCCGGTTTCCCCACCAAGACCCTATACACCCCCCTCTCCTCACCCATACGCGCCACATGC
>Ga0131853_10026414_pt1 | contig 10444 bp, 11 predicted proteins | sample TergutLab28metaG_FD_92764 | JGI IMG/M metagenome (GOLD analysis project Ga0131853, IMG submission 92764) | Labiotermes labralis P1 segment gut microbial communities from Petit-Saut dam, French Guiana - Lab288 P1 (version 2) (version 2) | ecosystem: Host-associated > Arthropoda: Insects >... | reverse complement strand
CCTTTGCGATAAGCACAAGCTGCATAAGATGCTATTACATTACATAACCCATTTCCCTTCTCGTCATCTTCATGTTCATGAAGGTTTATGCGTGTAGCATGTTCATTCATGAAGCTGGTCCTTATAAAATTTACACATTAAAACATTAAAAACGCTCCAACATGTTTCGGTCCTAAGACCATCATCAGGGAGCCGTATTGTCCTTGCTAAAGTTACACTATAAAAAGTCACGTTAATTTCTGTGCTTCGTTGCGTTGCAACGAAGCACAGAATGCACATCCGTAGCAGGGCGCTCTTCGCAACATAACATTACACAACACAGCATGCTGCTACAATACCCAACTGGTACAGCGAAATTAGTGTGACTTTTTATAGTGTAACTTTAGCAAGGACGGTACGGCTCCCTGATGATGGTCCTAGGACCGAAACATGTCGGAGCGGTTTTAATCATTTTAATGTGTAAATTTTATATATGTGCAGTGGTTGGTGTAATAATTGAGTGATCCATTTTATTATTATCCTTCCGTCTGTGTCTGTGACTTCCAAGTGCTGTCTGTCCATCAGGTCTCCCCCACCAAAACCCTGTATTCACCTGTACCGTCTCCCATACATGCCACATGGTATGAAATGTGGAACCTTTGAATATCCATCTACTGTTTATGTTGTTCCTCTTTACAGGTTATGCTGATGCTGATGTTTATACTTCTCTCAAGTTCTCGGCAGCCACAAGCCTACTTTATGCAGAACTACTAATAGGTTGTGAAATGCTCTTGTAAACTATTTTCTGCATTGTAAAATGTCTCTTGTAAGTTACATCTCCATAGCATCGTGGTATTGCAGCAACCTCAGACCAAAGGCAGGTATTCACATAAATTAACATAAAGAGATGTACCAACTTATTTTGATAATTGTTTACCCCTCCAACTGCTTACAACACAGTACTGCTGTCATGTAATTTTAATCCATAGCCTTACAGACTGGTATACGACTTTCTCTTCTGCTTTTTAGTGTTTAAAGAAATAGGGTATGATGGTGTGGAGTGGATTCAGTTGGCTCAAGATATGATCAAGTGGTGGCACAGTAATGACCCTCCGACATTCGTAAGTTCCGGATGGTCATCTTCTGATGAGGGACATTAGATTGTAGATTGGATGTTTGTGCTTCTGCATCTCCAGTTCATTTGTATATAAATGGGCATGGATATGAAAAGAGGGTTTGTTAGTATATTCATTTGAACCTGTCAGTCGTCCCAGTTATTTCAAACCTCTGCATTTCAGAAATATGCACTACTGCTGTCGTGAACCTAGTTTCCCTGGGTAGACCTACTCTCAAACCGTGTACTGTGGTATTTATGACATGACAGAATTGGCTTGTGATGTTGGAAAGACAATTTCTGATATGTAATGGTTTGCAGAAAGTGTAACAATGGTGGACGAGTCCATAAAATGACCATAACCAACTTGTAACGCCACAAAAAGAATAATTAAACTAGACCATTTGTAATGCGTAAACAGCTGTAGAGATACGGGGTCCACGGACATTTATGCGTTTGTTTCCCCACACCACATGTACATGTGACAACTAGTTTAATGAGTCCAACATTGTGAAGGGCACGACAGAGTGGTGTGCAAAATTTTTAATATCCAGTCATCATTCAAGAATTTTCATTCCTTAATGGGGTCCGAGCAGTGAAACCATAGGTGCGAAATTGAAGTCTGTTGTTTGGGAAGTGGGTGAACATTTCCTGTAAGACGGTGGGGGGGGGGGCATGTTTTTCAGACTCACATCACAAATATTAAAACGAGGGGGAAGAGGCATCTGAGGGAGTTTCCGTTTTTCAAGAAGTAGTTGACTGCAAACCGGTAAACAATTTGTCAACTATAAATTGTTGAATAAAAAATTTGTATAACTGCCTTTGTTAGTAGACTGCAGCCAGTAAACCGCCTGTATCAACCTGTTGCCCGTTTACATTAAAGCACTGTTGTGTGGTGCCATCAGCCCAGTTTGTATCATGTATTTACACTGTAAACTAGATATTACTACATTTAGTTATGTTAGAAGTAGCAGGGTCCTATGAATTAGACTGTGTTAGAAGGAACAGAGGGCCAGACATTTCAAAAGCACAGTGGTAACTACAATACAATTTCTATACCTCCTGCTTGAACATTAAAACCTCTCTGCAAATGGCCTTCAGAATGGATGTATGGATTTTGTATGATCTGGAGAATATACATTGTTTATATCCAGACATCTTTTTTTTTTTAACCCAGTGATCTTTGTAATTGAAACTGTGAATGTTTTTTATGTATTGGGAACTGAATTTGTATGAAGTATGTATATGAACATAAAGCTTTAGAAGTTCAAGTTGTGAAGACACATGATTCAGAAAAATTAATGACGTTTGTGGCCTGGCCAGTTTCCCGTCAAAAACCGCGCGTTAACAGTTTGTCCGCCCCCTTTCATCGAGGAGTTCCCGAAACTACTGCTTGGAAGAGCTGGTTCATGGCACAAGTTCTAAACACCTGGCAACACCGGTATGATAAACTTACGGTTGCCTAAGCATTACAGATTGCAGTTACTGGTGTTTCAGAGTAATTTATTGTATTCATCTTCAGGGTACACTGAATATGGAAGCATTATGTTTGAGCAAAATGTCTCCTCCAGATTTATTCCAAACTACACTTTTGTCACATCCCAGCAGATAGTAATGCCATAGTCACCGCAGTGGAAACCTAAAATGTCCCTTAGGATTGCTTGGTTACTGGACTTTATGGAGTTTGTTCATTGTAGAGTTGAACTTTGCACAATGGCTATGTGCACATTTGGTGTGATCTGCAATTATCTAAGAACTGATTTGAAGGAACAACACTGCATTTTGTGCTTCAGATGTGAGAAAACTCCATCAAAAATGAATGAGACTCTCAAGACAAGTGTCAGTGGCAGTGCTGTGGAGAGATCTCGGACTTCTGAGTGGTTTTCTGGCTGTAAACTTGGCAGAAATTAAGTTGAAGGTTGTAATTATTTTGCTTGTCCCTCAGCAGGTTACAGAGATTAAAACATGACTTATGGTCACAGTAGTTAACTAAGACTGACAAAGTACCATTTCAGACATCACACTGAGTTGGCCTTGTGTAAGGAATGTGCATGTGAACTGTCAGGAAGGTCTCTGTCAAGTCTGGTGGAAGTCAGGCACAAGTAACAGGCATGTTACGGGAAGACTCGTGCATGTTTATGACTTTGCTGTTGGTTACAAGCGTTTCTGTGGTTGTCGTCCTAATCTGCCTCATTTCTTGGTGTGATTTATGTGGCTCATAATTAAGGAAATTAAAAACATGCAATTATGTATTTATTGCTAATGTCCGGGTATGTGATATTTGATTTACAGGATTTTTGTACAAAATATTGTTTTTTAATTTGGTAGTTGTATACTCTGATGAGGTTAAAACTCTGTAACAAAATGTAATACTCTAATAATATGTGTGCAATTGTGAACATAACAAAACAGTGTGAACACAGAGGATTAAATGTTACAACTTTGTGAGAAGGGCCCAAGATGCCTGCCAGATGTTTGGAGAGATGGTCACTGTGGGTCTGTATGAAATTATGTATGGGCCTCGGCAAACACTTTTGTACACATTTCTCATAGAGTATGGGAGGTCTGGAACCTTTTACTTCCAGTTGGTGGCAAATCTGCCTCGAAAGGGAGGACTTGAGTATGGTCTTACCTTCCGCAGACTTCCAGAAATACAGAGAGATCTTACAGTTGTAGTTGGTTATAGTTAATGTTTTGGAGATTGACTTTAGCTTTGACCATGTCTGTCGGATGGATCGTGATATCGGCATTGGCAGTTGTGACCCAGAGAGCCATCTTCTGCAGCACTCTGGCTGTTCCTTAATCATACTGGACTTGGGGATGCAAATGCAGATGGCATCATCATCTCAAAGGCCTGCTTTTTAGGTTTCCTCCAATAAATTTGCTCCTTCTTGACGCATTTTATACCATTCAAGAATCTAAGATTCAGTGCTGGGATGTGACACATAAAAATTGACTTTATGAGGGATCATAGTGTTTCCAACTTCAGGGTCTTGACGCTGGATGTGGATGCGTCACATCCCGAAAGAATTAAATCTTCAGCATTATCACTGGAAGAACCTAAAAATTGAGAATAGCTGAATGGATTTTCCCGACCTTCAATATTGGGAAATTTTTGCGGTAAAATTTTGAGTCGTTTCAATTTTTAACGTCAAAGTTAAAAAGAGTCAACCGAACGAAATTTCCTGACCTTCAATACTGGGAAAGTTTGCGGGAAAAATTTGAGCTAATTGTAGTTTGGTTAAAGTAGCGCAAAAAGCCAGTTAGACCTTCACTTAACATGAACACCTGTATACATTTCGAACATAAATTGTACGGTAGAACGAAACATGCATGTCTGTACAGCATTGTCGTGAGTTGTACGGTTGTCGAAATAAGGGAAAGAGATGCTGGATGAAGAGTTGCGAACGTTTTTGATGTTCAAGTTCCAAGCTGTGTAGAACGCGCTCCTACCCATCATCCCATCCCGAGAGACAAAAGACGGTTGTTCGCATTCATAATGGCTTTCAAAATAAACATTTGTGTTGCTGTTTTAGTGGAATGCTCCGTTAAGTTGCGACTTTAAGTGTAAAATTGTGTGTGGACGGTGTATCAACTGTGTTCTGTATACATACATATAGTGTGTGTAATACCAGCGAAGGGTGAAAATTTGAAACCAGGAGTGACTATGTTCGTTTAGTTTATAGGTTAGGTTTGACTTGCCGCCAGTCTGCACACGTTATCATTGTCTTGGCCAGTGAGGTAAGATTGTATCTTAATCTTAACTATTTCTTCACTTGCATATTTCACATAATTTAAGCCCCGATATTTGTTGTGTTGAGAGTGGAAAGGCATGTTTGGAGTTTCGGCATTTATCTTTGTTTTGTTACAAATACATTTGCGCCTTTCTAAGGGAGTATGAAAATGCAGGACTCTCGAACTGAAAACCTATACACAATAGCAAATATTGTGCTCTTACTACAGGCCATAATTTGTTTAAATTATACAGTAAATGTTTGTTTCGTAACAGTTATTTCTTGCATAAGAGGTTGATTGATTGATTGAGTAATGTTGGGTTCGAGCCCTTACGGTCCCGATGCACCTAGACCTTATAGACAGGCCGTTTGTGCCCCTTAATCTAATATCAATTCAGGAGTGCCCTGTTCCTTTACTAAAGTTCCAAATGGCCCCCAGACTTAATATCTTAATGGCCTCAGGGTCCAAGAAAAGAACCCAGAAATACTTTTCTTTTCTCACCAAAAGTCCTGGCAAACGAACCTCCTCCAGGTTCCCCAACAGAGCCCCGATGCAGAGACAAGCCCTTGTACAGGGCATTTTGCATATCTTTCAAAAAACGTCATATTTCGGGTTCCCCGGTAAAGGAACCCCCCCCCCCTCCAGCTCCCCTTAGGTTTAGGCAGTACATATTGCGACGTTGACATGGAAACTAACCACGTCTCGGGTAATTAAGTTTTTCGATTAATATTAAGGAGCATTATTCTGTAAGATCCTGTTTAACATTTTACTCCCGATCATCCAAGTAGTGTCCTTCCAGGTTTTCCCCCCCAGCCAATTCCTTTGTCAATTTCTTCTCCCCTATGCTTGCTACATAATCCACCCACCTTATCTTCCATAATTTCATCACCTTAAAGATATCGTGCGAATAGAACAAATCATTAAGACCCTGACTGTACAATTCTGCCCATCCTCCTGTCGCTTCTTCCCTCTTACGTCCAAATATTATAGTCAGTACCCTACTCTGACTCGCCTCGGCGTCTGTTCTCATGTCGTCGTACGGTAGCAACTGTCATACTCATACAAAATATTTCCGTCGACGGGGCCCTCTATATTGCATCTGTAGTTAAACTGCCGTTAAATTACCCAAGCTTCAGTGAGTCTTAAACAACTCTTTTTACAGCAGCACACACGCACTGTGTCGAGCTGTCAAGCCAGCCAACTACGTAGTAATCTCGTTTCCCTGTGACGTAACGGCGAACTGAAGCGGCCATCAAGAATTTTTTTTTGTCTTGTTATTTTGGCCCTGCCACATGCTAGAACAAAACAGTGACACACATTTAGGGGGAATGTTTAGCGTTGACAACACACACAGTTACGCTTCAAAATGAATTCTGTTATGCTAGCCAGTGTAAGCTGCCTGCCACAAAGTTCGCTGGCCCCCACCAATGTGTCTTGTCAGCAGGCATTCTGGTGAGAATTTCAAATGGTGCCCCTATCCTCGCCATGATGGCGTATGTGGGGAGTAGAGGTATAGCGCTATTCATTCTTAACCTAGGCGCCGGATGGGTGTGAGTGGTCAACATCACGGAAAGACCGCTGTACCCTCCAGAAAGAACCCACAGTACCCGGTAAGTAGGAGGCTGGGTAGACCCTGGAGCCGGAATGAATATTTTGGTGAAAAGAGGTATCTGGTCCTTGGTGTGATCCAAAACCTGCATCGTCAATGCCGTTGCCTGGCCTGTATCGAGTACCGTACCCGCGAAATTACTTAACTACCTAATATATACCGAAGAGTGACTAAGTTATAGTCTGTCTCCACGTTTCTCACGACACTGTGTGAGATAAATGTGAGTATTGTACGGTGTTGTGGTTTCTAAAAGTGTTTCTATTTCCATCTTCAGGTACAAAGGTTCCTGCTCCGTTGGGGCCTCTAGAAAGAGTTGGTCTAAGTCAATGGTGTCCGTTGATAGGAGATCACGGGTTTAAAACCTAGTGAATACAGTGTTGTGAAGATGTAAGTACTGAGAAGAACCATTAAATTGTCGTTACGGCTGGGATTCAAACGAGGGAACGCCGTCTTCAAGGTCAGGGGTTAGTAAATACAGTTTAAAAGCGGCAGTGACAATCGCAGGAAAGCTTTATGTGTCTCTTGAACAAGACAGGCGATGTACGTATAACGTAGCATTCAGACGCCGTCGTGCAAAAGCAATGAGTATTACGTATTCTGGGTGTGTATTTGTAGTCTTAGGTATCCAGCATGAAATGCGCCGTAATGTCGTCTGTGGCCTGCTCCCTCTACAGCACTTTTCCACATTATCTCATAAACGGCACAATTTTCGAAAAAAGAAGTTACTGAACACAAAAAGTGTGTTTTGATTTTCTGTACAACTTTTGTTCGAAACAGTTGTCATTCTAAGAAGAATTCAGCGAGATATGATAAAAAATTTTGTATCGGTCTTCATGTAAAGTACCCGTTATTCTTTGTCAGGTTTTAATGAAACGTGGATTTTTCTGGACAGATTTTTCTAAAAATCCTCAAATATGAAATTTCATGAAAATCCGTCCACTGGGAACAGAATTGTTCCATGCGGGCGGACAGACAGATATTATAAAGCTAATGGTCGCTTTTCACAATTTTGCGAACCGTTCTAAAAATTACCGTGAACCCAAAATTTTTGCATTAGAGGAAAGTTAAACGGAGCCAATGGAACATGCAGCGGGGCCAATTTTGGAATGTCTACAGATTCGCGCTACGTACGTAAATTGAGCATATGATTCAGTTGGTTCGGGTGTGTCGCTAGCATGTAATGTGCTTTGTGCCAGTCGCTCGGTAGAGCCCGTTCGAAACGTGATGGCACACGCTCAGAAACCAGATTTGGTCTTTCAGCAAAACGGACGGGTCCATTTAAATCGGCCGGGGGGGGGGGGTCAGTTCAGTCGACTGCTGGCAGTCGAGCAGTGCGGATCAGCGGTCAGACCATGGATAGACCACGTTCCGACGTACAGTGCAAGGCTGCTGGCTACCCACTCCATTCGGATCTTTCCCCTTAACTTCCCCTCCCGTGCGTCACCGTGTGCCATCACGTTCCGAACGGCCTATACTCACGGCCCCGCCATGTGATTGCCAGGTAGCCTACCTTGCTGCGCAATTTGGAACACACAAATCCTCCCACCAGCGTCGCGCCGCTAGTATTTTGGAACAATGTCGAAGTGCCAAAGGTAAATCTTTCAGCTACGCGTGAAGTTGTTACTAAATTGTAAACTTCTGTTTGACCGTGATGAGGAGCCGGGATAGCTCAGTCATTACAGTGACCAGACGGCGGACCGATTCCATTTGACAGCGACAAAAGTTCCCCCCCCCCACCCAATGCCCCCAGACTGGCCCTGTGGCTCGCCCAGCCTTCTGTTCGTTGTGTGGGGGGATCTTTTTGGGGTCGGGGTGTGAACATAACCAACCATTCGCCTCAATTTGGTGCACAGGTTCTCCATATGCCTTCGTAATGTGGTGATTAAGTACACAGATAAATTTATCTTTGCCTTTAACAACAGGCCGTAATATGGCTCAGGCAGTTGTTTGCCGACCTTTCACGACGGAGTCGCTTCTTGTACGCCAGGCGTACAGGTGTAACAGGAAGGTGGACAAAATCACATATGAAGAGATTCATGATTTGTGCTGTTCACCAGATAATATTAGGCTACAGAGATTAAGTGAAGGAAGTTGAAATAGGCGGGACACGTAGCACGCATAGAATATAAGAGAAATACGTAAATAATGCTGGTCGGAAGACTTCGGTACGAGAGACCGCTTAGAAACCCAGTTGTAGGCATGGGTGAGAGGATATTATTAAAATGGAGTTTAAGGATATAGGATGGGAGGGTGCGCATGTGATTCTCCTGGCTCAGGATGGGGACAAGTGTCCGGCTGTTGCGAACACGGTGATGAACATTCGCGCTCCACACAATGCGAGGGATTTGTTTACTAGCTTAGTTAATGTGGGTCTTTCAAACAGAGTCATACACATGGAGGTAGATAGTTAAGGTACATGAACTGATTATGATTAGCTGGTTTGGTTAGAATTTTGATAAATGGCTAGTTCGTTACTTACGTCGATAACCAATTAGTTATTTATTTTGGTGGTTAGTTCACGTTACTAGCTTTAGGTGTCATTTCGTTACAATGTACATCGCTATACGATTATCAAATAAGAAGAAGAAGAAGAAGGAAAAGAAAAAGAAGACATTGATTTATAACTGCAGCAGATGGAAATAAGGAACATAATTAATAGACTCTCAAGGAGTTAAGGTTTACAGTCATGTCTGCTGAAGTGTTGACAAGCAGCGTGGCTGGGACATTAAAGATTTGGACATCCTTGAGGCACACCAATCCACTTTCGGATCGGACCGCGCTGGAATGACGGGTTACGTGAGGTGTAATTGGATGCTGCGAGGAACAGCGTTTCGTTCGCAGCGGTTACCGGAGTCTGACGGTACAATCCAGCCCTTCCTCTTCATTAACATCTCTAATCGCAAAATTACATTTACCAGGGGATGTTGCTGCTATTAAATTCAGAATCTTTTGTCTTCTCGTCAGCTGTCTACAAGTATGAAGGTTAAAGTATAGGTGTTGGCTGTGGGTGTGGAAATAGGTCCATCACCCTACGGCAGTGGTTCTCAGACGTTTTTATCCACGACCCAAAATCGTGAACACCTTTCCCCTTGCAGCTTAAGCGGTACGTACTGAGCAACCACGAATTGACAGCAGACTTGCATTGTAACATAATCCTGTGATTGGCTTGGGAACTGCGACCCATCAGCAGTCTCTAGGTTACGACCCTTGTTGTTACAAACCCTGTTTCTTGCCTAAGGGAGAAACGTATGCTCAGGATGGCGAAGAGAGTGTTTTGAGCTACAGTAGAGGGTTATCGTAGCTGCTTGGTCTACGTGTGTGTGTCTCTACAGTTCGAAAACAGAACATGGGTTCCGATCTCACGAGGGTCAGTAATGTAACCTATATCTGTGTCCTGTATAGGCAGAGGCTGTGCGATGGGCCCATCCGCCGTCGAGGGAGTCCAAACAAATGTCTAGCTTCTAGACAAATTCCGAATTTAGATCGCCTAGACTCTAGACGGCTTATATCTTCGGAAGTTAATTCCGAATTGCATCCCACCGGAGTAAAACAAGTAAAGGTCGTAGAGGAAGAAGAAGAAGAAGAAGATGGTGAAGACAAAGGCGAAGAAGAGAGCGGGGAGAGGCAGTAACAGAAAGAGGAAACTGCATACTGAGCTGCTGTATAGTTGGGATCACAGTAATCAAATCAAAGAAGTGGTGAGCAGAATGTGTGGCGTGCTTGTTGCGCGAGGTTAAATCTAATATCCTGTGGTCATTATTTCCAAAAGAGCACCTGTGTTGTAAGTGAGCTTCATTCTTGATTTCAAACTTTCACCGTGTTGTTGGCATATAAAATTCAGACGCCGGGGAATTACCCAGAAGAAAGCGTACAACAAGCGTACTTTAGTCTAACTTATATATGGCACCGTGTGTGTGTGTGTGTGTGTGTGTGTGTGTGTGTGTGGTGTGTGTGTGTATGTGTATGTGTGGTGTGTGTGTGTGTGTGTGTGTGGTGTGTGTGTATGT
>Ga0131853_10026413_pt1 | contig 10444 bp, 6 predicted proteins | sample TergutLab28metaG_FD_92764 | JGI IMG/M metagenome (GOLD analysis project Ga0131853, IMG submission 92764) | Labiotermes labralis P1 segment gut microbial communities from Petit-Saut dam, French Guiana - Lab288 P1 (version 2) (version 2) | ecosystem: Host-associated > Arthropoda: Insects >... | reverse complement strand
GCTAGTTGTAGCCGCAGTTTGTGCAAATAATCTGCCTGATTCCAGTACAGCACGTGCAGTACACCCTGATCAACACATAAGTAGATGTGACTGCTGGTGTATAATAAACATGCCGAGTTCTGCCAACACGAAAACTTGGACTTCTTGAACATGGTCATTCGGTAACAATGTTATCGTGTGCCTGGGTGTACAGTTTTGTAGCTGAACATGATCAGTTACAGACGAAAATTTACAACTTCCTCAAGCGGTTCGTCTGTGTGGACACAGTCGGCATTTCTTCTGCCAAGCGAAAGAATTCCATAAAGTGTACTTAAAAAAATGATGCTACTCAACTATATTTCAAGCGGTGTGTATTATTTACCGTTCATGTGGGAGGCCCAGTAAAGCTTGTTTCACATACTCATATTCTTTTAACATTCTGACGTGTTGTCAGCTCTTTATAACCATATGAATCTATGGAGCAGAGTTCTTCCTGAGAAGCTGACAGTTTGTCAGCTAGTCTAGAAATTCCTCGCATTTTATGGAAACGGAAAGTTCATTACGGTATTCGTAAGTGCCCGCCACCTGTCCCTTTAATGAGCCAGATCATTCCAGTCCGTACCCTCCCACCCCACTTCTTGAAGATCGACTTTAAGTATGTTATTAACATCGACGCCTAGGTCTTCTCATTGGTCTATTTCCTTCAGGTCTCCCAACCAAACGCCGTATGCACCTCTCCCCTTCCCTCCCCCCCCCCCCCCCCCCCCCCCCCCCCCCCCCCCACTTGGCACGTGGTCCACCCTGCTCATTATTCATGATCTGATGATCCGAATAACTTCTGATGAGAAGTACAAAACAAAAACCTCCTCGTTTTGAAGTCTTCTCCACTCCGATGTTACTTCGTCCCTCTTAGGCCCAGAAAATGCCTCAGTACCCTATTCTCGAAAACTCTCGGCCTATGTTCCTCTCCCAGTCTGAGAAACGAAGTTTCACACCCCTACAAAATGTCATCTGTTCATAAATGTATTATGTGGGAAAATGAAGTTAATTAAAAGAGTGATAGACGTTAAACACTTCGAAGCTCAGAAAAGATACTTTCTCTCCAAGGCTCCCTATTTCCAAAATACATTTTTTAAGTTTTCTAGGCTTGTTCGTTTTGTCCTTCTTGTGAGAGCAACACATAGATGAAGATGAGTATGGAGCATGTGGTGGAATGATATCGAGAGAGGAAAACCGAAGTACTTGGTGCAAACCTGTCCTAATTCCGGTTTCTCAAACAACGGATCTCATATGGACTGACTAGGGTCGAATCTGTCCTCCGGGTGAAAGGAGACTAACAGCCCGTGCCATGTCACGACCAGTTCGAAGTTTCGAATTCATCGGAATAATATAAAAATCCAGTTCCTACCTCAGAGAGAACACATTCCTGGCCGATTGCAAAGACCAACCGGCTAATGCTATTTACGGAAACCATCGCTGTTTACTGTTAAAATCATATTGAACACGTTATTACACGATGTGGTGAAACAGAGCGCTTTGCGATGTTGCAGCACGTTTTAGATATAGATAATGCATAGTAAAGTGTTGACTGTGTTTTGTCATGTTGTTGCGTTGTTGTCACTGATTTTTGTCAATTACGGATTAGATAATCGTATAAAGAATGATATTAATTCATTACGAGTTATTTATAGTTAGTAGATGATTGCAGCAGTTCGCTAAGACAAGTCGGTACATTTCTACCAGATTACACTGTGTCACCTCATACAATATGGCATGCCTTATAGTCACCAGCATCAGAACATAAAAGCTCGCAAGTAATTAATTATTTCTGCATTTTTGGTATTTCAAATCACAATAAATATCATAATTGTTTGTATTGAAATCACATCAATCGATTTCCAGAAATTTTGAGAATCATAACTACAATTAAATATCACAGCGCTTTTGTCTTACTCGAAAACACTAGAAGAATGAATCATTTTGACTCAGAAACTACCTTTCTTAACTCACCTATCTGGACGTCTGTTTTAGTTAGCCTGCCAATGGCAGCAGTAATAGGATACAATCTTAGGGTTTCCTTAATAACTGTGTCCAGGTATTTCATTTGCTGAAGGTCTTCTTTGGTAGGTCGTCGATCAGAACCTTCGAATATTCTCGACATCTCTTCGTAGACTTTTTCCTGCAATACACGTGCATGAATGAATACACTCACACATGTCGCTCGATATGTAGATACTAACACAAAAATATTAAGGTTTACAAAGCAGGATGTGTACTGTAAATATATGTATAGTGTATAATACTAAATTTAATTGTATGGAATATATATATATGCACACACGCATACAAACACACATCACAAATACACGAAGCCTAGCCGACCAAATGTTCTCTGAAGGTGAAGAAGGATAATAAGAAGTTTAACTTGACTGGAAGTTTAATGTATAATCACAATAAATAATGTTACATGTATCATTGCGGAAATAAAGATTTTTGGCTTGTGAGAATACGCATAAAACAGAAGAAAGAATAAAAAATAAAAGGAAAGAAGAAAAAAGGAAGTAAAGAAGGTGGGCAGGGAGAGAGTAGAGGGTTGCTTAAGTTAAGGACATTTTGCGGGCTGTTGTGAAATCGCTGGTGAACCTTCTGCCTTCTGTTTCCACAAAACGCCGGCAATTTCTTGATTGGCAGAACCACAGCGAATGTATCAGATGTATTGCACGCCGACTTTTGCTTTGAAAGTAGAGACGTGTTGACACTCGACCACACGGTGGGAAGATGATAAAGGGGCTGTAATGATATGGCAACAGAATGTGGCCGTTTCACACTGCAGTTATTATGTAACAGACATGGACAAACATATAAACGCGCTCACCAATAATCTGACGTAAAAAGATCCTGTCCATTAGGTAAGAAATATTAGCGAAAACAAATTAGCGCCAGTGTGACTATAGACTGGGGGCCGGGATAGCGTCGTCGGTATAGCGACCCCATGCAGGTTGGACGGCCTGGGTGCATACATCGTTTAGAAGAAGAGACTTATCTTCTCCGTGCCCTTCTAGACCAGCCTTTGGGCCCAATCCTGCAAAACGAGTTCCGTGTCCCTTTCCCAGGGTAAAACGGCATCTAGCCCAAAGGTTAAGAATTAGTGGAGCTGTAACTCCTCCCCCTGTTACGTATACGGTACATCCTGTCCTGCCCATTACATTCCACCGAACTATAGCCAGGTTCTACAGAAACGAGATAACATTAGTCTAATAAGTACGGTGATCGGTAACGTTACCTGCACGTCTGTGTGATCACCTAGCAACTGGATGGCCCAGCTGAGTGCTGAAGATGTCGTGTCATGACCCTGTAATAAATGCGAGTATTCTTTACTTATTAAATTAATTGCAATTGTTCGGATCTTAATGTTGTACTTTTCAGTTATGTACATCTTGCGTCAGAGAGAATGGGAAGATAGGACAAATCATGTACACAAAATGGTTAAGGGTTCAGCTATTTGTTGTGTCGACCAATCCAAGATATTGTCCTGACACTGGCTGTAAGGAACGGAGAAATAGCACGAAAGCCTTGATCAGTATAGCTGCTAGCGCGACCGATATCTGAAAGTGTTATTTTCGGAAAAATATTCTATGGTGAATCTTATATTTATTGGACCGTGCATCATTGTAATAGTTGAAAACAAAAGACCAACTTGATGTCACTTGCTATTTTCATTTCACTTCTTATGCGCTTAACCAACACACATCGAACCAAGAACACAAGACCAATGTGGCAATTCAACAGCATAGTCGTAAGCTGCTGATCATGGATATATTAATGTCCGAAACATGTTGAGCACATAAGAAGTGAAATAAAATAGCCAGTGACATCAAGTTGGTCTTTTTTTTTTTAATGTTCTATGGTGTTGAAGTTACAGCAGCCAGGTTTGTAGTAGTGCTGCGTATTACTTTAGTCTGTCATATCAGTAGTGTCTGAACATCTTATTTTATTACTGCTGCCTTTATTGATCCCATTCCGACCGAACAGCGAATAATGTTGATCTAATTACATCCAAATTTTGATTTTATTTTGACGAATTAATGCAGACATGCGTTTTTATAAATAACAGCCATAAAATCCATGCTCGTTTTCTACTGCGAAATTACAGCTTGGAAAGTATATAGTTGGAAGTGTTAGTAGGAGATATATTTAATTGTATGTCCTATTTATGACGGTGTCAGGAGCTCAGGCTGATATATAAGACTGATATTATTGTCATTATAATTATTATTGTTGTTGGGATTTTACTGGTTGTCTTGACAATAGCTTCCCATTAACTCCTGGTTGTCACTGTGGTAGCCCAATTTCCATGACACACGTACCACGTTTGCATATCTTTAACAATATAAAAACGCTCATGTTTAACTTCGATTAAGCATCTGAATTGATTTTGACAAAAGATTTTTATCACATTTTAACTGTTTTAAGGTGCCTCCACTTTCAAATTTAGTCATTTTTCCCAGAAGTCACGTTCTCTATTTTCCAGGTTCTGACATACAACACTGTATTTGACATACTCATTGCTTAAGCGTAGCTACTATCTTCCATCCTTTATTTTGTTTCAGATTCGTCCCGTTTTCAGCAGTCCTAGGATTATTAGTGAATACTGAATTTTGAAGGGAGTAAAACGAAGTGGCCATGGCCTGTCTCGAAGTAATAACCCGGCATGTGCCTTTAGGTACACTCAACGAGTCAGCGCATTAGGCGACCTAACAGCCTGCCAGCTAGTCACTAATTTAATCAATTTTGTTGAAATTCTGCCTGCACACTTATTCTAGACTTGTTGTTTTTTTAATTAAGGATGTTTAAGCAATTCTAAATTATTTGAGGAACTTTCAATTAAACTACGATTATTGGATTTCGTGTTAATAATGAAGAAACTAGTTTCCAAGAACATGTACTTACTTCTTTAGTCAATTGCCTAAATCTGTCCTTTTTCATCGTCTAACTCTCAAAGTAGAGCTTTCTGGAGAGTACCATGAAGTTTCTCATTTCTTTACGTGTTGAGTAAATAGAAGTTTCTTGATATTACCTACAAGCCACTGCCTTGAGTTAGATGGATCCCTGTCACTGCCTAACTTATTATCTCTTTGTGATCAATACGAAATTTCCTCCCACCTACGGCCAGGCTTGCCCAAGAAATCTGTGTGTGCATTTCCCATACATTTCCGTTGTGCCTGTTGTTCCTTGAGTAAAAACTGTTCATTTTTTCCGTAAAATGCCGAATAAACTGCGGGATCGTCGAAAAGTTTACACGTAAATTAGAGTGGCGATTTAAGGTTATGGCTGCAAACTCCCAGATAAACTATTTATCACTCTTACAAAGATACTGTAGCTCAGTCGCTGTCTGATTGCCTCTCAGACAACTTCTGGAAATATCTAATTCAGTACATACCAATAATTCCTTCGCTGTATTGGAACACATATTCACACGCAGACATTCTCTGACTGCAGTTGTACTTTGTAATGTAAAGTCCCATTTTAAATTTATGGACCTGACTTTGGGTTTTGTGATTGTTGTATGGTTTTTCCAGATCATTAATTACATACTTTTATAGAATCTCAGGCAATGTTAACTTTAATTATATCCGGGTGCATCAGTCGGTTCTATCTTCTACTTTGATGCCATATAACTTGGAGGGATGGATTCATTGCACATACACACACACACACACATATATACACACACACACAAACGCACACACACACACACACATATATATATATATACACACACACAAACACACACACACATGGATAATTTTTTACATTACCGCTACTATAAAGGTTTGCATGTTGTTCTTTAGAACGTCTCTGCCTACTGTGTTTATCAGTAGTCCAATCGTGTCTTTATTCTTCTTTTGTACTGAAATGGAAACACAAATAATTTAGTTACATTTTATAATTAAACATTATAGCAGTTGATTTATTTTTCAAAATAATGTGTGAAATAATACAACAATACATGCCAAAATATGACGGCTTAATTTAATTCTCTTACTGCACTCACTGACATGCAACTGCAAGTATGACTGCATTTATACAGCAGCATCCCAGTCTTAAGTGGACCGGGTAGAGCGACTGGCTACGGGCTGGACGGTCCGGGGATCGAATCCCGGTGGGGCGAGATTTTTCGCACCTCTCCAGACCGGCCCTAGGGCCAACCCAGCCTCCTGTACAATGGGTACCGTGTCTTTCCCGGGGGTAAGGAGCGGCCGGGGCGTGATGCTGACCCCTAACCCCCTTGTAGTGCCGTGGTCAAGAAAGGGTAGATCTATACCTTTATTTCCCTTATGGGCCATATGGCCTGTACAGAGCCTCAGTACGTGTACAAGGGTGCACTTTTATCCCACAAACTAAGATCTTTAGTTGAACATTTGATTTTGTTTGTATTCTACTTGCCTCTGTGTTGCCAGATGGAATGTTACTGCTTTCACCAAAGGAGTCAAGGTGAACTTTGAAGCTATTATTTTCTCTTTGCAGAATGTATATCATGAACGGAAATCCTCTTTGTCAGGCCGTTCTACTACGTCACCCCAGTCGTTAACCGGCTAACTTAGATTATTATTGTGGATAAACTTTAAGTTTCTATGGCGCATTCTTTATGGCATCCGGCAATAGAAAATCTACTCATTCGTGGCGTAAAGCATTACATTGCCATCATCACGGTATAGGCTGCTGGTGTGAGTATGGTTCTCATCGATATTGACTTCCAGTGCGGGAAGCTGTTTAGTCAAGAACTTTGACAGCCACGTTTCGGAGAAACATGCTTATTTATATGAAAATTGTTGCATGACAAAAACCTACCAGAATCCATTACGTCACAAGGCACTAGTTCAATCAAAGCTGTGAAAAGCTCAGCATCATGTTGTTCCTAGGGTAATAGCAGTCGAAATAAAAATTAAGACACACGTACCTTCCGAGATGTGAATATCATTCGTTGATAAATCGACGCTGTTTTTTCTTTCTCCATCAATATCACCGACTCTAACTCCAAACAACTAAAACAATCACATGATATAATTACATTAATATATTTTTTATAAATTAAATAAATATTATCATCCATAAAAGAAATTCTCCAGTGGTACAAAAATAAACTATCCTTTCCTTGCAAAATGAGCCCCTTTGCTTTCAGGTTTGCCAAACGCAATGCCACTACCTTTGCAGAAATCCTGACGTAAAAAAGGATATTAGGATACTACTGCCATTATGTAGATGACGTTCTAATCGTCTATAATAAGACTTCCACAGACACAGATAAAGTCCCACAAGCTTGCAATGCTTTACAAACCATATTATTCAAAAAAGAGTTATTGACAATTATGTAAACCGAAGCTTTCATTACCTCTACCATAGCAATGCCATGTGAACCGTCCGTGGACAAATAATTGAGCACCAGCTTCTTTGTAACTACAATTATAGTAACACACCAGTCACCTATGGCTTGCCGCTTATGTTGCAGATGTTATAGTCTCAGTCCACGACGAGAAATCCCGTATACGGTGCATAATAAGCATTCCACTTAGAGGTTATGTAGCAAGAGAAAATAATTTCTCATGTTCGACACATCAGCTTCCCTAAAGAAATCGCAAACCATAGGAATAATATTTTTTTCCAAAATTTTGACTATTTTCACACATCTTATACTATTGCATTGAACTTTTGTACATGGAAAGATTTAAAAAAAGGGGGCCCCATTTCCAGACACATATCTTCATCATGTGAATTTTTTATATTAGTACACTTGATGGTCGCAGGTCGAAACATGTAGTGAACTTGTAAGACACTGAGTGAAATATATAAATTTGATGCTGTGTTACAGTCTTACGTATAGCGTCTGGTAAGTTTTTACTTCACACGTAACACTGTCTCTAGCTATTACAAATGGCAGTGTTTGAATCCTGTATACGGAAGTAATTTCTGCTTCTTCTGAGAACTGTACGAAGCACATATATAACCGAACGCTTCGTTTTTATTATTACTGCAAGTCGTAAATTTAATTTCCATGGGGCTTGAATCCATTAAGATGGATATACACAGCCAGTGTCAAGTGGGTCTGAAAATAGGAACATTTCATCCTAAACAAATGTGCACGGTTGAGGTGAAATCTGACCAACTTACGTTGTCGACAAACTGATGACAATAAGCAAGACTTTCGTCATACTTCTTCCTTAATCCTGATGGATCAAAGATGTATTTACAGAGTAACCACGGATGATGTATCAGTTCAGCCACCGTTTTACCAACACTGAAATAGTGAGAATCCATGAATAACGGCTTATAAAATCGCGTGCAGATATATTCACCCTTTATCTCTCCCTATTTTCAAATGAATGGAGCTCGAAAGCGACTCTAAAATATTTTCTTTGTGTGCTACGAGATCATTAACTATTTAAACGCCAAGTTAAATCCCATATGCCATCTGCTGGCATTATTAGGAGCTCACCATATTCTCCACGTTAGCAGGATAAGGGTTAAGAGGCTTTTTTTTTTTACATTTGTACCGTGCATCTTGATACTATCAAAGTTTATTATTCGCCAACGAAAACACAAGTAATTTTCTTAAAAACAATTGAAAATTTGCATTAAAATATCTCCTACATGTTTCGGTGTAATCATACCATCTTCAGGGAGCTCATTATCCAGCTTGCTGAAGTTACATTTTGTTAAAATAGTCAACTATGGTTCATCAGTTTATGATTAAATCAGTGGTGATGTGGCTGCATATATTGGTCGTGTTTGTAATGAATAACAGTGTATCAGGTACCGTATTAATATAATTTTCAAATTAAATCGTATCGAAATTGGGTAAGTCAAGCCATACGGTACCTGATACACTGTTATTCATTACAAACACGACCAGTATATGCAGCAAAATCACCACTGATTTAATCATAAATTGATGAACCATAGCTGACTGTTCTAACACAGTGCAACTTTAGCAAGCACGGTAATGTGCTCCGTGAAGATGATTTGACTGCACCGAAACATGTTGGAGCTATTTTAATGCAAATTTTCATATTGTTTTTAAGACAATCACTTGGGCATTCATTGTTTAATAATAAACTCTCATATTAAGAGGCTAGTTTTTTTAATAATACTGTGTAATGAATTGTCCCACTGGGAATTGTATTGTAGTAAAGCTCGAATAAACTTACTGTGAAGAAGAAACTGTTAAGCTGTAATATGTAGGCTACTTCTAAGCGTAATTTTCGATTAATATATTACATTCATCAGAGTCTGTATGTTGACCAAAATTTCAGACAACACAAACATATAGCTGAGTAAGAAATACTCCCTGCTAAATTACCAAGAAATTCCCCACATTTGTCAAGTCCGAAAGTTCATGTTTTTCTTGTGAATCTGCCACTTGTCTTCATAAACCAATTAAACTGGTTCCAATTCCCTCCATTCTATTTCTTTAAGATCCCAGTATTATAATTCTACAGTGCGGGTATTATCGCGCGGGAGTTTCTAAGTTTATCGATTTTAATGTCCCCACTAGCACCCCTCAGCAATAGTCTATTTTTCAAAAGTCTTTAATATAATTCAAATAGAAGGTCGAAATGTTAGAGGCGACATAATGAAATGCTTTGTTTTGATATAGGCGTATTACACGCCATGGGTAAAACTGATATTTTAAGTAGTTGTAAAAATTCGCATCTAGTTTAGAAGGAAGTCTAGAAGGGATGTATTTAAAAAGTGGAAATATTAAGAAATATTGGTCTATTCGTGAATAATGTGTGCGTTTAAACATTTCATTTTCAATAGTAACCTCTTTGAAATACATAAACATTTTAATGTGGCTACAAAGATATTGCAAACAGCCCCCTTCACTATTTTGTACCCTGATATGTAAACTTATTTTTACGCAATTTTGGTGATAGAGTTTGGCTATAATAGTGCTTGCTCTTCTTCTTCCCGCAAGTTTGCAACACACTTCTTGAAAGACCCTGTAGTTCAGCTTTACCTGTAATGCAGCTCACTACTGATATTTAATGTGTAATTCCTGTTGTTATCGTAGTAGAATCTAAGCGAGAAGGAAGTGAATGTGCTATTGTTTCTAAACTAAACAAGAGGTTTTAATGCTTATTGGGAAATTCAGTTTTTCGAATGAAAAGATTTAGGCTCGTAATTTATTAATTTGCTTTTCAGATCTATGTCACACATGAATATTAAAAAATATGAGCAACTTTTATCATTTTAACTCAAAACTGTCAGAAAAAGTTACAATCCTGGTGCCGAGGAGCCAACCCATCTTATTCCTGTAGGTTACCGAGTTTAGTACTCGCGAATTCAGAATTCACGATGTTCTGCAAGAAGGTAAACCTGGCGAAAACGGGGGAGGACACTTACTGTATTTTATTTAAGAAATGACTTTGTGGCTTTTGGTACTCACTTGTCTAAGGAATTAACG
>Ga0131853_10026410_pt1 | contig 10445 bp, 21 predicted proteins | sample TergutLab28metaG_FD_92764 | JGI IMG/M metagenome (GOLD analysis project Ga0131853, IMG submission 92764) | Labiotermes labralis P1 segment gut microbial communities from Petit-Saut dam, French Guiana - Lab288 P1 (version 2) (version 2) | ecosystem: Host-associated > Arthropoda: Insects >... | reverse complement strand
GTTTGTGTGTGTGTGTGTGTGTGTGTGTGAGTGTGTGTGTGTGTGTGAGTGTGTGTGTGTGTGTGTGTGAGTGTGTGTTGTTTGCGTGTGTGTGGTGTGTGTGTGTGTGTGTGGTTGTGTGTGTGGTCTGTGTGTGTGTGTTTGTTTGGTCTGTGTGTGTATGTAGTTTCTTTGTGTGTGTGTGTCGTGTGTGTGTGTATGTTTGTGTGTGTGTGTGTGTGAGGTGTGGGATTGTGTGTGTGTGTGTTTTTGTGAGGGTTCTGTGTGTGTGTGTGTTTGTGCGTGAGTGTGTGTTTGTAGACTGTGTGTGGGTGTCGTGTGATGTTTGTGTGTGTGTGAGTGTTTATATTTGTGTGTGTGGTCTGTGTTTGTGTGTTTGTTCGGTCTGTATGTATATGTGGTCTCTTTGTGTGTGTGTGTCGTGTGTTGTGTGTGTGTATGTTTGTGTGTGTGTGGGTGTGTGAGTGTGTGTGTTTTTTTGTGTGTGGTCTGTGTGTGTGCATGAGTGTGTGTGTGTGATCTGTGTGTGGGTGTCGTGTGATGTGTGTGTGTATTTGTGTGTGGTCTGTGTGTGTGTTTGTTGCGTGTTGTGTGTGTGTGCGTGTGTGCGTGTTTTGTAGTGTGTATGTATGTACGTTTGTGTGATTGTGTCTGTGGTGTTTTGTGTGTATTTACGTTAGTGTTTGTTAGCGTGTGTATATTGGTTTATATGTTTGTGGGGTTGTGTGTATTTGTGTGTGTGAGTGTGTGTATGTGTGTGTGGGTGATCTTTTTGTGTGTGGTGTGTGTGTGTGTTTGTGGTGTGTTTTGTGTTTGAGAATTGGTGTGTGTGTTTGTGTTTTTGTATAGGTTTGTGTGTGGGATTGTGTGTTTGTTGTGTGTGTGTGGTTGTGTGTGTGTGTAGATGTGTGTTTGTATGTGTGTGGGTGAGTGTGTGTTTGTGAGGGTTTTTGTGTGTGTGGTATGTGTTTGTGTGTGTGTGTTTGGGAGTGTGTGTGTGCGAATGTGTGTGGCGTGTGTGTGTGTGGATATGTGTGTGGTGTACGTGTTGTATGTGTGTGTGTTTATGTGTGAGTGTGTGCGTGTGGATTGTGTGTGTGTTAGTGTGTGTATGTTTGTTTGTGGTGTTTGTGTGTGTGGTGTGTGTGTGTGTGTATGTGTTTGTGTGTATGTTTGTGTCGTGCGTGTTAATGTGTATGTGGTGATTTTGTGTGTGTATGTGTGTGTGTATATGCGTGTCTGATGTGTAAGTTGTGGTGTGTTTGTGTGTGTAAGAGTGTTTGTGTGTGTGTGTGTTTGTATGGTGTCTTGTGTGTTTGTGGTGTGTGTATTTGTTTCTGTGTATGTGTTTTTGTTTGTCTGGTGTGCGAGTGTATTTAGTGTGTGTTTTAATGTTGTTATTATGTGTGTGGGAATTTGTGTGTGTGGTTTTTGTGTGTGTGTGGTTTGTTTGTTTGTGTTTTGGTGTGTGATGTGTGTGTTTGAATGTGTGTATGGTGTGTGTGTTTTGTGTGTGTGTGAGTGTGTGGTTGTGTGTGTGTGATTTTGTGTGTACTTGTACGTATGTGTGGTGTGTGTGTGTTAGTATATGTGTGTGTGTGTGTTGGAGTATGGGATTGTGTGTGAGAGAGTGTGTGTTTGGGAGTGTGTGTTTGGGAGTGTGTGTTTGGGAGTGTGTGTGTGTGTGTGTGTGTGGGAACATGTGTGTGGTTTTGGGAACGTGTTATTTTGGTTTGTGTGTTTGTTTTGTTGTGGCGGTTTGTGTTTGTGTTTTTGTGTGTCGTAGTCTTTGTTGTGTTTGTGTGAGTGTGTGCGCGTGTGTGTGAGTGTGTGCGCGTGTATGTGAGTGTGTGTTTGTGTGTGTTTTTTTTTACTTATATATTTTATTATCTTCAGAGCATGCATCTTTTTATTGAGAAATTCTTCATGCTAGTTTAATTTTGTTAATTTTGTTCCCAGTTATATGGTTATTTGTTGTATCTTTTTCTTGATTGAGCTTTTGTCTTTAGATATTTTTTCACTAATTCACGTTTTACTGCAGTTTTTCGAAGTCTCTAGAGTTAGCAAAATTTGTAAATTGTTTTGATATTTGTTCTCTAATTCACGTTTCCCCACTGGACATTCCTTTTCTCTAGATTTGTAGGCTATTAATTTTTCCCTCTGTTTTCCAAGTATTTCACTGGCGTACAAAGATGGTCCGGTGTCTGATCTGCATGTTTGCAGGAACACTCTTGTGATTGGATTATTTTGAAGCGGCGTAGTTACGCCTTAGTTTTTCCGTCCCCAGTTAGCAACGACGTGAGATTTGGTGATAGTCTGACTTACATTTTTAGTCTTTCCGCGACGTTGAGGAAGTATGCCTAGGTAGCCCGTCCTTTTCTTTTGAAGTCCCATTTTATCTGCCACTTCACTATTTTCTTTCTGCTCCTTCTCTCGCTATTTCGCTTATCGGAATTTTTTAATTTCACATGTCATAATCTAGTTGTGCTATGTCATTCTTTGCTGCCTTCTTGGTCAGTCGATCTGCCATTTCGTTTCTTTCTATTCCTACGTGTGCCTTCACTCAGTTAAAAAGCACCGTCCAATATTGGTACTCCAACCTCTTTATTGCTTTTTAGATATTTTCTATTAATATGTAATATTTGTTTCTATTCTGTAGTGTGGACAGTGCTACGTTTCTGTCTGTGTTAACAAATACTATCTTTTCCCCATCTTTTGTTAACTATAGGTTTTAAATATGTTCCAGAATCTTTAAGATTGCCACCTGTTTTGCCTGATTATTAGAGCATCTCTCAAGGAGTCTGTACTTAGATTGATTAAGATATATATCATCCTTGACTATGACTGCACCAGCTGCTACCTTTCCTCTAATTTTGCTACCGTCCGTGAATATGTTTATTACATTAATTGTTATCTCTGTCGGTGCCCTAATAATAGGCATTTCCACAGGGTGAGGCCAATATCTCAGGTCCAGAGTCTCATTATACTTGATGTTCTTATGTGTTGCCTTATAAATTCGTACATTTTCTTCTAAAGCCTGCTGGATTGGGCGAACTGCTGCCAGTACGCACGATGCCTCATATGACAGTGTTCTGAATGCTTTGGCTATTTTGATATTAATCATTGTTTGCACTGGCTGATATTTCCACATGTTTTTTTGTTTTGTCAGTTTTTTCTCCCATACCGGTGGAAAATATGACAATATTTTTTTTATCGCCTCATTGTAAATTACATTCAGAGCTCAATGCCCCAAACCCCATTTCAATTTAACTGATTTTGCTGACACGTTTATATTAAGTGTGCATTTCCCTGTGATGTATTCTATATGACTGTCGAAATTAAAGCTGTTGTCAAAATAAATTCCTAATTATTTTACTTGTATACTTGATCCAGTCGTTTGTTGTTTAGATTAATATATAGTATTCTAGTATCTCTTGATGTTCTCTTTGTCACCAATAAGACGTCAGACTTGTTTCCGTTAAAATGCATTATCTCTCGCTGAACTAGTTCTCAATTTATTTAAAGTAAGGTTTGTCATATATCTCTGCGTCCAGAGCGCTTTTCCCTCGGGGTAGAACTAGTAGGTTGTCCGCGAAGACGAATACCCTGGTTCTGTGATAGAATTCCAGATTAAGAAGCGAGTTGTAATGTATATCCCAATATCCTGGACCGCTGCAAGAAACTTGGGGCACCCCATATTCAGAGGATTCTCAATTTTCAACGTATTCCCGCGTAGCGATGCTGTTCTATCGCTAAAATAATTTCTGGACATGTTGAAGAGGTTCCTCGGGCATTTGATTTCCTTAGATTATGTAGTATGCTTGGCAACCAGGCCGCCTCAAATGCTCCTCTGATATCGAGGCCCAATACTGCCGTACAATTCTTTTGTTTCAAGTTTCCTTCGATGATCTCCTTGACTGCCATTGCAGCGTCCACAGTTCCTCTCTGAGGAATGAAGCCATATTGATTACTGTTCAAATCAACACTGGTATGCACATGATGCATAATTCTGTCTACAATTAGCCTGAACAGCACTTTGTCAGCTACATAAAGCAAACTGATTAGCCGGTATTTTGAGGCGTATCTAATTTCTTCTCTCACCGGTTTCACAATTGGCTTATGCTAGATGATTTCCATTGTCTTGGAAAGCAGGCTACTTTTAGGCACTTATAGTACATCTCAGTTAGGAAGGACGGGAAGTTTCCGAAGATTCGGAGCAGTATTTCACTTGTCATTCCATTCTTCCCTGTAGAATATTTAGAATTAAACTTTTTTATCAAAGATGCTATTTCTTCTAGAGACAAGGTTTTGTCATCTTAAGCGTGTACCGGGTCCTTTTACCTGCTCTCTAATCTGCTTATGAAGTTCGCGGTCATTTGTCCCCTTGTCTTCGGAAAAAAATATTCTAGCATATGATTTGTTGTGATTTCCGTGTCCAAGCTGAAGATCCCATCAAGTTGTTGGAGAGTTGTTAAGATGGTTCCCTTTCTTAATTTCCCGGATGCTGTTTTATAAATTGCGTTACAATGGTTCGATTCCTCGGTTGAGGAGCATTTCTTTTGCCAGGATTTAAATTTTTCGTCCTTTCATTTCAATTGGTGTTGTCGTTTAGCCTTAGTGTGTGGGTGTGTGTGTGTGTGTGTGTGTGTGTGTGCGTGTGGGAGTGTGTGTTGCGTGTGTGTGAGTGTATGGGTGTGAGGTGTGTATGTGTGAGTGTGGAAGTATGTATGTGTGTAATTGTTTGTGTGTGGTTTATTGTGTGTGGTCTGTGTGTGTGTGTGTGTGTGTTTGAGTGAATGTGTGAGTTTGTGGGAGTGTGTGTTTACGAGTGTGTGTGTGGTGTTTGTGTGAGTGTGTGACGGTGTGTGTGTGTTTGTGTGTGGTCTGTGTGTGTGTGCGTGGGAGTGTGTGGATGTGCGCTTGTGTCTGTGTGTATGTGTGTTGTCTGTGTATGTGTGTGTGTGTGTTTGTTTGGTCTGCGTGTGTGTATGAGTTCTGTTTGTGTGTGTGTGTCGTGTGTAATGTGTGTGTGTATGCGGTTGTGTTTGCGTGTGTGTGGTCTATGTGTGCGTGGTCTGTGTGTGTGGGTGTGAGTGTGTGGTCTGTGTAGGTGTGTTGTGTGTTGAGTGTGTGTGTGATTCGGTGTGTGTGTGTGTGTGTGTGTGTGTGAGAGAGTGTGGGAGTGTGTATGTTTGTGTGTTTGGTCTGTGTGTGTGTTCTTCACGTGTTGTGTGTGTGTGTGTGTGTGTGTGCGCGCGTGTGTGTGTGTCTGCGGTGTTTTCTGTGTATTTATGTTTGTGTGTGTGTGTGTTGTGTTTTCTTTGTATGTATGGATGAATGTATGTATGTATATGTGTGTTTGTGTGGTCTGTGTGTGTATGTGTGTGTGTCGTGTGTTGTGCGTGTGTGTGTTTGTGGGTGTGTGTGTGTGTTTGTTTGTGTTTTTTGGGGTGTGTGTGTGTGTGTGGTGTCTGTGTGTGGTCAGTGTGTGTGTATGTGTTTGTGGGTGTGTATATGTGCGTGTGTGTTGTCTGCAAATGTGTTATATGTGTGTATGTGTTTGTGTTTGTGTATTGGTGCATGTGTTAGTGTGGTTGTGTGTGTGTGTTTGTGAGTGTGTGGTGTGTGCATGTGTGTGTGGTTGTGTTTGTGTGAGTGTTGTGTGTTTTGTGTGTGGGTGTGTGAGGGTGTGTGTGTTTGTGTGTGTGTGTTGTGTGTGTGTGGATGAGTGTTTGTGTATGTGGGCGTGTGTGTGTAGGTGTGTGTTTTTTTGGTGTGTGTTTGTGTGTGGGAGGTTTTGCGTGCGTGTGTGTTGGTGTGTGAGTGTGTGTACGAATGTTTGTTGTGTGTGTGGTGTATATGTTTGTGTGAGTGTGGATGTGTGTGTGGGGTGCTTGTGGTACATGTGTGTTTGTGCGTGACGAATTAGGTGTTGTGTGTGTGTGAGTGTTTGTGCGTGGGTTTGTATGTATTTGTCGTGTGTGTGTGTGGTTTGTGTGTGTGTGTTAGTGAGTGTGTGTTTGTTTTTGTGGTGTCTGTTTGTGTGTGGTAGGTGTATGTGTTTGTCTGTATGTGTCTGTGTGTGAAGTGTGTGGTATGTGCTTGTGTTTGTGTGTATATTTGCATGTGGTGTTTATGAGTGTGTGAGTGTGTGTGTGTTTTTGTTTGCTGTCTCAATGTGTGTGTGTTTTGTGTATGTGTTTTTATGTTTGTTTATGTGGTGTGTGAGTGTAATGAGTGTGTGTGTGTGTGGTGTTCTTATTGTGTGTGTCGAAGTGTTTGTGGGTGTGTGTGTTGTTTTTTGTGTGTGTGATTGTGTATGATGTATGCGTGTGAATGTTTGTGTTGTGTTTGAGTGTGAGTGTGTGTTTTTGTGTGGTGTGTGTGTTTGTGTGAGTGTGTTTGTTTGATTGTGTGTGTGTGTGTGTGTACCTGTATGTATGTGTGGTTTGTGTGTGTATGTGTGTGTGGGAGTTTGAGTATGTGTGTGGGAGTGTGTTTGTGTGTGTGTGTGCGTGTGTGGATGAGCATGTGTGTGTGTGTGTGTGGGTGTGTGTGTCTGTGGATTTTTTTATTTTACTTCCTTTTTTTATTATCAACAAAGATTGCTCCATTTCAATGCGTAATTCTACTTGCTAGGTTTGTTTTGTTCCCAGTTATGTGTTAATTTGTTTTGTCCTTTTCTTTTTTGAGCTTTTGTATTTACAAAATTTTCATTAATTCACGTTTTACTGCAGTTTTTCAAATTCTATATAATTAGCATTTTTTTAAATTTTCTTTTAATTTTTTCCCTAATTCACGTTTCCGCAATGGCCAGTCGTCTTCTTCCGTTGTGTAGGCTACTATTTTTTCCCTTTCAATTCCAAGTATTTCACTGTCGTATAGGATATGTTCCGTTGGCTGGTCTCCATGTTTTCAGAAACAAAGTGGTGACTCGATTATCTTGAAGCGGTGTAGGTAACCCTTAGTTCTACTATGCCCTGTTTGCATCGACATGTAATTTGGTGATAGTCTGAGTTTTATTTTTAGTCTTTCCGCGACGTTGCGAAAGTATTCCTTGGTAGTCCGTCCTTTTGTTTTAGCGTCCCATTTATTCTGCCACTTCACTGTTATATTTTCTGCTCCTTGTCTCGCTCTTTCGCTTATCGGAATTTTGTTATAACACATATCATACAAGAGGTGTCCTATGTCGTCCGTTGCTGCCTTCTTGGCCAGTCGAACTGCCATTTCGTCATCTTCTATTCCTAAGTGTGCTTTCACCCTGTTAAAAAGCAACGTCCATTGTTGGTCCTCCAGCCACTTTATCGCGTTTCTTATATTTTCTATTAATATGTAATATTTGTTTCTATTCTGTAGTGTGGCCAGTGTAACTTTGCTGTCTGTGTTAACCAATACTATCTTTTCCCCTCTCCTGTTAACTGTAGGTTTTCAATATGTTCCAGAGCATTTAAGTTTGCCACCGGTCCTGCCTGATTATTGGAGCATTTCTCATGGAGTCTGTATTTTAATTGATGAAGAAATATGTCATCCTTGTCTTTGAATGCACAAGCTCCTATCTTTCCTTTAATTTTGCTGTCGTCCGTGAATATGTTTGTTACATTAACTTGTATCTCTGGTGGTGCTGAAATAAGAGGAATTTCCACAGGTCGTGGCCAATATCTCACGTCCAGAGTCTCATCATACTCGATGTTGTTATGAGTTGTCGTATAATTTCGTACATTTTCTTCTAAAGGATGCTGGATTGGGCGAGCTGCTGCCAGTACGCAAGATGCTTCATGTGACAGTGTTCTGAGTGCCTTCGCTATTTTGATATTCGTCATTCTTTGCACTCGCTAATATTTACAAAATTCTTTTTAAGGCTTTGTACCACACCGGTGCCCCATATGTTAATATTGGTTCTATCGCCCCATTGTAAATGACCTTCAGTGCTCTATGCCCCAAACCCCATATAAATTTCGCTGATCTTGCTAACATGCATAAAATAGGAGCGCATTTCCCTGTGATTTTGTCTACATGCTTGTCGAAATTAAATCTATTGTCAAAATGAATTCCTAAATATTTTACTTGGATACTTGATCCTGGCATTTGTTGTTTAGATTAATATTGAATATTCTACTATCTCTTGATGTTTTCTTTGTCACCAGTAAGATGTTAGAATATTTTCGTTAAAAAGCTTTTTTATTTCGCTGGCCTAGTTATCAATTATTTTCAAGTAAGTGTTGGCATAATTCTCTGCGTCCAGGCGCTTTTCCCTCGGGTTATTACTGGTTCGACTTCCGCGAAGCCGATAACCCTGGTTCTGTGTGAGAAGTCCATAATAAGAACAAGGTTTAAAGTATAATCCAAAATCATGGACCGCTGCAAGGAACTTGGGGCCACCCCATAGTAAGAACTTTCTCAATTTTCAAAGTATTCCCGTATAGAGATGCTATTCTATCACTAAAATAACTTCTGGATTGATTGAAGAGATTCCTCGGGCATTTCAGTTCCTTTAGTTAATGAAGTATAAATGGCCACCACGCCGCGTCAAATTCTCCTCTGATAACCAGCCTTACTACTGCCGTAAAATTCTTTTTTTTTTCAAGTTTTCTTCGATGATCACCTTGAATGACATTGCTGCGTCCTCAGTTCCACTCTGAGGTATGAAGCCATTCTGATTACTGTTCAAACCAACCCTGTTTGCTCATGATGCATAATTCTGTCTATCATTAGCCTGTCCAGCACTTCGCCCGCTACATAAAGCAAACTGATGGGTCGGTATTTAAGACGTCTCCATTATCTTCTTTCCCCGGTTTCACAATTGGCACCATACTAGATGTTTTCTATTATCTTCGAAAGCAGTCTTCATTTAGGAAGGTACAGTATATCTTAGTTAGGATGGACGTGAAGTTTCCGACGATTCGGAGCAGTATTTCACTTGTCAGTTCATCTTTCCCTGGAGAATAATTGGGAAAAATCTTTTTTATTACAGATGTTATTTCTTCTCGAGAGAAGGTTTTCTCATCTTCAGTGTCTACCGGCTCCTTACCTGCTCTCTAATCTGCTAATGAACTGCGCGGTCATTTGTCTCGTCTTCGGGAAAAAATATTCTAGCATCTGATTTGAAGTGTTTCCGTGTCCAAGATGAAGGTCCCGTCAGGATGTTAGAGAGTTGTTAAGAAGGTTTCTTTTCTTGATTTCCCGGATGCTGTTTTATAAATTGCGTTCCAAGGGAGGATTCCTCGGTTGAGGAGCAGTTCTTTTGCCAGGATTTCAATTTTCGTCCTTTAATTTCGATTGGAATTGTCGTTTCACTTCAGTCTGTGTGTGTGTGTTTTGTGTGTGAGTATATGTGTGTGTGTTATGTGTTGTGTTTGTGTGTGTGGGGGTGTGGAAGTAGGTTTGTTTGTGTGTGTGTGTGTGTGTGTGGTTTGTTTTGTGTGGTCTGTAATTGTGTTGTTTGAGTGTATTTGAGTGTGTGGGTGTGTTTGTGATTTGTGTGTTTTCGAGTGTGTATGTGTGTGGTGTGTGTGTGTGAGTGTGTGTGTGTGTGTGAGAGTGTGTGTGTGGGGTCCGTGTGAGTGTGTGTGCGTGTGTGTGCGCGCGCGTGTGTGTGTCGGTGTGTGTGTTTATGTGTGTGGTCTGTGTGTGTGTGATTGTTTTGTCTGTGTGTGTGGGTGTATGTGGTTTGTTTGTGTGTGTGAGTGTCGTGTGTTGTTTGTGTGTGTATGCGGGTGTGGGAGAGTTTGTGTGTGTTTGTGTGCGTGTGGTTTTGTGTGTGCGTGAGTGTGTGTGTGTGAGTCTCTGTGTGTGTGTGTGTGTGTGGGAGTGTGTATGTGTGTGTTTGGCCTGTGTGTGTGTTTGTCGCTTGTTTTGTGTGTGTGTGTGTGTATGTGGTGTGTGGTGTGATTGTATGTATGTATATGTGTTGTGTCTGTGGTGTTTTTGTGTATTTACGTTTGGTGTTGTTCGTATGTATGTATGAATGTATGTATGCATATGTGTGTTTGTGTGGTGTTTTTGTGTATTTATGTTTGTGTGTTGTTCGTATGTATGTATGAATGTATGTATGCATATGTGTGTTTGTGTTGTCTGTGTGTGTGCGTGTGTGTTGTGTGTTTTGTGTGTGTGTGTGGGTGTGTGTGTGATTATGTGGTTTGTGCGGAGTGAATGTGGTGTGTTTGTGGTCTGTGTGTTTATGTGTTTGTGGGTGTGTATATGTATTTTTGGGTGTGCTCTGTGTATGTCTTTTTAAGTGTGTGTGCATGTATGTGTGTGAATTGTTGTATGCGTTGGTTTGATTGTGTGTGTGTTTGTGAGTGTGTGGTTCGTGTATGTGTGTGTGGGTGTGTTTGTGTGTGTATGGTGTGTTTTGTGTTGTGCGTTTGTGTGGGTGCGCGTGTGTGTGTGTGCGTGTGGGTGTTGTGTGTGTGTGGGTGGTCGTGTTGTGTGTGTGAGGGTGCGGG
>Ga0131853_10026408_pt1 | contig 10445 bp, 15 predicted proteins | sample TergutLab28metaG_FD_92764 | JGI IMG/M metagenome (GOLD analysis project Ga0131853, IMG submission 92764) | Labiotermes labralis P1 segment gut microbial communities from Petit-Saut dam, French Guiana - Lab288 P1 (version 2) (version 2) | ecosystem: Host-associated > Arthropoda: Insects >... | reverse complement strand
TTTAGAGATCGCTGCATATGAACGCATCCTTGAAAAGGTATTCACTGTCAGCTTTGGTACGCGAGGACAGTTTGTCACTTCCAAGTTACAGAACAGAATCCTTTTTCGTTAAGTTTCCTAAAATGTGCAAGTTTTAATTTCGTCCCTTCTTAAAATTTCTTACTGTACCCAATTGGTCGAATGTTAAATTCCCCTGTAAGCTGTAATACTGACACTCTCCAATTTCTCCCCCACCATAAACCAAACCAGCAAATTTTTAAACAGTTCTGGCCTAGGCTTTAAATGTACAATTTTGACTTTTAATAAAAGACTTACACCCTATATCGGTTATATACTACTCCATTGAAAGTTTATAACTTTGGCAAAGCTAAGGTGATAAACCCTTTCAATGTCATTTACATTACACATCATACAGACAAATTCTTTGAACAACACTATTGAAATGTTAGGCAGTCTAGTACGTTCAGTCATATCTTCTTCCTCTCTGGACCTTTTGTATAGTAACTGCGCCCTTGTTCTCTTTCTCACACCATTACACTACCATAAATCAAGCTGTTCATTTTATTTCCTAAATCTTTACTCAGATGTTGGTCACTATAACAATGTTCAATTCTGCACTTACCACACTAAATTACACAAATCCTACCTATCAATTCTATTCATGAACTTCTCACTTTCAGAATCTTCAGTTACTCAACATCTTATATCTAATTCCAAATTATGCAACTCTGAGTTCCAATACTCAAGTGCTTTATCACTCAATATTCCTAATCACTAAGAGCGAACTGATTTTAACTACTTCAGTAGACATCCGGAACACCTAATTAGCGACTGACTTCACACATTTCCCGTTTTTTTCTTTTTCCTTCCCTTTTACGGTTTTCTCTCATGTCTGATGTAATAATGTAGTGTCTCATCCTGTCAGTTGTCAGCCCTTGGTTCGCGGTCTCACATTTTGCTGTCGGTTATCCTTCTATTCTTTCTAGTTAACTGCCTTACATTTCCAATCCCTTCATCGTCATAATCAGATCCGCTTTCATGCATGTTTCTCTTCTTTCTCTCTCTGAGTGTGTGGTTCTTCTTTGCATGGCTTTAATTGTTTCTTGTTGAACTCGCCTCTTATCTTGCCTTGCTCATCTCTGAGTTCATCTGCTGAATGTCCTAAAACTTTACTAATTCTATATGGTCCCTGAAACAGATGCAAAAATTTCGAAGTTATCCCTCAAACAGCGTCAGACATTGGCTGGGTCTTAACAAAAACTTTCTCAACTAGTTCTTGATTCCACTCCGCGTTTCCCTACTTTACGGCGTTTTTCCCTTGCCATTGCCCTCTTTTTCATTTTTACGTAGGCCCGGCGAATATTTTCCTCAATTCCTTCATCTTCCTGCTCTGGCCATGACTCTTTCGGAACCATTTTCCTGAAGACATTTGGTCGCTCCGTCCCGTACATTAATTCACTGGGAGTATATCCAGTCGAACTGCACACAGATTTGTTCATCCAGTTTCCTATGTGCGGTAGTAATTCAGCCCACTTCCGGTGGTTCTCATTGCAGTAAATCCTGCAGAATTTGGACAACTCACGCATAAACCGCTCTCTGGGGTTCGACTCACGATGTTGAATACGTGCAAATCCAATGTCAACTCCAAGTTGATGCAACTGTCTGCTCCAACATGGTGACCTAAATTGCGTTGCATTTTCGGAAAGAATACATTTGGGCTTAACAACACCACTGAAATATTTGTTAATCAGTTTGTTTAGGCAAGTCTTGGTTGTGGCAGATCTAAGGGGATAAAGCTTAATGTATCGAGAAAATACATCGTGGCATACAAGAATGTAGCGCACACCTCCCCTTGATGTAGGTAGGGTCCCATACACATCAATGGCACATACGTCTCCCGGTCTCTCAGGCAGATGATGTCTCTCTTCAACTGAGAATGGCCTGTTAGGATGCATACATCGCTGACAGATCACAGTGAGTTATAAACTTTCTGAGTTTCCTCCCTAGCTTCCTGAAGTGAAACATGTATTTAATTTCATCCATGCATTTGTCGACGCCTGAATGTCCCAATGTAACTTGGACGAATTTAAAAATTTTCTGCTTCAAGCAACTTGGCAACATCGCCTTTTATCGCTGTTCAGTTTTTTCTCCCCTGCAATATAGTACATTGTCTTGCAGCACAAACTGGGGCTGGTCAGTAGACTGACCCTTTGTGATTCGTCTTTTTATGACCGTTAACTTCTCATCTGTGTCCTGTAGGTCAGCAAGTGCCTTCAGCTCCTTCTTAAGGTCTTTGTCCTTTTTTTATTTAACTTTATTTCACAGCATGTTCCATTACAAAAGGCAATACTACATGCTAGAGATTGCTTATATTTAACCTGCGTTATATGTTTATATATATATATATATATATATATATATATATATATACACTACAGATTGTTTGCTCCGAAACACAGATCTCGTCCTAATACACGCCTATTCCTGCCCTATGTGTCAGCCTGTTCTGTGCATGCTACAAAGTGTCAAAGTTTATAGAATTCACAAACATTTGAAATCACTTTGTGTAATTGTTGGCTAGGTCCGAGTTGGATAAGGGCCAATTTCCGCCTGCCTTCTTTATCTTGTTCTTCAGAGTCTCCCTTTGCTCTTGTAGTTGAGCACATTCCCATATTAAGTAGTCAGTGTTCTGTGGACCCATTCTGCACACGCATTCCGGATCGTCTTTGATTTTGAATCTATAGTAGTACGATCTAAGTGTGCCATGCCCTGTTACTATCGTAGAAAGATTTATACACATTTTCAGTCTTTTGGATTTGCGTTCACCTATGTCTGGAAAAAATTATTTTGTTGTTTCCCCTTTGGTTGAAACATTCCATTCTTGTTGCCACTGTAATTCACCTTTTTCTTGTATCGCTTTAACCACTGCACTTTTCGGAATTCTACTGTATGCGGTTTCTCCATCTCTTCTACTGGCTGCCTTTTTCGCTAGTTGGTCTGCTATCTCATAACCTAAGTTGTCGTTGTGTGCCTTCACCCAGGTGAAGTGGATAGACCAGTTGTCCTTTTCTAGAAGTCTTACATTTTCTCTGATTTGCTCTACCAAGTGTTGGTGATTCCTAGGATTCGCAATTGCATCTAAAGTAATTTTTCTATCCGTATGTACAGCTGCGGACCTTTGCAGTCCCTGTAAATGTCTGAACTCCCGTAGTTTCTCCAAAGCCTTAACTATTGCCAGTTGCTCTGCCTGGTTGTTGGAGCACTCATCAGCCAGTCTATACATTAGTTGAAGCGGCAAGTGGATGTTCTCGAAAATTGCAATACCGGATCCGACTCCGCCTGAACTTTTGCTGCCATCTGTATAAACATCAACCGTGTATTCTCGTCTCTCTCTTTTTTCTTTCATCTCTAGTGCGTCAGCTGGATGATTCCATTGGCTGTAGTGTTTTGGTGCATCGTACTGTTCGTTTTACTCTTTTCCTCTGGTATTATAATAGATTATTGCCTGACTTTCCAGTTCAATGTGTATAGGGGTCATCCCTGTTAGTACGCAGAGAGCCTCACGGGAAATGGTGCTGTATGCTCTAGCAATTTTGATATTTATCAGTCTCTGCACCCTTTTGAGTTTTATGGCGTTATGTTTTTTTAGGCACTCTATCCATACCGGTGCACCGTACGCTAGAAGGGGAAGTATTGCCAGGTTGTATATAATCCTTAGACCGTCGTGTCTCAATCCCAACTGGTTTTAGCAGACTTAGAGTTTGCGTGAACAATCTTTAAGCTTTTCCCTTTAATCTTGTCTATATGTTGGTTGAACGTAAATCTCCTGTCACTGGTGATGCCTAGGTATTTTATCTTATCTGCCTGTTGTAATTTCTTCCTATTGAGGAAAATTTTAATATCTCGTCTATTATTGGGTATTTTCTTTGTTATTATCATTACTTTTGATTTTTTATTTCTTGCCCAATTCGCTATTTTTTGTGTTTCAATATTGACATAGTTTTCAACTTCTACTTGATTTGATCCTTTAACTAAAATCATCAGGTCGTCAGCGTATGCTATTACCTTGGTATTCTGTCTGTACTCTAAATTTAGTAAGGAGTTGTATAAAATGTTCCAAAATCCCGGGCCAGATGCTGAGCCCTGTGGGCAGCCTTCGCTAATATTTCTTTGCGTCATACCGTAGTTCATTGTTAAAAAATAGTCCTATCCTTAAAGTAACTCCAGCATAGTTTGTAGAGATTTCCCGGACATCTAAACTGCCTGAAGGATGCCAAGATCTCAGGCCACCAAGCAGCGTCGAAAGCTCCTTTTACGTCTAAACTTATTGCTGCAACGAATTGTGCGTCGTCAATGCTGCTCTGCACGTAGTCCTTTGAGGCCATCACTGCATCCGCAGTGCTTGTCTGTGGAGTGAAGCCATATTGATTTTTGTTCATCAAATTGTTAGAGTACACATGATACATTATCCTGCTGATGAGTACTTTCTCGAGCACCTTAGCTGCAGTATTAAGCAAGCTTATCGGTCGATACTTTGTCATATCCTCGCATGTTTCTTTCCCTGGCTTCACATTGGGTATAAGTTTTGCTCTCTTCCATATTTTGGGGAAACACGCCACCCGTTGTACATTGCTGTGGTGGACTTTGGCAGTAAGTCATATCGCATTGAAGAATATCTGACGTTATCCCGTCTTTGTCCTTGTAGCCCTCGATGTGATGAACCATTACTTGGTCAGGTCGGATCAAGTCCCTTGTTCTTTCCTCTGTCATCCCGCTCGGATTACGACTCAGGATGTCCGCTAAGTTATTTTGCACTCCTTTAATGTGTCTTATTTCCAAGTCATATTCCTGGAGTTGTACCATCCACCTAGCAACCCTGTTGGATGTAATGACGCAACGGTGTAAAAATAGAAAGTGCCTTACTGTCTGTGAAAAAAGTTACTTTGCGTCCATAAATGTAAATCCTGAAGCGTTGTAATGCATAGACAATAGCAAGTAACTCTTTCTCTCATGTTGTATAGCGCTCTTCAGTTTGGTTCAATACCTTTGAGGCGGTTGATACAAAACTCAATCCTCCGTCATCACTCTCTTGTAATAATACTGAACCTATGGCACGGCCACTGGCATCCCAATTTATGATCAACCCTTTTTGTTCGTCTGGATGTATCAATAGGATACTGTGGGCAAACTTAGATTTGAGTGTTACGAATGCTTGTTGTAAGGCAGCTTAAGGCAGCTGTCCATCGCCACTTGATTCCTTTACGAAGTAACATGAGTAAAAGTTCTACATGTGAGGAATAATTAAGGATGAACTGCTGGTGAAAGTTATATATCCCTAAGAATTTGCGCAAATGTCGTTGGATCTTAGGCACAGGTACCTCAAAAAATTGCTTCAATCCTTTCGCTGCCTGCTTTTACTCCTCCATCCGAAATAATGTGACCGAGGAACTTGATTTCCGGGTTGCAAAATTAGCATTTTGCTGCGTCGACTGTGAAAACTGCACTTGTAAATTTGTTAAGAACCAAACCAATGTGATGTAAATGTTCTGTGAAAGTCGACGAGTGAATAAGTAGGTCATCTACGTACATAGGGGACCGCGGTAGCACAGTACTACAAATTGGAAGGGCGCTGGTTCGATCCCAGCTGAAGTCATTGGAATTTTTCATTGACATAAAATCCTTCCGATCGCACTATGGCCCTGGGGTCGACTCAGCCTCTAACAGAAATTAGTACCAGGAGCATTTCCTGGGGGTAAAGGCGGCCGGTGTGTAAGGCTGACAACCTACCACCATCGTGTGCCGTTGTCATGAAATTTGGGAACCTTAACTTCCTGGAACACTCTGGGCCACTCCAGGCCTGTAACGGGACTGCTTTACCATCTACGTACATAACCAAATTGTTGTTTAGACCACAATATCCCCAAATTCCTTTCTAGAGCCCTGATAAATGCTGCTAGGCTGTTCTTGAAGCCATACGGAACCGTTGTAAATTGGTACACATTACGCTCAAACTGAAATGCCGTCCATTGTCTAGAAAATTGCTCGAGCGGTATCTGTAGGAAAGCACTGCCTAGATCCAGACTTGTAATATATTTGGCGCCATGAAATTTCTGCAAGAGTTCACGCATTGACATGTCCTTTGTGCGGTCTACAACCATCTGTTTGTTAACCCTCCTGGTATCCAAATATATACGAACCGCTTTTCCTTCGCTGGAGTAATAGGGTTAATGTATGCAGAGTGCGATTCTTCTAAAATACCATCTCTTAGCATTTCCTGAATCTGATCAAGCACCGAGCTCCTCAGTGCAAATGGAATTTGTCTCGAATTTGCACTCGGTGGCATGCTGCCCTCTATTGTGAACTCATATTCGAATCGCGTGCATTTTCCTGGTCGTTTTGTTAACTGCTGCCGATATCTAGCTAGCACTTTAGAGAACTCGTCCTGCTGCTCCGCGGTCAATCTGTTTTCCTCGTAAACTTTAGCGCGAAGTTGTCGTTCAGAAACCGTCCTGTCATCAGGACTTAGTTTATAAGCCCCCGACTCCAGTGGTGTGCTAAAGTCGTCCGCCTTTGAATAGGTCGTGGCTAACCTTAGTGATGTACAGTCAGCGGCTTTCTCATTACCTTCACTAATGCCCTTAATAAATCCTGCTTATTAGCAAATAAACTGTCATGATTGCGACTTTCCGCGACCTCTGCGAATGTAGCCAAACTCCGCCGGCAAACCCTGGAACCTCTCTCATGCCTTGCAGCTATGGCCTTCTCAGAGAACTTCCCCTTTTCTTCCTGCTCTGACGCTTCATTTTCCTTATTTAAAAACCGATCGCGTATTTTCCTGTCACTTAGCAAGTATTTGCTGACTTCCATACGCGTGCCGCTTTCCTTCCTCCGATCCTGAATAGACGCGCCTACAAATTTCCTGGAAAAAATCTCTGCGTGGCAATGACCTGCACTAACAGCTGTTGAATGGTGCTGAATTTGGAGATGTATGGTCATAAGTCCCAAGTCACAGGAACGGTTAGCAGATGTCTCTCTAACGCTTGCGAATTGAAAGTTGAATACTTCGTCTTTGACTCTAAGCGTTATTCTTCGCTCCGGAAAACTTATCTCTGCCTCGTACTTAATCAGGAAGTCTATTCCCAGAATTCCTTCAGTGAGGAGTTGTGCTGATAACAATACCACTTGGTCTAGCTTTGTGCTCCCAATATTTACGTCTAAAAATGTTTGCTTCTTTACCCTCTTAGTTTTGTCATTAAATGCACTGACCAGGTTCACATGCTGAGTCGGTAGCTCTAGGCATTTTAATCCTGCATGCTTTAATTTATCGTACAAATATTCATTTAGAATAGACATTTGATATCCCGTGTCGATTAAGGCTTCTATTTCCTCTCCTGCAATTTTGATTCGCAATTTAGGACACTCATGCCGTCTCCTCTCTGAAATACACAGCGTGTAGATGATGATGTCGGTTACGTCTAAATTTTCTACCTCTCCTTCATTTGCCAAGAGTTTGTAAAATTTCCCAATATTAAAATTTTCTACCAGGTGCCGAATTTCAATCATATTTGGATCAGCATTCCTCTCACTTTTTCTGTTTGCGGGACTGGGCTTTAGAAGTGAATTTGTGATCATGTACGTAGACGTGGTTCGCCCATCAATCACGTCTTCTAGTCGTTTAAATTATGGGCGTTGTCATTGCGGTCTCTGTCACTACCGGTGTTCTGTACCATCAGCAGCTTATCGTTTGTAGGACGGAAGCGTGGCGCTGTAGGGTTAAGTCTGCTTGTATCAATTTCCCCTGCTCTCCCCTGCGCTCGTCCATTAAAATTCCGTCCGTCTAGATAATCTTGATATCTACTAATGTATCCCCCACTAGGTCGGCTCGTCTGTCTCCGGACATACCTCATGTTTACATGGTTACCGCGATCTCTTTGCCGTTCATCTCTGTTCGGGTTATCCTGCGTTCTCCTACTCGCATCTCTCCTGTCATAATCCCGTTTGGGTGACCTAAAACTTTCCACGTCATCTCCGAGTCATTGAAACTTAAATAGGAACGCTAATGCGTCTTGGAAATTTTTGAAATTCCACAAATCATACCTTGCTGCACTTTGGTTTCGAAATGTGACGTCAATGCTGATAACAAGTCCATCTCTGTCATGGGTGGTTCTAGTGTCGACGCTAGGTTCGCGTACCTAACATAATGATCCATGTAGGATTCTCTAGAATTTGGGTTGTACTTATCTAGATAGATCGAGCTTCTAATACTGGCCTGACGACTTCGATTCCAAAGTAACTCCGTAAAGGCTTTCTTGAACTCGTCGTAACCCTTCAGTTTATCAAAAGAACTGGACAGTCACTGTTTTGCGAAAGGTTCTTGGATTGCTCTGAATACCAAGTGTAGGCGTAATTCGTCAGATGTCCGTCTGAGATTGAAATATTGGTCAAGGTCTCTAATGAAGTGAAGGTGGACCTGCTTCGTGCTGTCTGAGAATGTAGTTCAGGTTAACTCACAAAGCTCCGCACATTTCGCATGTAACTCAGATGTCGCATTTACATTTCCATGGCCACATGAACTATTTGGCTGGTCAATCACACTAATAACATTATTAGACACAGATGTACTGCAACCATTCACACCACTCATTCCATTCACGCTAGGAAGTGCATTGTTAGACCCTGTTCTACTTACCACACCATCTACCTGCTGCACTACCTCTGGCCTGACATCAATCCTGATCGGAACGGCCAGTGATGTGCTGTCTGATGCCCCTGTCATTAGCTTAGCCTGAAAATCTGCAAATTTTGCACCTAACCTTCATATTCCAGCTGAACTATGTTGCTTAATGTCTTGGATCTCCCCTGGCATTTTACTGAACTTGCTATCCACATACTTTAACTTGTTATCCGTATACTCCCTGGATTTACTGATCTCCTGATTTAAATTTTCAACAGTTACCCCCATTTGTTCTTTGTGTTCCTTAATACTGGCTAGCAATGAACTCGAAGCTGCTCTAATTTCCTGCCCCTGCCCAACTGTTTCTTTCGTAGCCTGGACCACATGTGCATTTATCCTTTCATTCATGCATTCACGCACTCTCTCAATGGTGTTATTCAAATTCAGCGTCCCTGCTTACACTATCTATATTACCTGCGACTACTCTTATCTAAGAACTTATCTTGGCATTGCATTCCTCTCGAATTGCAGCATTTGCTGACTCAGACCTAGCAATGAGGTTCTCGGCTAAGTTTATATTTTCACATCTGAGTTCAGTTTTCAATTTCTCTATAGCAGAAGTTAACTTAGAATACATATTAACTAATAAGGCTGCTGTCTACTTAGCTGACTCAGCACATTGCTTATTGCTTTCTGCTATTAGTTTTGTTTCTAAGGCTGCTGTCTGCTTAGCCACCTCAGCAGATTGCCTGCTGCTTTCAACTGTTAGTTTTGTTTCTAAGGCTGCTCTCTGCTTACTAATTTCAGACTGAATGGTTTGCATCAGAGTAGCAAGTAATTACTGTAATTGAGCAGCGGACATACTACCTTTTTGTATATCGGAATCGGTGCTTATTGTTACGTTATCATTTCTCGGAACAACAATATCTGCATTGTGCCCTGCTTGTTCTACTACAGGATTTTCCCTAACTGTTACTTCTGATTCAAAACAGGTGACGTCACTAACATCCATATTATGCCCCACTGACTACAGACAAACGTCTATTACGCAATCTCCTACTGGCTATGAGGTCACAAGTATACAAGAGTTCTCTAAACACTGATGTGGGTATATTTTACTTACAGTAGATGCACAATTGTAAATTTACATTTGACTGTTGTGTTGTGAGCGGTGTACTTGCCCGTAATAGTTAGTTCCTGATGTCGGCAGGCGACTTGCCGCTCGCCGCTGGCCACGTTCCTCGTCACTCGCACTTTTCTTGCAGCTGCTGCGGTTTAGGCGAAGAGGTTGTTCTTCCTTTCCCGATGGACGACGTCTGGGTATTTGTATCGACACCAGACTCGTGGTGTCGCTTCTCTGACTCCCGACGTTTCAGGACCTCCGACGTTCTTCCCGGGTGATTTCGCACGTCTCCTGACTATTGTAGGTGTCTTCTACGTATCTGGTAAGTCCTTGCTTGTCTGATTGTTGCTCTTCTTTGCCTTCCGGCAACTTTCGCAAGGATCTATTTTCGCTGCTCTCAGTACCACTTAGAATTTGATACCCACGTTGGGCGCCATTTACTATAATCCACCCAGCTATTCAATCGGCAGGTATGTCTTTTCTCAAGGAATCTAAGTGGTCTAAGTGGCAGGCGGTGATATTAATAACACATGTCACTATTCATGTTGTTTATTTTAATTACTGATGTTAACATTTAGAGATCGCTGCATATGAACGCATCCTTGAAAAGGTATTCACTGTCAGCTTTGGTACGCGAGGACAGTTTGT
>Ga0131853_10026405_pt1 | contig 10446 bp, 4 predicted proteins | sample TergutLab28metaG_FD_92764 | JGI IMG/M metagenome (GOLD analysis project Ga0131853, IMG submission 92764) | Labiotermes labralis P1 segment gut microbial communities from Petit-Saut dam, French Guiana - Lab288 P1 (version 2) (version 2) | ecosystem: Host-associated > Arthropoda: Insects >... | reverse complement strand
TTTGTCCCAGGCAGAGTCCGTAACAAGTGTTAGGGCTGCAAGCTGCTGGCCGGAATAACCTTTAAACCTCCCCCATACTTCCTCCAAAACTTCTTTAAACAACGGATTCTTGCTCTCGTTCAGCCCGAAGGCTTCACCATTTACCACGGCATACTCCCTTATGGGCCTTGCGCCATAGCCGCTGAAATGATGATGCACTTCAGCCAGCACAGGGCCGTACATCCATACTTCAAATCTGCGTGTAAGCAAATGGTCGCCATTGCTTTTATGCAGATAGCGGGCATATAAAAAATACAGCAACTTTTGCAGCTTCATCGGGTTAACCTTGATGCCGTCACTAAATGCCCTGCGCAAGATGTTGTTTGAAATTGCAAGAGAATCGGTCATAGGCAATCCCAAACCGCATACCACCCGGTCTTAGCACCTCCGCCGCCGGCTTCCCCCAAAATGGTTCTTGCTATGGCGCTGTCATAAATGCGGTATTGTATGCTGTTGCTGCCGATATAGCCCACTTGGTTTAGTGATGGGTTTTGAATTGTCGGAGTCGGGTTTTGGGCCGCCGGCATTGGTCGAAGACCGGGGGTTATCGGCACTGGTAGCTTATTATCCAGCGCCAACACATCATCCAGTCTATCACTTGGTGCCAATACATCGTTCAGCCCACCATCCAGCGCCAACACATCATCCATCCTCTCCAGCGCCTTTTCAAAAGCGCCTATGCCGGAGAAGAATGAGCCTATGGCCATGCCGTAAAACAGATAAGGCATAGCTCTGTACAGGCTATGAAAAATCTGCTCCAAGACGCCGGTAGCAATGCTGTTGCCGGCTTGCTTGTAAAGCTGGGAGCTGCTGCGGTCTTTGCCTTTGTAAAATGTGTTGTTAAGGGCTGTCGCCGCTGCGTCAAAGTCCTTGTCATCAAAGCCCATTAGGCGCCAGCATTCTTTTGGGGTTAGTTTTCGTATCCTGCTGCTGCGGGCAACTTTGCAATGAGTGCCGGCAGATTTATTCTGCGTTGCCGGCACTGACAGCGCAATGTTTGATGGCGCTATGCCTGTCGGCTTATACACCACTAAACGTTTGCCCTCCTTGATACTAAGATAATACTTTTCATGCACACCATCTTCCAGCAAGTCCCTTAACTTTATCATCAAAGGAATCTTATCGGGAAACTTAAAGAGCCTATTGTCAACATCCTTGCGGATGATTATACAATAGACTCTTTCCCGGTTTTGAGGTATGCCGTAATCTCGGGCATTAAGCATCTCCCAATATATGTTGTATCCATAGTCATCTAACTCTGCCATAAACAATTCAAAAGTAGGCATAAACTTTTTGCTTGTGATGTTCTTTACATTTTCATACACAGCAAGGCGGGGTTTTTTGGCCCGTAGAAACCTTAGCCATTCAACCAGCAGGGACGACCTTGTTTTTTCAATGCCGGCATTATGGCACTTTGGGCATTTATCTCTCTTTGAATAATGAACTTGCAGAGGATTGTATGTATGGAGGCAGCTTGGGCAAGACCACATAGCACCTTTTTGTCTGCCCGCTGTGCTAAAGTCTTGGCAAGGGGAGCCGCCGAACATTGTGTTAAAGTCAGGAGCGGCGTTTTCGTCTGCTGCTGTTATGTCACCTATGTTAAGGGCCGGGTTAATGTTGTGTATTGTTGTATAGCTCAATGCAGCGTATTTGTCTGATTCGCAGAATAGGGTGTAGCGGCGTGATGGGGTGCTAAATGGGCCTGTTAACTTTGCGCGATTGTTGCCTTTTGGCTTTGCAGAGTTGTTGTCTATTGGCTTTGCAGAGTTGTTGTCTATTGGCTTTGCCGGGCTATTGCTGTTGCTTTTGCTGTTCATAACGGCCTCCTTTGCAGTGATTTATGAAGTGATTTATGAAACGATTTGCAGAGTAACTTATGAAGCAATAAAAGTTGCATGTTTTATTGATTTTGTGTATAATAATATCGGGTGATTATAATGAGTAAGTCTGCCAAGTTGCTGGAGCGGCTGTTGCGCAAGCCCGCTGATTTTACATTTAAGGAGCTAGAAGTGCTCTTATCAGGTTTTGGCTTTGCTTTGTCTTCATCAGGAAAAACAAGCGGCTCTGCTGTGCGGTTTATAAATCATGAAACAAGGCAGATTATGCGGTTTCACAAGCCACATCCCAGCCCGGAATTGAAAAACTATGCCATAAATTATGTGATTAGCGAGTTGAAGAAAGGGGGCTATTTAAATGACAGATAATATTCTAAAGTACAAAGATTTCTTTGGCAGTGTTGATTTTTCTGCAAAGGACGAATGTTTTTACGGAAAAATTATCGGCATAACAGACCTTATAACTTTTGAAGGCGATAGTGTGGCAAGCCTTAGAGAATCTTTTGCCGAGGCTGTAGAGGACTATATTATTTTGTGCCAAGAAGTTCATAAAGAGCCTCAAAAATCATATGAAGGCTCTTTTAATGTTCGTGTTTCACCCGAATTGCATAAAGACGCCGCTGTTTTAGCAAGCAAAAAGGGTGTTTCACTTAATGACTTTGTTGAAAAGGCCCTTTCTGACGCAGTTGGCGTATAAAACAGTGGCTTGCGCCCGAAGCCATTGCCACTCCCCTCAAATCAACCCGGGCAGCCGCAGACGGCTTTTGCCCGCGGCTACCTTGGATTCCTGAAATTAAACAAAGGCGAAGGTCATCCTAAAAAGGCCGCCACAAAACTACACCTCGGCACCGGCTGCCACCACCACATGAGCCGCCTCCGCGCCATGTCCGCTCTGCCCCATATGGGCCGGGCTTTTAAGGCCGTGCTTTTCGCAGTTTAGCAGCATTTCGTTATAATCCTTGCCCGCATGGGGCTTCTTGTGGTCTACAACATCATAGCCCTTGTCCCCAAACTCCTTTTTCATCTTAACGGCCGCCCGCCGCCCTGCTTCGTCATTGTCAAGGCAGGGGATAATCGTCTTAACATTTGGGTTTTCGCTTAAAAATGTCGCAAGGGCGCCTGTGGATGTGCCGTGCAAAGATATCCTGTGGGCTTTTTCCACAATGCCGTCGCCGCCGTTCATTTTATATAAAGTGGCATGGGACAATGCATCAATACTGCTTTCAAAAACAAAAACCTTATCGGCATTGGCATTGCCGATAAGGGCGAAGGGATAGGCCTTTGTGCTTCCCGGGGCATCTCTGCGGAAGGTTTTGACCTCCCCCGTCTGCTTGTCTTTGTATGATGAGGTGCCTCTAAGGAAGATGTGCTGGGGGTTGCCTTCCTTGTCATGCGATACAAAGGCGACATTGAGGTACTTTTTTGTTTGATAAATCATTCCGGCGTCAATGCATTTGGCAATAATGCCGGCGTCAATGCCGCGGCTGCGCAGATAGTTAATGGCTTTGACATTGTTGTCATTTGCTTCCGGGGGTGTTAAGGGTTTTTTCTCCTCATAATGGTTGTTGGGGTTGGGTTTGTGGTAAGCAGAACTTTGGCCTTGCCCCTGTTCCCGACTGTAAGAATCCGGGCTGTAGCTGCCGGCCAGGTCGTTAACGGCCTTGATAAGTGCCTCTTTTTCTCCATAGCCCCGCTCTATGTTCATAAGCTTTGCCAGCTCCACAGGCTTGCCGGATTTAATGTCTTTGTCATTCCAATAAAACCAGTTTTTACTGCCGTCCACAACAAGACTTTTGTGTACTTTGCTTCTATACCATGCACTGCCCTCTTTTGTTATGGGATGGCCGATAGATTCCAGGTAGCCAACCATAGACTGACGGTTGGCCGCTTCATACTGCTCTTTTGTGTAGCGACTGTTGGATGCCGGGATGCTTCTGCGGGATTGGGTTTGAGCTTGGGCTTGGCCTTGGGATTGGGTTTGAGCTTGGGTTTGGCCTTGGTTCTGCTTCCGGCTGGATGGGCCATTCTGCGCCGTATCCTGCGCTGCGTTCTGTATTACATCCTTCCCTGCATCCTGCGTTACGCCCTCCGCCGCATCCTGCACTGTATCCTTCCCTGTGTCCCTCACTGCGTCCTGCGTTATACCCTTCGCCGCTTTTCCCTCTGCAACCCCCGCCGCCCTATCCATTTCCTTCTCCCAATCATATCGTTCAACCGCCCGCCGCTTTAACTCATCTAAAGAAAAATCTTCAACTTCATCCATAGAATGCCAATGGCCGCCGGTCTTATATGAGCGGGTGGCGAAGTCATAGGCAGCAACAGCCTTGCCCTCCGGCGATATCAAAACGCCGTCAAAGTCGCCGACATCCCATCTCCATTCCTTGGGAGCATTGTAGTCTCTAATAGCAAGGCCTTCTAAAAACTCCGGCGAAAAGTTTTCGCCCATAGGACGAACCCTGCCGCCGCGGCCTACGCTGTACTCGTTCGCGCCGTAATCATACTGGGCATGAACACGGCGCTCGCCGTCTTTTTCTACCCACAGCACCCCGGAGTTGCCCCGCTGGCTGTTTTCGGTATGCTGCCAGGCCCAGCCTTCGGGCAAGTGTTTGTTTTTGTCTTCTGTACCCTTCGCTGTGTCATTTACGGCATCCTTGGACGCCTCTTTCGCCGTATCCTTCGCCGTCTCCTTGTCGGCCTCATTTTTCATGTCATACCACTCAACCGCTAACTGCTTTAACCCATCCAATGAAAAATCTTCATCCATAGCAGCCCACTCGCCGCCAATATGGTATCTCCTTGCGTTAAGGTGAAAATCATATCCGGCGGCAACCTCGCCATCCGGCGATATCAGTGCGCCGACCATACCATGTTTGTCCTCGTCCATCCACCTCCATTCCTTGTTTCTCCTGGCCGCTTCCATCTCCCGATTTGCCCTGTTATCGGCATAAAGCTGCTCTGCCTCCAGCTTTAACTCATTTGTGGTAAAACTTTTGTCCATAGAGCGCCAATGGCCGTCAAGTTTGTATTCCTTTGTAGCATAGTCATATTCAGCGGCAACTTCGCCGTCAGGCGATACCAGCACACCATAATTGGCTATGTTGCCGTCATTAGGATAATGCCATTCCCAGCCCTCCGGCCGGTGTTGGTTCATGTCCGCCTCATAAGTGGCGGCCCGCCGCTCCAAGGCCTCCAGTGTAAAATCTTCATCCATGGGATGCCATCTGCCGTCATTCCATATGACATGCAGAACATACTCTCTTGTGGCAAAGTTATATTCAGCGGCAACGCTGCCATTCGGCGATATCAGCACACCATGATTGGCTATGTTGCCTATGTCGCCTACGTTGTCTATTCCGCCTATTCCGCCTATACCGCCATCATTAGGATAATGCCATTCCCAGCCCTCCGGCCGGTGTTGGTTCATGTCTGCCTCATAGGTGGCGGCCCGCCGCTCCAAGGCCTCCAATGTAAAATCTTCATCCATGGGATGCCACCTGCCGTCATTCCACATGACATGCAGAATATACTCCCTTGTGGCAAAGTTGTATTCAGCGGCAACGCTGCCATTCGGCGATATCAGCGCGCCGTTATGGCCGCCATGTTCCCAGTGCCATTCATTGGGGGCATTGTGGTCTTTAATAGCAAGGCCTATTAAAAACTCTACTGAAAAGTTTTCGTCAATAGGAAAAACTTTGCCGCGGCGGCCTATGCTGTACTCCCCCTTGCCGTAGTCATACCGGGCTTGAGCATAAGTTTGACCATTGTCCCCTACTGCCCACAACATGCCGGAGTTGCCGGAGCCACTGACGTCCGAATTGTCGGAGCCGTTGTTTGTGTCATGCTGCCAAGCGTTGTCTGTGTCATGCTGCCAAGTCCAGCCCGCCGGAAAGTTATTCCTGCTCGTTCTCTCCATGGCTTCCTTAAATTCCTGAAAATCTCCATATACTTTAGATTCCATTGATGCACCTCCTCAATTTTTAATGCCTGATGCTTTCTGCCTGATTTCTAATGCCTGATGCTTCCGCCGGCAGTGCAGTGCCACTGACTTAACCCGCCAACACCACTGCCAACACCGGGCGGATGCCGCCCCTACATCATAACACGATAACGCAGATTTTTCTGACCTTTGGCCTCTGATTTCTGACCTCTGATTTCTGACCTCTGGTTTCTGACCTCTGGCCTCTGCCTTCTGCTACACTTCTACATCCCATTCATCCTCAAAATCCGCATCCAGCACTTCCACTCCCGCTGTTATAGCTTCCACAGCCAAAGTTACACCGCCGGCCTCATCTCCGCTGACACCGGCGCTCTCTGCCACAATATCTGCATGACTGTCCACGCCTATGTTCAGCTTTGCATTTACTGCCGACAGCTCTTTTTGGACGCCATCCATCTCTTCTTCATACTCAAAGGGCGTATTAACAGCAGCCTTTGCGTCTTCCAGCTCTCCATTAAGGCGGGTAATGTCCTCTTTAGTGTCTGCCAGAGCTTTATCCAACCTTAAAAGGGCATTGTCAATCCTAATGACGGCTCCCAAGCCGTCACTGCCTAATTCTACTGTATGATTGCCGCTGCCTTGAAGGTTCATCCTTGCTCCCTCCAGGCCCATTCCGCCATGTGGGATAATGTTAAAGCCCCTGTAAGTGCCGATAACCTCGCCTTCATACTTGCCTGAGTATGCAGCTTGCAAAATCAAGTCCCCCGCGGCCTTTTTGCTCTCGCTTCCTTCAAAGCTTTTTTGGCCAAGCTGCATGACAAATGCCGCCGCTGTGTTTTCTTTTCTTAAAATAATGTCCCGGGCCAAGTTCTTGGCATGGTTTTCAGCTTGCCCTATGCGGCTTGGCAGCACTTTTGCTACGCGGTCTTGGTTTTGATGCCTGTTGGCCATGTGCAAGCGCTCCAGCGCCTTTAACTTGCCCAATTCTTCTTCCAGCTCCATCTTGCGTATAATCTCCGGCTGTCCTGTGGCAATGGCTTTTACTTCGGCATAATTCAGCGTCTGCGCATCGGCCTCTGAAATGCTGTCTGCATGGACACTGCCGCTCATCACCTGGGATATATACTTTTGTTTGCCTTCGATTATCTGCCATAAATAGGCATCAAATGTACCTTTTGTCACATAGTTAAAAATCTCAACTTCTTTGTTGAGATTTCCTTGGCGTATTATGCGCCCGGCGCGTTGCTCTAAGTCAGCCGGTCGCCATGGCGCGTCCAGGTTGTGTAGGGCGCATAACAAGCGCTGTGCATTTGTGCCTGTACCCATCTTTTGGGTAGAGCCTAACAGAATGCGTATCTCCCCTGTGCGCATTTTTGCAAAGATTTTTTCTTTTTGCTCATTGGTCTTGGCGTCGTGGATAAAAGCAATTTCGCTTTCTTTTACTCCTTTGTTAATAAGCTTTGCTTTGATGTCAACGTAAACGGAGAAGGCCGCTGCTTTGTGTTTGCCATTGCCACCACCATTGCCATCACCATCACCATCACCCACATTCTTAGGAGTAGAGCGGTCACAAAATATCATTTGGGTTAGCTTATCATTTTCAGTAGATTTATAAATTTCATATACTTTGTCCACGCAAGTGTTAACTTTACTGCCTTCTGTGTCCTCCGTCTTTAGCTTGTCAAAGTCAACACCAAGGTCTTCGCCTGTTTTGCCAACGCATATGCTGTTTAGCCTTTTAAAAGCCCCCACATCCATGGTGCGCATGTCCAAAGCCCCTAAAGAGCCATGGTGGGTCACAACCAACATGTTGTAAACTTCGGGCTTGATAAGCCCTCTGCCAATCAACTCCGAAGCCTTAACCAGCGCCTTAACAAGTTCCAGCTGGCTTTCGCTTACATCAACACTGACTATAGAGGGTTTGCCGCCCCGCAAGTCCGGCACAGGCAAGTTTAACATCTCCCGGGTCTTAATGTCCGCCACCATGCGCAAAGTAGCCATCATCCGCGCCACATTGTTAAACTGGCTAAAGCGCTCCTTTGTCCTGAAAGTTTTGCCGTCGGGGGATAGCTCTACTTGCGAAACAACCCTGCCGTAGTCCGCCGCCCAGTTGTCAAAGTGATGGTGGCCTATGGACTTTAGCTTGGCCCGCTGCAAGTAGGACTGCATTGTGTAGAGTTCTGCCATGGAGTTGGATATGGGCGTTCCTGTCGCAAACACCACATTTTTCTCCCCATTATTAACTTCATTCACATACTCCACTTTCATTTCCATGTCCTTTGTGCGCTTTGTGGTGCTGTTAAGCACCAGGCCCGCAATGCGGCTTTTTTTGCTAAAGATGCTTTTGTTTTTATAGGCATGGGCTTCGTCCACAAAGAGGGCGTCTATGCCGGTGTCTTCAAAGTTTATCAAGCCGTCCTGTTTTATGCTTCCGATTTCCTGTAATTTAACTTCCAGCTTTTTCAGGCTGGCCTCCATCTGCTTTTGGCTCCATCTTGCGTCCTTGCCTTTTTGCCGTTTCATTTCCTCTAAATAGCTTCTGGCCTGGTCAATCTCGCTGTTAAGCTTGGCGGTTTGCCGCTGGTTTGACACAGGGATGCGCTCAAAGAACGATTGAGGGATGATTACAGCATCCCAGTCCCCCGTGGCAATCTTGGCCATAAAAAGCTTGCGTCTTTGCTTTGTAAAGTCCTTTTTGCCGGCTGCGAGAATGTTTGCCGCGGGATACAGCTCTGCAAACTCATTCGACCACTGGCCTACAAGATGGTTAGGCACTACAAAGCATGGCTTGTTAGCCAGGCCCAAACGCCGCATCTCCATAGCGGCTGCGGCCATAGTGTAAGTTTTTCCGGCACCTACTGTGTGGGCCAAAAGTGTGTTGCCGCCGAAAAGGATTCTGGCCACTGCGTCTTTTTGATGTTTTCTCAAAGCTATTGCCGGGTTCATTCCTGCAAAACATAAAAAAGAGCCGTCATATTCTCTGGCTCTTTCGTAATTAAACATTCGGTTGTATTTTCCGGTGAGTGTGGTGCGCCTGGCGGGTTCATCAAAAATCCACTTTCTAAAGGCGTCGTTCAAAGCCCTTTGCCTGTCTTTCGCCGCAATGGTTTCATCCCGGTTTATAACTTGCTTTATAACAGTCTTGCCGCCGGCATTTGTTGTAGTGATGCTGTCCCTTATCTCCACTTGCTGGCCGTTTAATGTCCTTTCCATAAGCCTATAGGCGCTCATGCGCTTTGTGCCGTAAGTTTGAATGGCGGCCACGCTGTTGTCGTTAAGGTCGCTTACAGCCCATCTGTTGGTATGGTCAAGATAGCTGACTGCAATGCGGTCTTTTTGCCATCTGCCTTCAAGGCCTAAGGTTTCTATCATAAAGTCCTTGTAATAGCCGGGGTCTATCCAGCTTGCACCTATGTTGACGTCAATTTCATGGGCTTGTAACGGAATGGGCTGCATAGCTTCTAATGCGGGGATGTTTTGGGCGTAGAGGTCTTTGCCCTCATAATCTTGACCCGCCATGCTCCGCGCAAACTCCAGCTTACGCACTACATCCCCTGACAAAAACTCGTCTGCTGTTTCCCAGTTTTTGTACAGGATGTTTTCGCGGCTGATATTATTGCCCGGAGTATCGGCCTCCAGCATATCTCGCATAGGATTTTTAAAAATAAGCCCTTGAAGGTCTGTCACAACTTCTGCGAAAGTCTTGCCTGCCAGCCTTTCAATGTGGCCGATGTCCACCCTGCCGTTTTCGTACAAAGATATGGCCAGGGCCTCTTGGGCGGTGTCTGCCCTTTCGGCCTGTCTGTAAGGCACAATGGTTCTTTTAAAAAAGATGTCGCTTTTAATAATCTGCTTTGTTTCTCCATGAACTCCATGGGCTTTATGGGCTTTATGGACTTCCTCCAAAGAGGACACAAGGGCATATTCCGCGTCCTCCCCAAAGATGTTACGGTTGTAAGCAGAGTTAATACTGCCGTATTTTTTGACAAAGCCGTCGTAGACATGGCCCAGCTTTTCTTGTTCTTGCAATAACTCTTTGTCGGAGCAGTTCGCCAGTTGTACATCTATAACATGGCGGACTTGCTTGCGCAGGGATATTAAGTCCGCCAGGCGCTTTTCTTTTTTGCCCGCAAGCCCTGTAACGAGGTTCATAACAGCGTCTGTGCGGTAGTATGGCCTGTTTTCCACCAGTGCAAAGCAGTGGTTTTTTACGTTGGGGTCGGCGGGGATGGTGGTTTTATTGGAAGGGATGGTGACGTCACTATGTTCCGCTCCTTCAAGCCCCTCCATCCCATCAACTCCTGTAACCCCATCATAATTAACCCCTCCATAATTGCCATACCTATTCATAACATCCCGGGGCAGATGCTGTATGGCTTCGTTTAAGAGTTGCTCCAAGGATAAAGGCTGGCCGGCTTCCTGACTGCCGTTGTGTTTACCGCCATGGCCGCCGCTATTATCAGAAGAAAAAGGCAGCAAAGCCGCCGTCATGCCATAACGCCCCGATATCTGCGTCATCTCCCCCAGCATCATATGCGGATTGGCAATAAAATAGGAGTTGATAGCAACCCCAACAGCCTCGCCATCTAACTTCTGGCCTCTAACCCCTGACCTCTGGCTATGCACCCAATCTTC
>Ga0131853_10026404_pt1 | contig 10447 bp, 8 predicted proteins | sample TergutLab28metaG_FD_92764 | JGI IMG/M metagenome (GOLD analysis project Ga0131853, IMG submission 92764) | Labiotermes labralis P1 segment gut microbial communities from Petit-Saut dam, French Guiana - Lab288 P1 (version 2) (version 2) | ecosystem: Host-associated > Arthropoda: Insects >... | reverse complement strand
TTTTCGTTGTAATCTAGAACTGATAGAAGCTTTTGCTTTTCCTGTCTACATTTTGTTAGCTTCATTCTTGTTTCCTCTCCATGGTAAGTTGAAATCATTGTCATTTCTTTTTGTCTTTGCACTTCAGAACGCACACCATTCCTGAATGTTGAGCTACCAATTCTCCTTTCTTTAGCTTCTTCTCTTTCACTCTTTGTGGAACGTCTTTCCAACTAAGACGCAGGGTTCCAACACAGTCGGTTTTCAAGGTCTTTATACTTAGAGCCAAAACTGGCGAGTTATAAAAATTGTCCATACACAACGTGCGGCCCCCTTTTAGCAATGGCTCCGCAAGTGATAACACAATTGCTGCTGTTTTGTTTCTGTCGCCTGAAATTATGGTTGTCTGGAACCCAATGTCTTTGCCAGTATAAATTATAAAGGACCACAAGTACCGCGAACTGGACTCACATAGTTCATATGAATTGATTCCAAATTTGGAAGACTTTAGGGGAATATACTGTCTAAAAGAAAGTCTTCCTCTCCAAAGCGTTAGTGACTCATCTGTTGCAATATTTTGCCCAGGTAAGTACAAACTATGAAACTTTTTGTTGAGATGGGACAGGACTGGATAGATTTTGAAAAGTTTGGATGGTCCCTGGTATGCTCCTACATGGTCATTGATGTTGAAATGCATAAAATTGCAGATTGATTCAAACCAATCCATAGAAGTAATGGAACCAAAGATTGGAGTCGCCAAAATAAAATTTTTTGAAAAATATATAACGTACTGATGGCTTCTGTTCCACCAGTTGGTCATCAAAAAACATTTTGAATAATTAAGCACAATGAGTTTCATTTTGGGCTTCATTTTGAGGTCCATTTTTATCAACAAACTGCTACCTTTGCCTTACATAGTTCGTCATGTCCTCCCACGTGAATGTAGCATTCGAAGCAGTAGGCGCACTGGATGCAGTAGCACATTGCACATCGTCAATTTCACTATCACTACATTCCGAATCAGTTACCTCAACTACAGCCAAATCATCGGTATCACTTGAGTCATCATCGTCACTACAATTACTCTGATCAGAAGCTGTAAGTTCCCCTAGCAAACTTTATTCAATCTCATCCTCCAACAAACACTTCCTACTTGACGCCATCATTAAAAGAGACTGCAGCTTCAATTGAAATCCAGACCCGAAAACAGCAGTGAAGGAACAATCTGTTGATATATGAGGGCGATGACATACACCATTTCAAAGCTACATAGTTCACGTACGTGTCGATAGCAAAAACATTCGTTTCCTGTTTCATTTCACTGTTAGAGGGACGCATAAAAGCGTTTGTGAAATTAGGGAATGCAAAAATAAAACTCGTAATTCGAGAGAGGAGAAAAAATGAATAAATAATTTGTAGTTACTGTATCCCACACCATAAGAGAGCCAACTCCTTCACAAACAAGCACGAAGCAGCACGATTACATTGTTTGACTTTGTTGTCGAGATATAGACGAATGAGTGAGAGCGTGCACAATGACATGCAGTGTTCGGCCTTCCACAATTGCAAAAAGAAACCCCACAATTCGAGAGCAGAGAAAAAATGAAGAAATAAATTCTAGCAACTGTATCCCACACCATAAGTGAACCATCTCCTTCACGATCAAGCACAAAGCATCCCGGTTACATTTGCTCCATATGTTGTCGAGATATAGACGAATGAGTGAGAGTGTATACCATGACGAGCAGTGCTCGTCACTCCACGACAGGTGATGTTTTCGCCATGACGAGCAGTGCTCGTCACTCCACGCTGAAGTGTTAATACTTTATACTCTTACGACGTAACGCTGATTCAACACCCCTTCCCTTCGGTTTCGCAAAGATTGACGCAATGACATCGTGAAATTACTTTCCTGGTATTATATTAATGTTATCGGCAGGCTGATATCTGTTCAAATGAGCGTCAGTCATTATCAATATTTTTATACGTCTTTAGATCGTTTTTGTTGATAAGATCCATATTCACATTCTTACACGTCAATAGTTCCTATAACCCTTTCGTCCCTTTAAACGCGGTTCACTTAATTGTCTAATTTTTTTGGTATATATACCCACCGGAGAATGACCTAATATTTATAACTCCCCATCATTGCGGATACCGTATTGTGGGTCGAGAAAACGCCTCCTCCTCCCCATGTAGGGAATAGCTACGTTTCCCGCATTTTCTTCTTCTTCATCATCTGTACTTCTACATCATCACTATCTCTGATACCGTGGATAAATCCTTGTTTAGGGTTGTCAATATACGATCTCTATTGATGTTGAAGGAATTGGCGAGTGAGCGCTGCGTCGCATCCTGGGCGTTTTCGTCTCAATTTTAGGGACTATCAACTCTGTTGGTAGCTCGGGTTCGTGGGAAGGGGAGGAGGAAGTCAACCAGTTAGAAGTTGTCGTCGTCGTGGATTCTGGCATTATTCGTCTTCGGAAATTCGAGATCGCTTTCGTCTGCGATTTTCGTTTGATATCGCCCTTGCGAATCTCGTGGCACATCTTTACCTATTCTTCATACGGATGGTGTTGTCTTTTAAGTCTACCGCCTCTGCGTTTCTCGCGAGGCGAAGAAGAAAGAGTGCGGCGGCGACGTCGTCGTTGACTGTTTCTACTATGGTATTGGTCGGCCGATACGATTTATATCTTACGTAACATGTTTATGCACGCGCGGAGATGAGGTTGGCAATCGTTGGCAGAATGGCGCCCAATAGGTGTACTAATAATCCCCGCGCTGAACTGTGATTCTCTTCTTCCCCGAGTGAGACACGTGCTTATCGGCGACCTTGCGAAGCGCGGCCTTGTAATTTTTCAGCTTACGCGTGTTACAAAATGACAATTTTGTATTGCCGTTCAAGACATTCAACACACACTCCCTTATACAATTCACGAGTTCAGTGTTACAATTGGTTTTAGGGCTTACGCAAACTCGTTTCCGCTATCTGGAGCACGTGATGGGCGTGTTAATTGGAACTCACAAGCTTAATCGTCCATATCGGAATAGACGACTGGCGGATATTATGGCAGGAATTGGTTGGTTCGAAACCGCTGACCGTCATTCATGTATTGTGTCAGGTCCAAGATGAGGTAAACGTGGGGTCGTTGAGTCGCATCCTGGTCAGCGAAATACAACCCTATACAATCTTCGGGATACACTTGATGTGCCAAATATATAAACTACTTTTTAACTCTGACGTTTTTCAACGCGACCAGGTTATAGTTATTCAGCCGAAATATCTCTACAGAAACGTCGCTGATGAAAGAGATTTTGTGTAAACAAAATCACACAGACTTTTCTGTGATGGCTGCCACTACTAAACAAGTTACAAACTTGCTTAGAATAAACGTCCTTCTACAGATCGTCTAGGATCACGAGGCACGGTTTGCCGCCAACACAACCACCACTAAAGTTCTCCGGTACGCCCTTGTTACATTCGTTGATTACGGGCAAATGCTGCCGCGATGGAACAGCAGTCTCCTCGCCCTAACACCAGATTATACCGCCGCCGAATTCCCGTTCTGTTCATAGGGCGTACAAGTTCTGTAGCAGCCGAATGCATAATGAAGTTTTACCCAAACCGCTAGGTCCGTTCACTCTACACGAGAACGGATGCTTAAATTTAAGATCATCACTAATCGATGGTCAGGCAATGACATTAATCTCTCCCCTACTCACCCTCCCATATTTACACCTTAATGGGACATACTTATTGTCGCCTAATCGCCGTCTCTTGAAAAAGAAATTTCTCTACAGTTTGTCTTCGGGTTCGATGACTATCGATATATTTAGATCTCCTCCCTTCCTCCCCTTGCACTTAATCTTCTTCTCGATACTTATATTCACGACGGTGGTTAACTTCTCCCCCGTCCGTACCAGAAACATGTCACTGATGACTTCAAAATTTGCCAATCGATAGGCGTGTAATTCAGGGTTATGCCCCTGGATTTAGAGACAGTTTTTTTCGACCGTCCCGTTTACAGTAACGATCAAGCTGTACGCTTAGTTCTTTGGCCCACCACTCACAAATGTCACCCAATTTGTCCCGCGTTTCAATCAGTTGGTGTTCATCCCTCGGCTGAATGTATATTACCGAATCCGTAACGCAATTGATCGCGTTCTATCACATCCCGTCCAATAGCGATACAAATGGATTATGCCCCTGCGGTGACTTAAGTTCGTACTACCTCGTTAGTATATCGCAAACTCGGCATGTGCTTCTCTGCCCCGTACTTCCACGAGATCCAGACGACTTCATCGTTGACGAACATAACATTCATCGACTCGATCCCGGGCGTGGACACAAATCCGTGCAGTTCTTTGGGCTCCGCGATTACATTGGTCATATTCCGATAGTTCCTCTCCGTGAATTTCCCCACATTGAATTGAGACACATTTTGGCCAGACCCCGTTTCGCGTCGTTATACCGGGTTGCTTGCTTCTGTAGCCGTATCCTTTCACTCGTCCAAAACGATTGCACATTCCTCTCCTCGTCTTCTGGACTGCGCACCCATCCGGGGTAACGGCTTGCCACTTCTTTCAATTTAAGAAATGTACTTATGTATTCGTCGAAAATTCCCCCCTCACCTGTTTCAGAGTTGTATTGAGTCACCTGATACTCGTAGACCTCGTATATCTCGAGTATCCTATAAACCTCTTCCACGGCCATCCGGAGTTCGTCCATTACCCACGTACCGGTGAAGGCCCGATTCTCATCTTCGGTATGTCCACATTCTTCACTGGAGGAGTAGGTGTGTTCGCATGTTCTTCACAGGGAGAATATGAGCTTATTGTTACAACTGAAAGGGAGGACATGATGATACAACATCTCGGGTGTAACGAACGAACATTTGATCAGGCCGTCCATACGAAGGCATGCTTAGTTATCTTTACACGCGTCTCCTACGTGAATGACTGGATGACCTCGGGGAACATGAATTACCAACATATGTAAATGTAGAACCTCAGGACGTCGACATATTGAAAGGTTTCATTTTCCCGTGCCTTATAGTATACACGCATGGCCTCAGTTCGACCTCCGTATAGAGCAACACGAGCACACGACGGACTCTGATGCACTATGGGATGCGATGCGGGTTTATGTTTCATTATACCTGCATCGTCAAACTCATATTCCTATTGGATCTTGAACAGAAATTCCGCTCGCGTTATCTGCTCGAGACGCAATATCGTTCGTTCATAGCGTTCCGCTAGTGTATCACCTCTCAAGCTGCTGATATCACGGAACGGCTGGCACAAATGGCCGTGATAATAAGAAAGCAAGAATTCGTGGATTACACGGGTCTCGGAGCAATAATCATCTTCACTGAAGCGGGGCAATTCGGAGAGCACGTACTCGCGACATTTGCAACCGTGCTTTATCTTCACCCCGTCCGTCTGTTCCTTAAGCTGCAGCTACGTCAAGGCCTTCTTGCTATAGTTGTTATTACAAGTGTTGCATAGGGTCGGGCTGCCGGAATCGTTTACGCAAGACCTTATTGCAAGCTGACGCAATCGTTTTGACTCGAGAAATACTTCTCTGTTCCCTAAGTGAATGAACTCGCGTCTAAACACTCGGCACGTCGTCTTGCCAATATGTTTCAAGCACGCGCATGTTGTCCAAAGGCTCCGATTTTCAGTTGTCGTACCACACGACAAACTCCCTACTCTCCTCCTCAACCATCTCATTCACACAATAATTCGACACGTCGGGGATGGGACCTATGTAGTCTAGGTTTTCCTCCGTATTGAAATAGTGAGGGTACCACTATTTGGTACCCGTCAGACCGAATGCTTCGGGCACTTTACGCAGAGCACAAGGGAGAAAGGACACGCTATCCAGAAAGGGCACGTGCTCCATCTTCATGGACATTGTCTTCAATCCGTTCATGACCAGTTCCGGTTTCCATTTCAGTAGTATCGCCTTGTTCAGGATGAAGTGAAGGTCAAACGCCTTGGCGTTGTGTGCTATAGCGACGATCTTAATGGCCCAGGGGCGTGGTTCGGTTAAATAAGTTAGCATGTCACCGAGAGGATTGTCTCAGAACGAGTGCTTCCTTTTACCGAATTGCACGTACTGCGGACGTCCGTCTTTCATTTCCTCGCACCGAGGATAGAACTGCTGCAAACAGACAAGATTAGGTACGGGTAACTTAGTATCGTCCATTTACCTATTATTTTGGGTAGTCTCAAAATCGTAAAATACATACAGTACCTCCTCACCTGCGTTCTTTTGAGCTCTCATAATCCATTTGATACACGTCTTTGTTCTGCTCACACTTCTCACAATATCGCTGGTTACATTCGTGATTTCCGTGCGTCACGAGCCATCCACTAGTCGCGTAACATCGCTTAGGTTCGCATATGGATTTTCTGCCCAATGTGCGCTGCTTGTGGTTGGTGAAATACGTGAGATTTCTAAAATGCTATTGCAATCGTCGCATGGGATTCGAACGTCGTACAACGCGCACGGCGAACTGATCATGCAGTCGCTACACGTCTGAACACAGACGTGCGTGACGTCTTTATACATGCCTTGTTGCACCCTTTACATATGTCCTTCTTAGCCATTGCCCCAGTATGTTTTGTGATCACGTGACAGTGTCTTTCGACATCGTCGTACAGTAGCTAGAGTCCTTTAGCTTATTCGACCTGACCTTCAAATATTACGTCTTCGCAGATCAAACCTTGATAAAATACTAACTTATAGTCGCGAAAATGTTCCTGAAATCTGACTAGTTCGGTGATCCCCGCCGCGTTGGACGGATTGATACCGGTCGTCTCGAGTAAGTTTTGGACTACGTGACGTATCTTCCGGCCTTGACGATACGCCTAATAATTCGGATCATTGTATACTCTGGCAATCGCTATTATTAGAGCGTGAGCTAAACAATTTTCCTCTGCCTTCAACTCCACGATACTTCTTTGAGGTGCGCCATTACGTAGAGCGGTCTGCCTCTGCTCTTCATTGCACATCTGCAAAACCCTACGGCCATCTTGACCGAATGCACGGTTACGACTAACGTGTCCAGAGCATTGAATCTAGAATTCGACAGCGACACTCTGTCAAACACGCTCCATATCACATCTCCGGATAACTAATATTTCCGTCTGAAACTGATTCCGTCCTGCTTGTGGTTTTGGTTTATCTGGTTTTGAATTTTTATCCCCACAATATTACTAGCGTCTACATCGCGTAACACCCGCTCAAAGATATTGTTCACACTGGCTAGGAAATGTGCTACAGCATTTCTATTACACAAGTGTTTAATAAACGCATGGTAAGCTGCTTAACTAAGTGTTGTACCGTCTGTACTGTCTCGTAATTGTGTCTACTATCTCGAATCTGCGAGCGATGATCTTTTCTCTCTACAATAAGTTAAACAAGTATTTAGGTTTGACACATATAAACACTTACATCACTTATCGGAACTGTAGTCAGAGTACTTTTTACGGTTCCTGGCCCTATGGAGCCCACTGTTGCTGCCACGTACAAGCGAACTCCTATTTTTTGCTGGCGGATGCTAACGTCATTTTTTGTTTGTTACAGGGCTACGACCCGCACCGCACGTTCTTCAAGTAGATCCTTAAGGTATATATATTTTTTATATATTTATTGTACTTACGTCATACACTTATTTCTATTTGGAGAACAAACCCTAAATTCCACATACTTTTCTTGCAGACAATGGATTTAGCGCGACGATTTGAGGAGGATAATGTATACGCCACCGTCGATACCAGCTCTTTATAAATTAATTAAAATATTTCTTCCTGAATGATATTGTGAAGTGATTTCCGATGATGATATGGACAAAATTAATACTACAGAAGTTTCACTAAATCTGGTCTATAAGGGCTTATATGAGACCTCCAAATCGTACCTGTTGAAAATAGAGTGCTAATGTCCACAATTTTTTTTTCAGATATGTAGCCTTTCTGAGATCTGACATTCCTGCTCCACCCGTACATATGTAGGGGGGTGGCAGCAGTTTGAGGAGCGACGAAGTTGACCCATACAGAGCATCCCCAAAACATCCTCTTGAATTCCTGCGGCAGAATCGGCACGACTCTATTTGGTTACAGCAGCCCTTCCCACTACTCCTCAACACCAACGAGGAACAAGACTTCCCCCTTCTCCAGAGCCGGACGTGGAGGAGACAATGGAAATGATTTGGAAAGAGATCGTGCGATTATTAACGGGATGGGATCCGTTTGTCCATTATTCGACAAGGTTACAACTATTGGAAATGGCTATGGACGATGCCGCAACTGCACACAAAATGCTAGCCATGCGCCGAACTGAGAGAAACATATTGAAGGACCTAAGGCACATCTTGCTTTCGGCGGACATGGACATCTCAAGAAGACACGTTCAAACGTAGAAACAGCGTTATAATACGTTGTGTAATCAATTAAGTACAATTATATTATTGAGGATGTCCTACCCTGTGCTAGCAGTGGTTAACGTGATGGACGTATTAAAATACTGGTACATGACGTAAGACGAAGTTTCGTCGACCTCAGGATCATTCTCCCAGACAAACGAAGTTGGGGGGATGAAGAGGATACCAGATATCGTACCTTTAAAAATGACGACCATGCCGTTGCCGCTTCTCTTCCACCGTAGTTTGGACGTCCTTTGTTCCTTCTACCAATTAAGGTTGTGTATGTATACATTTGCACATTAAAGGAGAATTGATGTGTATTCGGTCTACAACGACATTTTCACTTTGGTACTGTCTTGCTTTCTACACACCATGCTTAACATATAAACTCTCACCCATTCTCAAGGAGCCACACTGCCATCCATATACATTCAAAGTTAGCACGCTCTTCGCCATATTGTAATTTGGCGGACGTTAAAACTAGGTTTCATTCAAATCTAGAGCTGTCCGCACAACAATTTTCTCCAAAATGGCGGAATTTAAACTTATGTTCAATTTTTAGCGCGCTGGCCCGCAATCTTGTGGCCAACTTTAAATGTTCCAATTCTTCCGGCAGCAGCGCAGGGGCAATTACCCAGGCCTAAAATTAAAAAAATGGGGATGCAGAAAATAAACAAAGCAGGTAGTGGTCTCCAAAATTAAAAAATGGGCTAATGGCCCCGGACGAAATTGAACAAATTCAAGAGAAGTGTAGTGCAAGAAGGTCGTAAGTACTGCCCGTTGATCACGGCAGAGGATGTTAAGTGCAAGAAGGTCTTAAGTACCGCCCTGACACAGCTCTTTCCTTATCCTTGGCATTCGAATTTAAACCGAGTTATTTTATCATGGTGGGGGCCTCCGTTCAACATGGTATTGTGGTCCGTTCTTTGCACCCTACGGGAGTCTGAGCGTCGAGCGTAGTGCAGGAAGAACCTAAGTGCGGACCCGGCACTATTCGTTCTCAAGCACAATATTAAAAACATCGTAGAGGTGAAAGTGCCCCCGTGCCGTCTGTTACAGCGGTCCCTCCGTACCCACCACTACGCCGATGCCAGCGCCGATCGTAGTGCAGGAAGAAACTAAGAGATGACGTGGCACTACACGTTCTTGAGTACGCTTTTAAAAAGGAACTGTGTTTGCTCTTAATATGTTGGCGGTCAAGGCATTACACTTTCTTTAGCGTAATATAAAAATGATCGGCATTAGACGTTTATGTTTTAACAGAGATTGGCAGACGCAGTCCAGCTTTGGGGTCACCCCCAAGGCCCGGTGCATGAAGGTTATAAGTGCGGTCTAGGCAATACATTTTCTTCAGCCTAATAATAAAAAGATCGGCGTTTGAGTTACATATGTTGGCAGCAGCCGTCCAACATGGTCCCTCCATGTGTAATTCTAAGTGTAATGCAGGAAGGTCCTAAGTATGGTCTAGACACTTCTGGTTTTTAGCCTCGGGCCCTTCGTAGTCACCCTACGCTAAGCCGCATGACCAGCCGCCGGACAGATTGCTAATGTCCAAAGTATTGCATATGTGAGGGAGGGACGGCAGCCATCGTCCAGCTTGGTCCTGCCGTGTGTGTTTAGTGCAGAAAGGTCCTATGTACGGCCCATGCACTACTTGTTCTTGAGCCCCTGTATAGCGCGGTATTGCAGAGCTCCGCCCCAACTCCACGCCAAGCCGTCGGGGCAGATTGGTAACGTGTGGCCCGATGACCTGCCACCGGAGAAATTGGGCCCCGTCTGATGTCGTGATGGGGCGGGCGTGTTTGGAATTAAAATGTACAATATGGCGGGTGTGCCGCTGTATAGATTGGTACAGGGTCGTGGTGAGGAGAAGCCCCGAGTGCCTATAAAGAGTGAATGAAGTTAAGGTTCATTTGACATCGTCAGAATTGGTAGTAAACGTGTTTGACACCAAATTTGAATGCACTAGAAGTTCGAATGTTGCCGTGATAGACCGTATGAAAATACAAAATTTAAGTTTTTCCCCAAAAGGTTGC
>Ga0131853_10026403_pt1 | contig 10447 bp, 6 predicted proteins | sample TergutLab28metaG_FD_92764 | JGI IMG/M metagenome (GOLD analysis project Ga0131853, IMG submission 92764) | Labiotermes labralis P1 segment gut microbial communities from Petit-Saut dam, French Guiana - Lab288 P1 (version 2) (version 2) | ecosystem: Host-associated > Arthropoda: Insects >... | reverse complement strand
GGATGTCACTGTCACGTTCAATGTCACTGTCCAAACTTTCACTGTCACTGAAATCAGAGACATCGGAACTTCTATCCGCATATAACTCACACAAAATATCGTCCTCTTGCAGAACATTCCTACACACACAGCCATGATTGCAACTGAAGGAAAACAAAGAGAGTATCTGAATGAGCGGTCATTTTGTTGCAGGCTTATCGTTCTAAAATAGGGTTCAAGAGCGGTCTGTCTGCTTGTAACTTGAGATCCAAACATCTTGCATGTAGCTGACGATAACCTTGAAGTGATCAGTCTGTCAGACCAGCTCGAAAACGCCCGTGTTGGACATCATGTAAGAAAACGCAGAAATGCGGGACCCGTCAACAACGCGTGGGTGAGCAATCACACATTTCTATGTGAGCCGACGGCAATGTGTTAATCTGTCCACCTCCAAACCATTTTTTTATATTTTCTCTCTGTGTCCATTGACTCTAAATCATTTTTAAGCTCTCTTTATAAGACATACCATTTAACACATCTATAGGCAAGGTAGTTACTGAAATATCAATTTTTGGTGCACTTCCAAATGCTGAATCATGCTGACCCTCTTAATGCCTGAGTGTCAGGTGCAGTTTTTCAGAAACTCAATACATTTCATGCCAACATGCCAACTGCTAGTTTTGCTGTCCTATATCCAAGTTATAATCAGTCTCAATCTCCTGATTAGCTATTCAACATTTCCCTAGTTTTGGTTATTTGTGGGCTTATTACAAACAAATCCTGGACACACAGCCTTTAAATCATCTACAACTTCACTGCAGAACTCTCTGCCAATGCCTGACTGCAGAACACAAGATGCCCCAAAGAGCATGAGAATATCCAGAAGTTAGGATCCAAGTTCTTCTGCTCTTTTAGACTCAAGGAGTCTCAATACATCATAGACTCTCCATTAATTTACGGAATAACTAGGTATTTCATGAAGTAACAGAAATTACCACAATTATTTACTGAATTTCCTTTAATTTGTCTCAATAATTTAAAATTAGTTTAGCACTGATAATGCAATTTTTTTCATATACAGCATTCGTTTTGCCACCCACCTTGGACTTTGCCACCCTGGGCAGCTCCAACATCTGCCCACTACCCCATCCCCCACTGCCCAATTCCATGGAATAACTAATTCAAGTGTTGAATGGCCATCATTATAAACTTCAATGCCATCTTTCAGTTAATTTATGAAATAACTATGCATTGCAAGAAACAGTGGATTTCAAACTTTAACAGCAATGTACATAACAATATTATACAACAAACCTTATTTCTTTTGTTAGTTTAAATCAGACATCTTGTACAATGGAAATACGAAGAACAGCAAGTTCTCATGCATTTGATATAACATGACACACATCTGTTACAGTTTCAAACCTGTGATGTTCCAGGATGGGTAGGAAGTTCAAGTTTGCAACCATTTCACCAGACACAAGAATGAAATCACTCCTTATAACTGCCTTTCCATCCAAGTCCCGCATCGCATCACCAAGCGAGCGGCAGGTCTCTGATACCATCACTGTTATTGTCATAGCAGAGGCCAGCTCACTCCACTTGCTCTTCCTGCAAAATTTTGACATAACATACACACCTTAAATAAAACTTGAACTCAGAATACATACCAAACACACGATAAATTGGGAAAGCAGAATCTTACTTTCCCAATCTTCTCAACACTGAATATATGACAAACACAATGAGAAAATCCTTAAAGATGGACAAACGATTTGGCAAATTTGCTGAAAAGTCAATGTTTTTACTTCCTTTTACTGCTCCTTTCATTAGGACATGAAACTTAGGAGTATTAGGCCTCTATCTATGATTAAAAAAACATTAATCTGTACATGATACTCACTTGATTTGTTCTTTGATAAGATCTGCATGTGAGCTGCAGAAAAGAATTACTTCTTGAACGGATGACAATGCCAAACATTCCAATGTATAATCAAGCAATGGTGTGTTTACAACAGGTATCAATGCCTGGAAAATTGAACATGTACGATTTTCTTTCATTTAGTAGACACTCAAACTGTTTGTAGGTTGTTTTAACCTATGAATAGTGAAATGTCAAACAAAAATAATGCATGCATGATAAGCTGAGAAATACAACATAGGAAACTTATCTGCAGTCTAGTATCCTTGTCATCCTGATTCAAGGGACTAAATATTTTCATTGTAGAAATGTTTCTCTTTAGCACAACACTTGATCTTAAATGAGTTATTTAATGACAATGTCAATTTCTAAGATTATATGGCATCAGTGACAGATGAATGAACGACTAGGGAGCATTGGTAGAATAATAATGTCAGACAACTTAAGTACCTGGAGAAAACCCTGCCACAGTGCCTCTTTTGTAGGAACATTTCTAACTTTATTACGTATTGAACAGGTTATGTGGTAGCCACTGAAGATATCAAGAAACAAGCGCAGCACCAGAAAGATCATGCTGTGATAACCAAAATATCACTGCACAAATTTAAATTTCCATGCGGCTACTGAAGATCTAACAGCGCAGTAGTTGCCTATAATGTTACAATTTATTACATTTTTTTCATATTATAGAATGGAACATGGATACAATAATAATTAAAGCAACATACTGGTGGGATATCACAAGCAATAGGACAAAATTCTCCTTGCAACCTGTCGACAATCACAACTGCTTGAACTACGTCTTCCTTCTTCAGTGCTTCTGCAGAACCTGTTGTCCCTTTGGTACCCTTTCGCGACATTCTGTTGTGAGACGGAGTTGAGAATCCTGCACTCAAGATGGGCGCCAGCGCAACAAAACAGCATAGACAGCATTATATCCGTGAGTATATCCGTGGCAGCGTTGGGTGGGGGGTGTGACGTAATACAAGTGACGCAATAGCTGACGAAACGTGCTTAAAGTAGGAGATGCCGGTGGTATGTTAGGACAACATTCGTACGATCACGTGGTGCGTGTAGAGGAACACGGCACATGTCGCAGGGTCCAGTCGGTGTTAGCGATGAGGTGAAGAAATTGCAGAAGCGGTGGAAAGCCTTGCGCCTTGCCGCAAACATGAAGTGTGCCAGGTGGTAATGATAGTCTTCGCCCCTGTTGTACTTCCCGAGGAAGTCCTTGTTTACCGTTTCAGAAACTCTTGTTGCAGTGGACTTTTACCACATTGAGGCTTTACCAAGCCCGTTTTTTTGATCTGAAGTCACATTTCTGTGGTCCATACATTTTCTTGTATTCAGAATGTGGCCATCACTCCCAACCTCAAGGGGCAAACAGTCAAAGAAATGTATTTCATGGGAAATGTCTGTTTATAAATCTCAAGAACATGAACTTAATGAAGTTGGACAACATTTCATCCAAGAAGTTATATGCGGGAGAATTTAACATTATTCTTATGGGAGTTATGGCAAGACTTAAAAAATTTAACCTATATATATTGAAAAGCTTTGTGTCTGAGAATTTGTTATCCTAGAAGCTGTAAGAGATGTTGACTGAAATAAGAGTAACAAAATTGTATTTAATTAATTTCTTGTATATGTCTACGAATACAATTGTCACTGATTGTGGGAAATATGATGAACATGAGATGTTTGTTTTGTTGCCAGGGAGAGAAAACCAATGATAAGGCCAGTTCTTGCCTTGTAAAGGTGAAGTTGAACTGTTGTGTGGTGATCCTCCTTGTCAATGAGTCAGTGGAATGAACAGGTCTAACTCATGCCAGTATTCCCTCTTCATTTTCACAGCTGAGTAAGTAGTGCCCAACAATACCTTTTACACTGACTTCTTTCTGTGGTTTTCGTTAAATATAAAAATCAAGAAAAAGCAAGTAGGAATGGAATTAATACACATGAACTTGTAACTTTATTTTACAACAAGGCTGTATATGTGTGTTTAAAATAACATGGCAGTGCATTTGTGTAACCATTGTTGCTCTAGAAAATAAATAATTAACAAAAGTTAGTGAGCATGTGTGTTTGTGTGTGTTCTTGGCTTAGTTGTTTGGCATTCAAATCACATATTTCATGCGCTGTATTATATTGCCATTTGGGACCTGTCTGGCTATACCATATTCTTCCACATTATCTCATACAGATATGATTAAAAAGAAAAGGTATTGACCATGGAAGGTATGTTGTGATTGTCTGTACAATATTTGTCTGAAATATTTCTTATTCTAAGAAGAATTCAACTAGATAAAAATGTCAGTAGGTCTTCAAGTGAACTACCCATTATTCTTGCCAGATTTTAATCAAACTTGAATTTTCTTGACAGATTTTTTAAAATTCTCGCTTGAAAATCCATCCAGTGGTAGCCAAGTTGTGTGCAAACAGCCAGACAGACATGAGAAAGCTAATAGTTGCATTTTGTAATTTTGTGAACATGCATAAAAATCATTTGAGAATGCTTATTTATGCCATTTTCAGTATTAGTTGCAAAGGTTAGGCACTGTGTGCCCCCTGCTAGGTTCACCAGTTTCTGATCTCTCCATGTGGCATACACACCAACAGAGGAGTGTGACTTGGAAGTTACTCATGCTCATGATAGATGGAATTATGTAACCTGCAAGTTTGAACACATTATCAGTTGTTGTGCGATATATATTTTTCTGAATTTGCACCTGCAGTCATACAGTTGCAACACAAGCACCATGTTACCAAAGCCTATAAAATCATTGGCTGGGCAGTGAAAAGTTAAACATCTTAATTTGTTGAAATGAAAATAATTGTGTTTACCTGTATACAGTTCTCCTTCCTACCAAGCACCTTATACTTAAAAGTTTAACTATGAGAAGTACTCACTGCAGTCAGTAAGTGTCAGTGCATCACAGTTTATAGGACAGTCAAGTTTCATACTCAGTGATTGCATGATTTTTCACTATTAAATTTCCTGATTGGAATGATGGTAACCGAACTGTATTTGCATATTTAGGTGTTATGTAGTGTGTGGGTTTAGAGTGGATTCATGTGGCTCAGGATACGGTTTTATGGTACAATCTTTGTGCATACAGTAATGAAAGGATGAGAATTTCTTCACTGGCTGAGCAGCCACAGACTTCTAAACAAAGATGCTGCTCCAGGCATTTCATTAAAGTACCATTTCATTTTGTTCTGTGCACACTGCTTTCTGTACCACATTGGAATTATGGGCTATGGGTTGTACTAGACCAGGTGAAGCCTTGCCTGTGGTGCACAAGATTATTGGAACGTAGCTCTTGTGGCCTTTAACAGGGCTGCCTCCTGGCTTGTCTTTTCGTATTTGCTGATATATAAAAATTAGGCTGGTTGGTAATTGTGGATGGCTGTTGGCTGCACTCTGACTCATGACTTTGGCCCTGAAGAGCTCTTGACCCACAGTGGAACCGTCACCTTCGCAAAGTAAGAGCAAATTTGGATGCCCAGTCACATCATGATTTGTGCAAGCAGGTGGACTTACAAATGATTCAGTGTGTTAGAGAGATAAATCATGAGAGGTGGGGCAGAATGTCAGTTTGATTAAGGGCATGAGTAGGAGATAGACATGAAGAAGAATTTTTGAACATGTGGCATTCCACTATGTTTACAATTCCAGACCAACAACAGTATTGCACCCAGCCCTTCTTGTACACCCGTTTGTTTTACACCTTTTGCTTTAATGCCTGTTGCCACTTTATGCCACTTAATTTACGCCCTCTGATTTTTGGTTTAATGTCCTTGGCCGGCTACCGTCAGTTACACTAACCGCTTACTGCTGGTAGGAATGTCACTTGATTTATGACCATTTTTTCAGGAACACAGTCAGGGCCTATAACAAGGGATGGGTGTAATCCAGTGTAAGACAGATTTTAGTTTGTAATTTATGTTACTTCATTTTGTAAGATACATACATATTTCACTTTATAATAATGGCATCTTCAAGCTGTTTTTGTAAAAGAAACTTAGAGGAACTAAGTCTTTCTTGGTGTTGTTTATATACAGAACTCCTTGATTGTGTCATATTTGTCTTACTGTGACTTCTGTTGCTCAAGATCCTTCATTCTGGAGAATGTGCGCAACTTTGTGTCATTCATACACATTGAGACCGACACTCTGCTGTCTCGAACGTATGGGATACCAGTGCACGTTCAGTGTTTTGCCATTTGGGAACTACGGTGTGCCTTCTGACATGATGGAGGTGAGATGCTGTGTGCTGGCTTGTATTTGTCTTATTCTGTATAGAAATTATGTTCTCAGTGATATACAGGCTTCCTGGTTCAGACAGCTGAGGGACATTTACTGAAAGAATGTTTGTTTTTAAGGCACTCATTGCATGTGTTTAAAATAAGTACAGCTTTGTTTAATATATCTCTGCATCACTTTACAGATGTAATGTGTTGTGTGAGAACTGTCCATAAAGTGAAAATCCATAAAGGTTCACAGTGCAAGTGTCCTGACCACTGTGCTCACCTGGCCACTCTTTACAGACCATTTTCCATAAAAGCCAACAAGTAGTCCTTTAATCCAAAACATATTCATCTTATCGATGGGTCTTAACAATGAATGTGCTTAAGGTAAGGGATGGGTGTGTATACTGGAGACTGTATTGTTTGTTTATATGTGTCTATTTGAAGTTTCACTTTGTTGAATATAAGGCACTGAAATACCAAATTTATCTGAAGAGATTTCTCCTTCACTGTCTTCAGTTTTCAAGAAAATTAATATACAATGTTTGTTCAAAAAGTGTCCGAAGTGACCACAGTACATGAAGTAGATAAGGCTTACGGGGTTTTAACCCTAATTGTCTTCACCATAGTTTCCTTCCGCAGCTACACACTTCCCCCAACGTTTCTGCCACTGTTGGAAACATTTTGCGAATTCCTCTTTCGGGATGTCTAATACGGTCTTCGTTGAATTTCGTTTGATGTCCTCCGTTGCCTCAAATCGGTGTCCTTTCAGAACTTTCTTAAGCCTTGGGAATAGGAAAAGGTCACACGGTGCGAGATCTGGTGAGTATGGTGGGTGCTGCAACTGAGCGGTGCCGTGTTTGGCCAAAAACTGCTGCACAAGATGTGAAGTGTGTGCAGGTGCATTGTCGTAGTGCAGGATCCAGTCGCCATCCCGCCATTTTTCCGGTCGTTTTCGGCGAACTGATTCACGCAAACGTCACAAGACCTCAACGCAGAATTCCTTGTTAATTGTTTGCCCGCTTGGAACATACTCGTGGTGTACGATACCCTCAGAATCAAAAAACGCCAGTAACATAACCTTTGTTTTGCTTCGCACCTGGCGCCCCTTCTTTGGTCGCGGAGACGTGGGACCCTTCTACTGTGACAACTGCTGTTTTGTCTCCGAGTCGTACCCGTAGACCCAGGACTCGTCATCTGTCACATTCTTCTAAGAAACTGCACGTCTTCACATGAACGCTCAAACAAATCACAGGCAATTGTCTGATGTTGCTCACATTGGTCATGTGTTAGCAAACGCGGCACAACCTTCGCGCACACACTTTTCATGTGCAGATCGTCGGTTAAAATTGCATCGCATGAGCCCACGGAGATCCCACAGTCATCCGCTATCTCTCGTACTGTCAGTCGCCTGTTATTGCGAATGCTTGTTCTAACTTTAGCAATCATTTCCTCGTTTCTTGATGTTGACGGTCGTCCCGAGCGGGGGTCGCTTTCAACGGAGGTTCTACCCTCTTTAAAAAGTTCACAAATTATTATTTATGTTGTGACATATATTTCATGGCAAGCAGCTTCTGGTATGAAATTTGAATACAAAGCATACCAAATGTGGGCTTCAATTGTGCACCTTTCTGCTGATGTACATAACCTGTGGTAATGTAAAAGGATCATGTTCAATGGTGAGAACAGGAGAAGGAGATTGTGCAGTTTCTTGTAACAGTATCAGGAAGCAACTCTGTAACTCCTTGCAGTTCTACCAGTGCAGTTTACAGAAAAAATTTATTGACTTCAGAAAGATTAAATACATGTGGATAAATGTGGGCAGTTACTCATTCAGTTACCACTGAAGTTGACAGCATCAACTAGTCATGCACTGAGGAAATGATTATGTACAAAAATATATGTATTTTAAGTGATGGTCCACATTTACCTAACCCCTATTTTTTTCCAATAAGTAGTTCGTGTGATGTGGTTTTACCCATCATGCCGTGGTCACTCCCTCTGCACTGGACAAGGGATTGCTGTGTGACATTATTACAATAGAGATTTACTGGAGTATAGAAATATAATGACATTAAATGTACTGTCACATGCAGGAACACATATTATAGTCAAGTAACTTGTTTGCCTGTGTTTTAATGTGTTCCTGCACATTTGCAGATTTAAAAAACTATGCATTTTGCTTTCAAAGTTTGCAAACATTTGTTGACTGGTAGACTGAATAATTTTGACAATTCTGTAAACTTTAATTTCTAACCAGTATTAGAGTAACATTCAGGCAGTTGTTGATGCTGCTTGGTTCTGATGTGTTAGCCATGTATTGCAGTCAGGCAGCCAATGGGCATGTTCAAGGTTACATCATGTGTCTGAAATATGAACTTACTTAAATGTTTGCAGATATTAGGTTTATATCATGAAAGAACAACACATGATATGAGATTCTGAAGTGTTTTATCAGAATTGACATCTGTGTTCCCAGCATACCTTACTACTCAAACATGAGCCTTTAAAGGAAAATTTTTGTGTAGTATATATATATATATATAGAGAGAGAGAGAGAGAGAGAGTGTGTGTGTCTGTGTGTGCCTGCTTTTTCAGCTTTTGACATTACATTTGTTTTACCTTAAAGGATATCATTTTAGCTGCTACTCCTGATGAGATTCTTGCGAACTAACTACAGCCAACATGTGTTCATCCCAAAAGCTTGTCAGCTGTCAGTCACAGTGGATGACAAAGAGGTAATGTCACATTTCAGTTGTCTCTTAGTAATGAAATGAATTTCTGTCACCCAGTATCTACCTGTAAACTGTCATATCACTCTGCCAAACCAACAATGAAAATTAACATTCAAGCTGACCTCTCCATTTGCAGTGCCAATGACAGCACAATCTCTGAAACAAAATGGTTAAGAACAGATATATATATATAATTACTGATTTTCCAATAGGAGATGCAATGGCAACTTTTCAACTAATGGCCAGCTACAATTAGTTAGTGGCTCATTTGTATATATTGTTGCTTTAGCCATCCATTTTGTGTGTCTTGTATAATGAAAGTAAATACATAATGGTTCAGGGTCACTTCTCAAATGACACAGTTCTGTATCCTGGGAATACTCCATCAACTGTTAAGTTATATTGGAATGACAGTAGGAAAATGGAATTCCTCCAAGTGCCTAAGAATAAAATAGTACTACTATTGCTAATATATTAGTACTAAACTTCTTCTAAACGATTCCATAGTCGTGGCTCAAATTTGGACATTGTCTATCACAACAGGATAATAACCCACAATGTGAACGGGTGGGTTATGACAGTAGTGCTTTCTTGTGGCTTATGGGTTTTTAACCTACAAAAGTGGATAGTGTCCATAATTTCAGCATTGTCTGTGACCATACATCATCATCAGAATTACATAACATCTCAATTAAAAGTATTCCAGTCATTGATGCAGTGAAACATTTGGATTTTGTTATTAATTTCAAAGTACTGAAGTGTTTTTTAGAACTCCACAAAGTTTCTTTAATGACCTTGAGCTCTGATATTTCCTTCTTCTGGGATATGACACCGTGTAGATTGGTAGGTAGGTACCAACAGTGTGGAGAAGCTTGCTGCTTCAATCTTCATGGTAGACCAAGAAGCTTATTGGACAATCTTTAAAAAGATCCGATGTGCAGCCCTCCTTATTCTGTAGAATCAGTGTTCAAACAAAGTTTGTGATCATCTGTGAATGAAATTTTACTGTCATTTTAAATTTTAAAATGGCAATAGCTATTTCAAACACATGCCTGACATTTTGCATAAAATTTTTCTAGTGTGTGGCAGCATTTACCTAAATTTTGTTGAAATCAGAGTATCATTTGTGGTTTGGTGTGGAAGGACTCAGTAGAGCAGCTTCTGTGACAGAAAAAATTAAATTGGCCCTATTTTTTGGTAGGTTAAATGATGGGGTTAGGAACAGATACATATATTCCCTCCAAACCTCTTTGAAAGGTGTATGAAATAAATAATGACTAATTAGAAAGAATAAAATAGTAGAAGTTGAAGACAAAAATGACACTGTAAATTTCTGTTGGACTAATATTACTGTTATCCTTACCTGCTGTGTGTTCGCAAGGTTTCCTTTTGCTAGAGTGCTGATATCTATATGAATGTTGATGGTGGTATGTCAAAGATGTGCATCATTTATTTTGTTTCCTTTTCTTTTCTTTAATGAGAGTGTTGGAGTAAGTAAGATTGTTGATATTGGTAACTCAAAGATGTGCAACCATTGTTTTATTTTGACATTTGGATTTCAT
>Ga0131853_10026402_pt1 | contig 10447 bp, 12 predicted proteins | sample TergutLab28metaG_FD_92764 | JGI IMG/M metagenome (GOLD analysis project Ga0131853, IMG submission 92764) | Labiotermes labralis P1 segment gut microbial communities from Petit-Saut dam, French Guiana - Lab288 P1 (version 2) (version 2) | ecosystem: Host-associated > Arthropoda: Insects >... | reverse complement strand
TGTTTCACGTGAAACATTTTTTCGTCGCTTCGCTGTGCACACGTCAAGCCTGTGCTTTTTGCTTGAGGGCTTTTAGTTTATCGCCGCAGGGGCGCAAAGCGTTTACTCCCTCGCAGGGGAAAATGTTTCACGTGAAACATTTCAGGGATGGCGGAAGCTTGAATACAAAGCATTACGCGACCGATGAAAATCAAAGCACTTTAAATACGAGAATTTTTCGAAAGGGGAAGGTTTGAGGACGAAAGCGTATATGATACGTGACCGACGAAAATCAAAGCACTTTAAATACGAGAATTTTTCGAAAGGGGAAGGTTTGAGGAGGAAAGCGTATATGATACGTGACCGACGAAAATCAAAGCATTTCGGAAAATGACTAGAAACCGGCACGTGGGCTTGGCCACATGCGGAACAATACCCGGCCCAAAATATCGTCTGTGCGCACAAAGCCAACGGCGCCGTGGCGGCTGTCGGTGGAACCACCGCGGTTATCGCCCAACACAAACACTTCGTTTTCCGGCACAACAACGGGGAACTCCAAGTCGCTGAGGCCCGGCGCGGGCGATGTTTCTATTGAGGCGGGCAGATAAGGTTCATCAGTGGCCTGGCCGTTGATCCAGACCCGGCCATCGCGCAGGTCCACTTCGTCACCGGCAATGGCCACAATGCGCTTCACCAGCGGCTCGCGGTAATCGTTGGCGCGGGGCGAAATAATCACAATGGCGCCGCGCCGGGGCGTGGACATGTGTGCGGTCACTGCCAGGCGGTCGTGGTGGTGCAGCGTGGGCAACATCGAATGCCCCAGCACTCCGGCAAAACGCAATGCAAAACTAAACAAAATCGCAATGGCCAATACAGCGGAGACCAAAACCTCCGTCAGCTCAAAACACGCGCAAGTGAACCTGCTCTCTTTTGGCGGTTGGGACATAAAGCGTACTCCTTCACTATCTTGCTCCAGGCAACCTTGGTAATGCAAACCAAAACTGGCCAATGATATAGTTTTGGTCAACCAGGCCAATGGCGCTGTGGCGGCTGTCGAGCGAATTGTTGCGGTTGTCGCCCAGCAAAAATGCTGCGCCCGGGGTTACTGTAACGGGGAATTCCACATCGCCGCGCCGCAAAAAATCGACCGGCGCAATGAAGTCCTCAACCAGGGGAATGTCGTTGCGCAACACAATGCCGTTGTCAAAGTCAATGTCGATCACGTCGCCCGGCAGGCCGATAACCCGCTTGACAATCACCCTGGGCGGTTGCATTTGCGTGCCTGCTTCCGAGATAATTACGATGTCTTCATAGCTTAGCTGCCGCGCAAACGCGCTGATCACAATGTGCTGCTGGTTATACAGCGTTGGTTCCATTGATGCGCCGTCAACGCCAACCGGGCGCAACAAAAAAAGGAACAGAAACGCCACCGCGATGACGCAGCCACAAAGAATATCTGTAAAATCGGAAAGAATGCGCTCAAGCGTTGAGGGAGCGCGCGGGGATACAATCAAATCTTGTTGCATGTCGTTTTCTCCCTAGGGCCTGTTGCCACTACACCAACCGCCCACTTTCCGGCGCTTTTCGCGCCATGCTTCATAAAATAATTCCGCCATACGGCAGTATTGCCAAAATTATTTTTCTTGCTTGTCACAAAAATCACTCGAAACCTGAGCGATTTCCATAGCGTCGAAAGGCCCTAAAAAATCACGCGCCCAATCAAATAGCGCTGGTCAATCAGTCCGATGTTGCTGTCGCGGCTGTCGGCAGAGTGGTTGCGGTTGTCGCCCAACACAAAGATGGTGCCCTCTTCCACCGCAACAGGAAACGCCACATCGCCGCGCCGTTGCGTTGCTTGCGCAATATATGGTTCGTCCAGTGCTTCTCCGTTGCGAAATACCGTCCCGGCATCGAAGTCGATGTCGATCACGTCACCAGGCAAGCCAATGACCCGCTTGACAAGCACCGAGCTGTTGGGCCCGCGCATGGCTTTCTCGGACACCACAACGATGTCGCCGTGGCGCGCATCGCCGGCAACGAACAGCAAAACATACTGCCCATCACGCAGCGTGGGTTCCATGGAAGCACCGCTCACGCCACTGGGGCGCAGCACAAACGCAGACAAAATTGCAAAGAACACCAAAGCGAAACAAAAGGCATCCGCAATGTCGTAAAGCAGGCGCGTTACCCGTGAGGGCAGGCAGCGGGGCGGGAACAGGCGTTTGATCATGGGCATTCTCCCAAAGTTTCAGAATGTTTTTTCATGCACGCCAAGGTAAAATCCACCAAAGGGCGGATGGCGCACAAGCTGCTGTCTGCGCTTCCGACTTTTCCCGTGGCTGCGCCGCCGGCATCTTCATAAGTCTGGCCAAACGCGCCAAAGGGGAAATAGCCATAGTCGTAGTCCACATAAGACTTCCACGTGCGTGCGCCGTTTTCCAGCATCGCGGCGTGATAGACCATGCGCGGCATGTTGGGGATCTGGGCTTCCGCCAGGTGCAGGGCTGTGCAACGGGAGTAGCCTACGCCGATGAGCAGTGCCCGCGCATTCAGCTCATACAACATGCCCAGCGGGGACTCCATGCCCCACATAGGGCTCAGTGGGTGTTGTGCGGTGATACATTCGGCCAATGGCCCATTGGCGCAAAAAGAGCCGTAAGGGTGGTTCGAGCGCAATGTGCCCGGCCAGCTGCGAAACAACTCCGCCACGGCGCCCATGCCATAAGTTGGGGTCTTGCCCGGCTCAAAAGCGGGCGTATTGCGGCGGATGCTTTCGTGCCAATGTTCGGGCACGGGCGGGTCGCGCCAAAGGGCAGGGTCGGAGTTTATGCCGCAGTGCGCGGGCATAAAGATGGTGCCTGCCGGCCCCACTGCCGCCAAAAGAGCTTCCACCACAGCCTGCGCACTGCCGCACACCCAGCCAATGGCGGAAAGCGAGCAGTGTACTTCCAACACATCTCCCGGGCGAACGCCCAGGCGTGTCAAGTCATCTCGCAACGATTCTACTGTGCGTGGCGCGTTGGTTGATGCTATCATGTTGGTTAGCGGCATGCAGGCAATCTCCCTGGCCTGTTAACAGGCCCTAACACCAATTGCCCTTCCGGCAAAAATTCTACCGGAAAGGCAATTGAAGCATGTCAATCGTGTGATTAAGCGATCTTTTGCCGCACTTTCGCTGCCTTGCCAACACGGCCACGCAGGTAGTAAAGCTTGGCACGGCGCACATGGCCCAGGCGGATGATGTCTACTTTCACCACATTGGGGCTGTGCAGCGGAAACACGCGCTCAACACCAACGCCATAAGACAGACGGCGCACCGTAAAGGTTTCCGAAATGCCGGAACCACGGCGGGCAATCACGGTGCCTTCAAACACCTGAACGCGCTCGCGCTCGCCTTCGCGGATTTTCACGTGCACTTTCACGGTGGAGCCAATCTTGATTTCGGGCGGGGTATCCTTCATGGAATCTTGCGCTGTGCGCAACAGGTGCGCATAAGCGCAGTTGGGATTTTGGTCAATCAGTTTTTGTGCTTTTGCCTGGTTCATTTGGAACTCTTCCTTATAAATGTATTCGATGATTCATGCACATGGCTGCCAGAGGAATCAAAGTTGCACCAAGCATTATAACACAGTGAATGCACATTGTCAAGCATTATTCAACCAGCTCTGCTAAAATTTCGCCGAAACGCGGGTCTTCCCTGAATCCCTCAGGCCATGGGTTGAAAAACGTCCATGTGCGCTCCGCGCCTTCCATGAATTCACGCATCCCTTCCAGTGCCCGGAAATCATGAAACCCTGTTTTTTCAAACATATAGCCCTGAAACAGCGGTGAAGTAAGTTCGCTGCGCTGCGGCAGCGCGTCATAGCGGCGGGAAAGCTCAATCAGCCGCTTGATTGCCGCGAACGCTGCATCAAAGTTCCCTTTTTGGGCATGCCCGTGGATCATGTGTTGCGTAGTGCCACATACATTGCCGAAGAGAGGCCCATATGCGCCGTCCGGAAAGGCGGCGTTATAGATCGCGAGCCCAATCTGCTTTAGTGGCAGCACCGCCGCGTTCCACTCTTGCCCCTCGGCAAAATTGTTGCCTAAGTGGCTTATCATGTAGTCCAGCATTTGTAGCGTTGAAACGATAGCCTCTTGGCATGCAGTGATGCACTCATCAAGCGTGCCGGGCAGAAACAGCGTGCTGGTGTATTCTCGGCTATCAAGCAGGTCAGGCAGTTCGCCGATGATTTTCTTGATCTCCGCGCTTTCAGCTTCGCAATTGTCTGGGTCGCGTTGTACGATGCGGATGAGAAAATGACACATCGTTCCCTTTACGCCAATGCGAATGGCATCGTTTGTGCAGCTTTCGAGGATGTTGTCGTAGATGCGCCGGACTTCCGGCAGGCGTTCGCGCACACACTCGGCCGTGTCGTCAGGGCAAAGCGAAGTCATCAGGCCAAAATACAACTCCCATAGCCGCCACTCTTGTGGGAATTCCTTCAGCATAGCTTTGAGTGGCATGACGTATTGCGGGATTCGCACACTGGGAATGAGTTCGGTGGGGTTTTCGTAGTGCGTAATAAGTTCCTGAATGCGTCGCTCATTTTCCGCTTGGTTCACGCCCAGCAGGTCGTCGATTTTCACGCCGAACATCTCCGCCAACATGGGCAGTACGGATAAATCCGGCCAATTTTCGTCGCGCTCCCAATTGCTGATGGTCTGGAACGACACGTTGAGCCGCGTGGCCAACTGTTCTTGCGTAAGCCCCATTTCGCGGCGCAAACGCTTTATGTTTTTTCCAAAATAAACTTGCATAGGTACCTCCTGAAAGATAGGGTGTCACAGCGCTGTAACACCATGATACCCCATTTTCAGCAAGAATGCAATATCAAGACTTTTGAGAAAAATTCAAGCATTGCTGGAAACGCGGGTCTTCCCTGAATCCCTCAGGCCATGGGTAGCGGTTGAACAGTTCGCGCATGCGTTGCATTGCGCCGCGGTCATCGCAAGTTTTGTCGTAGCTTAACCCGGCTAACAACGGCGAAGTGTGCGAAATCACCTGCGGCTGTGCCTCAAATGCGCGGGCAAGTACAATGGAGCGGTGTAAATTGTTGAAAGCGGCATCGAAATCACCTAAGATTGCACGGTAAAACGCAAGGTAGCCGTGGGCCTTCATGACAGAAATAGTGTGCATGCCATAATCCTCGTCTGGATAAATTGATGCAACTAGCTGAAGAAAGATTTCGTTTCCGAATATAGCTTTGTCGGCGTGTGTGTGCGTTTCTTCCGCGCACGGAAAGTTCCACGCAAATTCGTCATGATGAAACAGGGCATGCCGGAACATCCATACCAGTTCAACGATTTCATTTTGTATAGCTCGTAAATGTTTCTCGCCGCGTGGATAAATCATTGTGGACAGATGCTCCCGGCAGGTTTTCATGTTGGGCATTGTTCCAAGGATCTGTTCGGCTTCGATCTGTCGTGCCGGGTTGCCGAGTGGCCCACCGGGTTCCAGAGGCCGGGCAAGGCTGTGCAAGTGCATGGAGAACACCCGCTTTGCCCACATGCGAATGCTGTCGTCAGTGCAATTTGTAACAATGTTTTCATAGATCTCTCGCACTTTTTTCTCTACCGCAAGGCTGCCCTCCAGCCCGTGAGCGCAGCCTAGCAAACACTCCATGTAACGCATCCACAGCCGATAGTCCAGCGGAAACTCTGCCACAGCGGCCTTTAGCTTTGTTAGGAGCTCTTGCATAGGAAAGCAGCGGTTGTCATACGCGTCTATCACTTCTTCGATTTTTCGTTCATTCTCCGCCTCATTCACGCCCAGCAGCTCGTCAACTTTCACGCCGAAGAAGCCCGCCAACACCGGCAGCATCGAGATGTCCGGCCAGCTTTCGTTGCGCTCCCATTTGCTGATGGTTTGGAACGACACATTCAGCCGCTGTGCAAGTTGCTCCTGCGTGAGCCCCTGCGCCTGCCGCAGACGCTTTACGTTTTCGCCAAAGAAGATTTTCATAAATGTTCACCTCGTGTAAAAGAATATCAGCGCTGTATGCTTATCATACGCCATTTTAGTGCAAAAAGCAATATCGCCCTTCGGGAGAAAAATTCTACCAACGGGAGAGCAGCCCGCTTGTTCATTTTTATTTCACTTGACTTTTTTGCCGGCAAAGTGTATACTATGGTATCAAGGAAAATTCTGTAGCAACATATTAGAAGGAGCAACACACTATGCCGGCAAACCAAACTTTTGTTACCGCCGAAGGCTATAAGGCTCTGGTAGATGAACTGGAATTTCTGCGCACCACCGGGCGCGAGCAAATTGCCGAAAAAATCAAGGAAGCCCGCTCGTTCGGCGACCTTTCTGAAAACGCTGAATACGACGAAGCCATGAACGAACAGGCGATCATGGAGGCGAAGATCGCCCGCCTGGAAGAAGAGCTCAAGCATGCGCAAATCCTTGAAGACGAAGATATCACAACAGATATCATCGGCATCGGTTCATTTGTGCAGGTGTATGACAAAACCTACAAAGAAGAGATGGAATTTCAAATCATCGGCAAGGCCCAGGCCGACCCCGACCAAAACCGTATTTCCGACGAATCGCCTGTGGGACGTGTGCTGCTGGGCCATAAAGCCGGCGATATTGTGGAAGTTGAGACCCCTGCCGGGCTCGTGACGCTTGAAATCAAGAAAATCTCCAAATGATTTCTGTGTTGTTGGCCGCGCACTGCGGTGAAACATATATCGCAGAGCAAATTGCGTCCATTTTGCCGCAGCTGGAAGATGGCGACGAATTGCTTGTGTCCGACGATTCTCCGCCGGGCCATGTTGCTGTGCGCGAAATTGTTGCGTCGTTCAATGACCCGCGCGTGTGCTATGTCACTGGTCCGCGGCAGGGCACAACACAGGCGAACATAGAATTCCTGCTGGGCCAGGCCAACGGTGACATCTTGGTGTTGAGCGACCAAGACGACACCTGGCTGCCAGGCAAGCTTGATGTGGCAAGGCAGGCGCTGGGTTCCGCTAAACCCGCGCTGCTGCTGCACAATGCTTACATCACAGACGAAGCGCTGCACAAAACCGGGCAGACGCTTTTTCAGGCGCGCAACGCAAAACCGGGCCTGCTGCGCAATCTGTTGCGCAACAGCTACACGGGTTGTTGCATGGCATTCACGAAAGAACTGCTGCCCTGCATCCTGCCGTTCCCCAAAAATATCCCCATGCATGACCAATACATCGGCCTGTGCGCGCAGCGGCACGGTCATGTGCAATTTTGGGACGAGCCCCTGCTGCTTTGGCGGCGGCATGGTGGCACGCAAACCGGGCAGGGGAGCACCCTGGCGCAAAAGCTTAAGTGGCGATGGAATATGGCGAGTGCTTTGATAAAAACATCGAAAGGGGAGTGCAGATGACCGACTATTTGGTCACGGGCAGTGTGGTTACATTCAACAACATCGCAACAATTGAAGCCACAATACGCACGTTGCGGCAGCAGACCAAAGGCCGCTTTCACCTGTATGTGATCGACAACAGCTCCCACGACGGCACGCTCAAATTTATTCAGGACCTCGACCCGCAAGTGGAGCTCATTCGCCTGCACTGGAATGTGGGCTTTGGCACCGGCCACAACTTTGTGCTGCCCCGCCTGCGCAGCAAATACCACGCCGTCATCAACCCCGACATTTCTGTCACAAACGATGTAATTGCCAACATGGCGCGTTATATGGACGAGCACCCCGACGTTGTTATGCTTTCGCCGCGCATTGTGTTCCCCCACACAGGCGAAGACCAAATTTTGGGCAAGCGCAACCCGCGGCTGAAATACCTCATCGCAAGCCGTTTGCGCCGCGGCGCGTGGGCCAACCGCCTTTTGGCGGAATATGCCATGCTCAACGAAGATTTAACCCAGCCCTTCGAAATCGAAAACGCCACCGGCTGTTTTATGTTTATCCGCACAGAAACCTTGCAGAAAATCGGCGGATTCGACGAACGCTATTTTCTCTATTTTGAAGACTGCGACTTAACGCGCAAGCTGGCCAAAGAGGGCAAGGTGCTTTATTATCCCCACGTCATTGTGCAGCACGTCTGGAAGCGCGAAAGCAAGAAAAATTTTAAGCTGGCGCTGGTGCAAATTAAATCTATGCTCAGCTATTTCTGGAAGTGGCGCGGCAACGGCAAAAAGGCTTAGGCAAAAAGATTTATCAGAAAGGCGACCCATGTTCTTTAAGGAGCTTTACGACTACCGCTATCTTTTGCTCGAAATTGTGCAAAGGAATATTAAAATACAATACCGCCGCTCGGTGCTTGGCGTGTTCTGGACACTGCTTGAGCCGCTGCTGACCACTTTGGTGCTGGTGTTCGTGTTCAGCGCATTGCTCACGCGTAGCGATGCCGTGGTGCACGAAGTCATCAACTTTCCCATCTACCTGTTGTGCGGTCGCCTGTTGTTCGACTTTTACTCAAAGTCTACCAAGCGCGCCATGAAGTCCATTGTCAGCAGCTCGTCCGTCATCAAAAAAGTTAGAGTGCCAAAGTATATTTACCCCCTGGCCAATATCATCTCTACGTTTGTCACGTTTTTAATTTCGCTGTTGGTGCTGGTGGGGTTTGCGGTGTTTTTCTTCATCGCCAACAACCCCGAAAACCCGCCCCCCATTTTGTCGCCCTACTTGCTGCTGGCGCCGATTCCGATTATTATCTTGTTTATTCTGAGCACGGGTGTTGGCCTGATTATGTCCACGCTTGCCGTGTTTTTTAAGGACATGGAGTATCTCTACAGCGTGTTTTGCATGGTGTTGTTTTACGCCACGCCCATCATCTGGGTGCCTGCCATGATGAATGTGGACTATCGCCCCACACTGCGCTTTGTGTTGCACATGAACCCGCTTTACTCCATCATCGAAATGTTCCGTGATTCCGTCTTGCGCGGCCGGCCGTTCCATTTGCCGCACCTTTTCTATGCCTTGGGGCTCTCGCTTGCGCTGTTGCTCATTGGCATTTGGCTGTTTAAGAAAAAACAGGATAAATTTATACTGCACATTTAGGGTCTGTTGACACTACGTCAACCGCCCGTTTTCCGGCGCTTTTTGCGCCATGCTTCGTAAAATAATTCCGCCATACGGGAGTATTGCCAAAATTATTTTTTCTTGCCTGACATAAAAACCACTCGAAATCTGAACGATTTCCATAGTGTCAACAGGCCCTAGAAGGAGTTCCTATGCCCACACCTGCCGTCAGCGTGCAGCAAGTCAGCATGAAGTTTCACCTGCACAAAGAAAAGATCGACAACTTAAAGGAATATATCATCCGCATCATCAAGCGCCGCGTCAATTATGTTGAGTTTTGGGCGCTGCGCGATATCACCTTCGTGGTGGAAAAAGGCGAACGCTTTGGCATCTTGGGCTACAACGGCGCGGGAAAAAGCACGCTGCTGAAAGTTATCGCCGGGGTGATGAAGCCCTCCGCTGGCACAGTGGATGTGCAGGGCGTTATTGCGCCGCTGCTGGAACTCGGCGCGGGGTTCGACAAAAATTATTCTGGCCGCGAAAATATTTTTCTCTATGGTGCCACCATGGGTTATTCGCGCGCTTACATCAAAGAGCGCTATGAACAAATTCTGGATTTCAGCGAGTTGCATGAGTTTATTGACGCACCCGTGAAAAACTATTCTTCGGGCATGCGCGCGCGGCTGGGCTTTTCCATTGCCACAGCGGTGGAGCCCGAAGTGCTGATTGTGGATGAGGTGCTTGGCGTGGGCGACGCCCGTTTCCGCAAAAAAAGCGAAGCGCGCATGAAAGAGATGTTTGACCGTGGGGTGACGGTGTTGCTGGTTTCCCACAACACAAACCAGGTGCGCCGCCTGTGCGACCGGGCAATTATTTTAGAAAAAGGCCGTTTGGTTGCTATCGGCGAAGCAAACGAGGTTTGCGACCAATACGACGCCATGGTGGAAAGCACCCCGAAGAAAAAGAAAAAAGGAAAGAGTAAAACATCATGATTAATTTTTTTCTTATTGTACTCGCTATCGTGTTATTCTTTTGGCCTGCTTAGCAAATAAAAAGGAGGCAATCATGACCATCGCTGCAATTTTGGCCGGCGGCACTGGCAGCCGCATGGGCAACAGCTCCATGCCAAAGCAATATTTGCCACTGGGCACCCGCCCGGTGCTTGTGCACACCGTCGAGAAATTTTATGCTCACCCGCAGGTAGACCATGTGCTGGTGCTTACGCCGCGCGCGTGGCTGGGTTTTACGCAAGACAGCCTGGCCGAACACCTGCCCAAAGGCCACGGCGTGGCTGTAATTGAGGGCGGCGAAACCCGCAACGGCACCCTGCGCAATGCGCTTGACTACATCGCGAAGCAGTTTGGCAACGAGCAGGATCATGTGATTATTACGCACGACGCCGTGCGCCCCTTTGTGACACATCGAATCATCAGCGACAACATTGCTGCCGCGCAGAAACATGGCGCGTGCGA
>Ga0131853_10026399_pt1 | contig 10447 bp, 6 predicted proteins | sample TergutLab28metaG_FD_92764 | JGI IMG/M metagenome (GOLD analysis project Ga0131853, IMG submission 92764) | Labiotermes labralis P1 segment gut microbial communities from Petit-Saut dam, French Guiana - Lab288 P1 (version 2) (version 2) | ecosystem: Host-associated > Arthropoda: Insects >... | reverse complement strand
CGGTACAATCGTACATTTCAGGTTCCACATTCGCTGTATCTTTATACACAGACTCTTGTATTTTAACTTCTTTTCCGCTTCCTTTTGCACAACATTTCTCTCTGCGGGTAGTATTATTATTATCATCGTCGTCGTCATCGTCGCCACTATTGTTGTTATTGTTCTTCTTCTTATTATTATTATTATTATCATCGTCATCATCATCATTATCATTATTATTTGATATGGATGTCTCCTGTCACAGGCATTTCTTCCCGGTACTTCTCCTGTACCAACATTTATCCCCACCGCTCAGGCTTCCAGCTTCACATTGCAGTACTTTCCGTATTATGTGTGATGTTCCAAGTGTAGCTGTCTTTTGTAGTGAATCTATCGAGTGTTTTCCTGGTACAGCTTCCAAATTTTTCCTTAAGCTTCTCGTTACTATTCCAGTGGCTCCAATTATTACTGCTATAATCGTACATTTCAGGTTCCACATTCGCTGTACCTCTATACACAAACTCTTGTATTTTAACTTCTTTTCCACTTCCTATTATTATTATTATTATTATTATTATTGAGAGTGATATTTACAAAGTTCAGGGTGAAGTGTGACAAACCTTACACTTCAAACCTAGGTGAACACAATGTGTCATGAATTTTAGTTGGCTTTTGATCTTCTTTGAGATAAACTTACGCAGAAATATCGAAGTATTGCAAGGTTTTATTCGGTTGCATTATGTCAGATTGCTTTCTGCAAAGGTATTTTAGCAGGTCAGTTGTTTTCTATCAATTTAGTTTTGATTCATTTTAACTGCATGCAAATGATTGCAATATCATCACTTTGGTGACTGTAACATGTTGCAGTCAATAATGTATTTATATGTCAGCTGTCCATAATGGGCGTTACTGGGCAGCTGGTCATGTTTTGGCAAAAAAAGAGGTAAAACAATCCCATTACAGGCCTGGACAGGCCCTGAGGGTTCCAGGAGGTTGAGGCTTCCAGATTTCGTGACAGTCGGCACATGAAGGTGGTAAGGTTGTCAGCCATACGCACCGGCTGCCTTTACCCCCCCAGGAAATATTTCTGGTATTCATTTCTGTTAGGGGCTGAGTCAACCCCAGGGCCACAGTGCAGCTGGAAGGATTATGTCAATAAAAAATTCAAATGACACCATCAGGAATCGAACCCGCGACCTTCCGGCTTGTAGCAAAGTGTCTCCAACTGACTGAGACACCATGTGGTCATGTTTATGTTCCATATGCAAATACCGTCCTGAATGATGGGAAGCCCAACAGCAAATTATGAATGTACTTGCAGATAGCTGATCATTTGCACAACAGTTTTAACTTTTTTAGTGTGTCTAGCAGGTGTAATATGAAGTACTTTGTGATATTCATACTCTGGTGTTGTGGGGTATGACACCATGCAGTCTGTTATGTAGATACCAGTGCTTCCTCTGCATGTTCAAAGTGAGTGGTGTGAGGGTCACGTGTAGGTGAGACACATTCATGTTCACATTCGCACGGTTGCTATCTACCTAGCCCAGGTCACTGTGTAATAGCACAAAAAACCATAAAGGGAAATGCTCACGGCCACAAGAACTTCAAAATTTAAGTAAATATTCATCCCATGTTTAACCCTTTAAAGCCCAGCATTTTCTTTACGTACCACCAGGTTTAACATTCAACAGTTCTACATGGTGCTCACTTTGCGTTCAGCGTTTTGTGCGGATCTCAAAACAGACAGCAACTTTTGCTGTATACAGCGTTAACCCTTTAAACACCATGTTAAATCCCATCTGCCATCTGCTGGCATTATTAGGAGCTCACCATATTCTCCGCGTTAGCAGGATAAGGGTTAATGGGCATTTTAAACCTTTAAACGCCAAATTAAATCCCATCTGCCACCTGCTGACATTATTAGGATCTCACCATATTCTCCACGTTAGCAGGATAAGGGTTAATGGGCATTTTAAACCTTTAAACACCAAATTAAATCCCATCTGCCACCTGCTGGCATTATTAGGAGCTCACCATATTCTCCACGTTAGCAGGGTAAGGGCTAACTGATTGGTTTTTATAACTGTGGTGGAAAGTGTTTACAGCGCAGTACGGACTGTTCCCTTGTATAAAGCAGATTGCGTTTCGTATTCAGTAGGTTAACAAAACCTTCACAATTCCAGGCAGGCCTGAAGCTGTGATCCTGTTGAAACAGTCTTTGATATTTATTGAGTTAGCAATCCTTAAACTAAAATACTGTCTCATAACTTTTCCTCCGTTGAATTAATGAGCCAGTTACCAGTATCTAAAAACGTCCACTGTTTCTATTTACAGCTTTCTGTTCCATATACATATACATAAACAGTCATCTGCTTCCAGTCATTTGTCTTGTTTTGTACATGTATACTTTTTTCATAATGTTGTTTCTAAATTGTGGGTTTTATAACTTTAATTTTATAACTTTACCTGGGCCCACTCTTCATTTCACTTCTGTTTTGTGCATATCCAAATAAATCTCTCAATTTGACATTCAGAGGACCGTGTATCATGATATATTCTTGTAATAAAACCAACAAGATGCACAAATTTCTCAAATTTATTTTTGGAATAGAACTCTACATGTTTCGGACAGTATCTCTGTCCATCATCAGGAGTCTAGCACTGTACACACAAAAATACATACAGTTTATGCTGACTGCTTACTAGCAAGCAGTCAGCATAACCTGTATGACCTATACCTATCGCTGTGTGTTCAGTGCTAGACTCCTGATGATGGACAGAGATACTGTCCGAAACATGTAGAGTTCTATTCCAAAAATAAATTTGAGAAATTAGTGCATCTAGTTGGTTTTATTATTAAAAAAATCTCTCAATGTTTCACCCCACAAAATGTATCCACAGGCTTGGTTTTACTGTCAACACACAAGAATTCTTCAAAGATGGAATATGTTGGGAACAATGACACTGTAATTGCCAAATTATGTATGTCAATACAAATTCTCACAACAATCCCTAACATAGCACTCCATGATAGCAAATTGTGATCATAGGAAATTTTATTTTAACTGCATATCATCTTGCTTGACCTGACAAATTATGTAATATTGAAAATTAGATAAGCAGTTAAGTTCATAGTCTTCTGAAATGTATATCGAGTACTTCTGTGAATAGGTACCAACTTTTGATTTGAACCTGCTGCTTCCCTCTTCATGAATTGTATCCTTCTATACATACTCTTAACATCCCATGAAGCTGCAACCTTAACACTCACCACTCTGAAAAACACAATCAGATATGCAGACTTTCTGTCAAGTACCTGAAAAACGTTACAGACGTCATTATTTATTTTGAGTGTAGCTGGATAAATACGAAGAGTCAATACATGGCGCTTGTTGTGTCATAAATATAATGTGCATTGTCTGTAACCTTGATACATGATATTCAATGCCAGTGACAGTCATTTTGTGCATGTGTGTGTATGTATTTAATACTATTATGAGTCAGCTTAATGTGTTATGTGAAAATGTGATTACGTTCCAAACTGACTGAAACTGAACGCAAACTTGTCTTCATTATAAGTAAAAGACATGGTGATATGTTCAGATTATTTTATGGTTCCCACATAAAGAAAAATGATGGTTATAAGCCAAAAGAAGAACATGTTAATGAATAATAAATCATAAAAATAATGTAGTCATTATAATCTTGTTTTTATAGGGTGAATATCGTGCATATTATGTATATCGGACCATGCATTATTATGATAGTTGAGGAATAAGAGACCAACTTGATGTCTCTAGTTATTACGTTTTATTTCACTTCTTCTATGCTCAACATGTTTCGGACATTAATACATCCATCATCAGGAGCCTGCGACTTTTCTATTGTATCGCCACATTGGTCGTGTTTTCTTGTTTCAACAAACATCGAAACAAGAAAACACGACCAATGTGGTGATTCAATAGAAAAGTCGCAGGCTCCTGATGATGGATGTATTAATGTCCGAAACATGTTGAGCATAGAAGAAATGAAATAAAATGTAATAACTAGTGACATCAAGTTGGTCTCGTATTCCTCAACTGAATATCGTGCATTACACACACACAATGTCTGCGACTCTAATGCACAGTAACCAGTGGCGTACCCAGGAATTTTGTTCTTGGGGAGGGGGGGGTTCAACAAATTCAGTTGAGGACAGAGGACAGGGATCTGGGGGCGGTAGCCCCCTAGTCAGGGGTTCTGAAGGCAGCTGTAATTTCGTACAAGAAATTTCATTTCATACAGTAAAATCTTCTTAATTTTTGGTACTTTAACTATTTATGATGACAACCAATTTATTTGTCATTGCTAATGTAAAACAATTGCGAACCGGCAGTAGTCTCAGAATTTTACTGCCTTTTTCTGAACATCGTGGGGTGTTGGCTTCCTAAACTGAGACTCTTTTAACAGTTTTCACATTCGGGTTGAGTTTGGCACGATTTTGGAGGGCCTTCAGAATTCTGGGGGGGGGTTTGAACCCCCCCCCCGGTACGCCACTGACAGTAAACACTTGACTGGCACGTGGCAAATGGCACTTACATCTTACAAGTGGAGGAAATATTATCACACTGTGCATTTAGGAGTTGTAAAAGTTGGTACCTTTACTTGCAGTTTGTGTGATATAGGCATCCTACTGCAAATTCTTGAACTATGAACACACTGTTCTGAAAACTGAAGAGTTTATCAATATGGATCATTGGAACCATGAAATAAGTGGTTCATTAAATATTAATATACAGGGGTGCTGATAAGTCCTTAGCCCGGCCAGGAAGGAAACAAGCTACATTCCCCGCATTTTATAGAACTTTGAAGTTCATTACCACATTCACAAGAGTCCACCACCTGTCCCTACCCTAGCCAAATTAATCCATTCCACTGCCCATCATACTTTTGACAGGCGCAGCTTGTTTCCTTCGTGGTCGGGCTAAGGACTTATCAACACCCCGGAAAAATGACACGTACAAAATGTAGCTTGTTTCCTTCCTGGTCGGGCTAAGGACTTATCAGCACCCCTATAAAAATGACACAAACTGTAGCTTGTTTCCTTCCTCTTCGGGCTAAGGACTTATCAGCACCCCTATAAAAATGACACCTACAAACTGTAGCTTGTTTCCTTCCTGGTCGGGCTAAGGACTTATCAGCACCCCTATAAAAATGACACATACAAACTGTAGCTTGTTTCCGTCCTGGTCGGGCTAAGGACTTATCAGCACCCCTATAAAAATGACATGTACAAACTGTAGCTTGTTTCCTTCCTGGTCGGGCTAAGGACTTATCAGCACCCCTATAAAAATGACACGTACAAACTGTAGCTTGTTTCCTTCCTGGTCGGGCTAAGGACTTATCAGCACACCTATAAAAATGACACGTACAAACTGTAGCTTGTTTCCTTCCTGGTCGGGCTAAGGACTTATCAGCACCCCTGTAAAAATGACACGTAAAAAATGTAGCTTGTTTCCTTCCTGGTCGGGCTAAGGACTTATCAGCACCCCGGTACATTTAATTTGCAAGTCACATTAGTTGTACATGTTGGAAGGAAATGAAAACCAAAGAACGCAATAAACGTATCTGCCAATGTCATCTGATTGCTTGTTTTCATCATTTGGAGAAATTACAGTATTGAGCAGGAGTATGACTGACCCCTGTGGTAAGGTACTCTTTATCACAACATAGCGGCCTGTTATCATCAGCACTGAAGCTCTACTCTCAGGTACGCTCTTACCTGCTGTATCCTTCAGCTTTCCCTTGTTGCATGATCTTACACAACTGCATGCGTTAAAATCTCGCGCTCATATTCAGCTTCATTTCCGTCTTTTCCAGACTCGGTGATGGTGGCGTTGTGGTCAGCGCCAGAACATAAGGTCAGCTTAGCTTGTCGCCTCAGTTCGCCGAGGCCTACAGCAGTGTGTCACTGGAAACACCCACCACATGTAATGGTGACAAATCAAGACCAGCCACACAGGTAAAGAAAAAGTTAAAATCATGGATTTTGTAAGTACAGTCATACAATAAGCCATGTCACAGTTGGTTCTGAGACTGGCATTGTTACTATACATGATGTAAGTCCAGAGAGATTTTTCCCACTAACACTCATTCATTCATTCCATTGGCATGTGCAGAATGCGACAATTCCTTGCCGTTCTCAGGAGCTTCTTCCATTCCTCTCTTTTATATAACCTTTCCTTCCACCATTTTCCACCAACTAGTCTTCCATCTTCCCTCACTTCATCTTGCCGTCTATTTCTTGGTCTACCTCTCAGCCTTGTTTCCAAATTTATATATAATTCTTTTTTTTTTTTGGAATTCTATTTCCTTCCACTCTCTGTATATGCCCAAACCAATGTAATCTATTTAACCTTATTGTCTCTATTATAGTAGGCTTTTTAACACTTGCATAAATTTCTTTATTGGTTAATATCCTCCAATTTTCTTTTTCATTTTCATATACTGGGCCTAAAATTCTTCTATACACTTCCATCTCAAAAATGTTTATTTTCTCATAAACACAATGTTTAAATGGAACAGATGGTTCCAGATAACCTATTTTGATCACAAAAAAACATCTATAGTTATGAAAAATTTACAAGCCACATTAAATGAAAAACAAAGGCAATTTAAGAAAGGGCTAATTCCCCGTAAAACGCAGGCAGGTCACTTGGATCATCATATCCAATGTCCAACAGTACAGGTGGTATTGCACAAGTCCCTGATTATGACATGAAGAATCCAAGCACCAAATTCTGTTGAGAAAGACTTCTTCTTGTCCTTCCGAATCTCCTCATAGCAAGCAAGCAACCTGTAATTCCTTCTTATAATAAAACCAACTGCTCACAAGCTGTCAGCAAACTTGTATGACATATACCATTGCTGTGTGTACAGTGAAAAACTGCTGATGATGGACAGAAAACTAGGAAAAGGTATGCAGTCAAACACAACTTAATCACTGAGGTGTATTTAATGACAACTACATGTTTCGGCCTGTATTGGCCATCATAAGGTTGTCTAAGGAACTTAAGGTCTAGCTATATGCATGCGCGCGCGCGTGTGGTGTAGAGATCTCTACATACGCATAGCTTGACAAACCGAATCAAAACAGGGGTCAGATAAAACACTATGAAACATAAGAGATACAGATAGTAATACAAAATACATGAATATAAACTAGACAATAACTCTATTTCTGGTGGGGGTGGGGTGGGGGGGGGGTTGTTCTCGGCAGGTGTGGCGTTGTAGTCGTGCGGAGGCTTGTTCTCTGACCTTCTCCTTGAAAGTGCTGCGTTGTGCGAAATAAATTTGAGAAATTAGTGCATCTAGTTGGTTTTATTATAAGAATTTATCATGATGCATGGTCACCTGAACGTCACATTCTGTAATTCCTTGTACAGTTGTTGCTCTCTGCTCATTTGACCGGGCCAAGCCCCCTCTGTCAACTTAAAAAACTGTCACGGTCCTGTCCTTAGGTTCAGGCTCAGGTGCCTCAGCTTCTTCAGGTGTGATTTGCTTCTGAATTTCAACAGGTTGGTAGAGTGTGAGCTGCTGATGAGGGGAGTTTGGTAAATGAAATGAATCTGTAGCACTGTATTTACAAATTTGTGTGCTGGGCTGAATATACAGGTTTGTATAATGTATTATATACCGTCAGTACACAACAATATATCAGTACAATGATACAATAAATACAATTAGGTCACATTACGGCTACATGTTTCGACCATAAACGGTCATCTTCAGGCCAATGAAGAACATTATTAAGGTACAATAAAGTAGCACTCAATGGGATCCCATTTTGTTTAGAGTCAAAGTTAAAATATGAAATGGGATCCCATTGAGTGCTAATTTATTGTACCTTAATAATGTTCCTCACTGGTCTGAAGATGACCGTTTACAGTCGAAACATGTAGTCGTAATGTGACCTAATTGTATTTATTGTATCACTGTAAAGGTAAAGGTAAAGCAGTCCCATTACAGGCCTGGAGTGGCCCAGAGGGTTCCAGGAAGTTAAAGTTCCCAGATTTCATGACAACGGCACTGGCCGCTTTTACCCTCAGGAAATTCTCCTGGTACTCATTTCTGTTAGAGGCTAAGTCGACCCCAGGGCCATAGTGCGATCAGAAGGATTTTATGTCAGTGAAAAATTCCAGTGACACTACCTGGGATCGAACCAGCGACCTTTCAGTTTGTAGCGCAGCACCTTAACCACTGTGCTACCACGGTCCCCCATTTCATCACTGTACTGATATATTGTTGTGTACTGATGGTGTATAATACATTATACAGATTTGTTAATACACAACGGGATGGCTTCTGTCAAAAAAAAAAGAATAAACAGTGTCTTGAGGCCAACTACATTGTGCACCATGACATAAGTTAGAAGATGACTTTACATCTGTGGTTATCTTTAAAAGAATTCGTGTTTAACCGCATACACAATGTCACTTGTAGAAATTTTAAATATAATAAGCTGTGGTTCTTATGTTAATTGGACCATGCATCATCTTGATAGTTGAATAAAGAGAGACCAACTTGATGATTTCATTATTTAATGCTCAACATGTTTTGGATGTTAGTACATCCATCCTCAGGAGCTTGCAACTTATTTGTTGAGTTATTTCATGGGTTGTATTGCTCTGGTTCGATGTGTTTTGGTGTTACGTTGTGGTTTGGCTGGGGTGGTGTGGTATCCGTATGCAGGCTGAATCCTGCATCCGGAAACCACACCACCCCAGCCAAACCACAACATAACACCGCCAACATACGTCGAACCAGAGCAATACAACCCATGAAATAACTCATCAAATAAGTCGCAAGCTCCTGAGGATGGATGTATTAACATCTGAAACATGTTGAGCATTAAATAATGAAATAATAAAGCAAGTGACATCAAGTTGGTCTCTCTTTATTCAAGTTGTGGTTGTTCAGATATCTGTGTACAGTGTGGTCACATCATATGGGCAGGGTGCATTCCTCAAGACCTCATATAATTCAAAGACTAGTTTTCCGACAGGAATAATATAAAGTACAGTGGACATGTTCTTGGAGCACATAAATCTACAACCACTACAGCATATTTATGCTTTTAAAAATAATTTTTAGGCACAACATAAATAAACATACAACAAAAGTAAGTTTAATGACAGTCCTATTAAAATACTACACTGCCTGGTCAAAGAGTTGGGAAAAATAAAACACATTTTGTTGGCACTGAAGGAACAGGAGATGCAATGTTCACCTGATTAGGATGCACTGTCTCCCCACCTTTAATATTTTGGATTTGCATTACTTAAATTTTGCATATAGTAAGACTTTATTGTAAAGATCAAGATATATAGAACTATAATTTTGCCTGTTGTTTTGTATGGGTGTGAAACTTGGTCGATGACATTGTGGGAGGAAAGGAAGCTGAGGGTGTTTGAGAACATGGTGTTGAGGAGAATATTTGGACCTAGGAGGGACGAGGTAATGGGGGAATGGAGGAGATTGCATAACGAGGAGCTAAATGAATTGTACTCCTCGCCCAATAGTTTGCGGGTGATAAAATCGAGAAGAATGAGATGGTCTGGGCATGTGGCGCGTATGGGTGAGGAGAGGGGGGTGTATAGGGTCTTGGTAGGGAAACTGGAGGGAAGGAGACCACTGGGGAGACCTAGGCGTAGATGGGTGGATAATATTAGGATGGGTCTCCAGGAGGTGGGATGTGGGTATACAGACTGGATTGGGCTGGCCCAAGATAGAGACAGGTGGCGGACGCTTGTGAGTGCAATAATGAACCTTCGGGTTCCATGAAATGCGGGGAATTTCTTGACTAGCTGTAAACCAGTTAGCTTCTCAAGAAGGACTCTGCACCATGGAGTACCTAAGTAAGTAAGACGTTATTGTATTTTATATCAAACTACTTCATATTTGCATAAATGTAATGACAATGTACAGTACTGTAATATACTGATCCATCTCTCTGGATGTAAACAGTCTGGGGCAGCTATGAGCAAAACATCTCATGTACTTTCTTGCATTTCATGAAACAAGATTTATCCTGTACTTGTTTGATTTGTTAATGTTATCCTGTACTGTTGTACTTTTATGTGTGCCGTACCATGGCACATAATTTTGACGCACATGGCTCTTTTCAGCTCAAACAATCGATTACACAGCTGAGTTCAACGAAAATGGTTAACACACACATGTGTATTTAGCAAAGTTGATACACACACCTGTGTTTATCTCATTTGATATACAGTGGTGTTCAGAACAAACAGCTAACATGTCCACTTTAGCACAAATAACTTTTACACACAGATGACACACAAAACTCTGTTCAGGACAGACAGTTGGCTCACAGGCCTGTCGAGCACAAAGACCTGACACACAAATACATACAGTAGTATAGTTTGCGTGCAGACTAAGGCCACGGAGTTTAGTTTAGTTTAGT
>Ga0131853_10026397_pt1 | contig 10448 bp, 8 predicted proteins | sample TergutLab28metaG_FD_92764 | JGI IMG/M metagenome (GOLD analysis project Ga0131853, IMG submission 92764) | Labiotermes labralis P1 segment gut microbial communities from Petit-Saut dam, French Guiana - Lab288 P1 (version 2) (version 2) | ecosystem: Host-associated > Arthropoda: Insects >... | reverse complement strand
GACTTCAGCGGCCACGCCCAGACCCTGGTGCAGCACTACGCGCTCGAGCACGGCCTGCACCAGCTGGCGATCCCGGCCGGCTCCGAGCTGGTCGGCGCCTCCCGCAAGGACGTCGACCTGGGCGGGTACGCCGGCGTACGGGCGGTCGCCTTCCTCGATCACGAGGACGACCGGCCGCTGGAGCGCGACCAGCTCCAGGCCGGCGACCTGATCCTGGTGCGCGGCGACGGCGACCAGGTCACCCGGCTGGCCGGCGACCTGGGCCTGGACGTACGCGAGCACGGCGCGCAGGCCGCGCTCGGCGACGTGCTGCTCTCCCGTGACTCAGGCCTGACCGAGGTGGTGGTGCCGCAGCGCTCGGAGCTGATCGGGACCACCGTCTTCCCGGGGATGATGACCCCGGACCACGAGGTGATGGTCCTGGCCGTACGCCGGGGCGGCGCCGAGCTGGTCCGGCCGCGGCTGACCCTGCGGGCCGGCGACCACCTGCTGCTGCAGGGCAGCTGGCCCGCACTGGAGCGCTACCTCGCCGAGGCGCAGGTCGTGGTGATCGACTCCCCCGACGCCGTCCGGACGCAGGCGGTCCCGCTCGGCCGTGGCGCCAAGCGCACCATCGCGATCATGGCGCTGCTGGTGATCCTGCTGGTGTTCAACCTGACGCCGGCGCCGATCGCGTGCGCGGTCTGCGCGTGCCTGGTCGTGGCGACCGGCGTCCTGCGGATGCCGCAGGTCTACCGGGGCCTGGACTGGAACACCGTTCTGCTGATCGGCGCGATGATCGCGCCGGCCCGGGCGATGGAGAAGAGCGGCGCCGCCCGGATGATCGGCGACCACATCGTGTCCTGGCTCGGCGGCTCGGGCCCGATCGCGGTCCTGATCGGGCTCTTCCTGGCGGCCACGATCATCACCCAGTTCATCTCCAACACCTCGACGGCGCTGGTGATGATGCCGATCGGGCTCGCCGCCGCCACCGACATGAACGTCTCGGCGATGCCGATGGTGATGGCGGTCGCGATGGGTGCCTCGGCGTCGTTCCTGACCCCGTTCGCCAACGGGGTCTCGCTGACGGTCTACGGACCGGGCGGCTACAAGTTCGGCGACTACTGGAAGATCGGCGTCCCGGTCCTGATCTGGACGCTGGTCATCACGGTGGTCATCACGCCGCTGGTCTGGCCGTTCCATCCCTGATCGGCGCGCCCTGCTCGGCGCGCCCTGAGCGGCATCCCGCCGAGCATGACGAAAGCCCCGGACCAGCAGGTCCGGGGCCTTCGTACGTCCGAGCGGATCAGGCTCCGGGGCGGTAGACCATCAAGACGACGATGACCGCGAAGATGATGCCGATCAGGCCACCGCCGGCGGCGACCTTGCCGACCAGTGCCGGGGCCTGCTCGACGTCCTTGGCGCTCTTCTCCAGCGGCGGGATCACCAGCGCGTGGCACAGGCCGACGGCGGCGATCCACAGCAGCGTGGAGATCCAGATCCAGGGCTCGCTGAAGCTGGCGACGGTGTCGTGGTTGCCGTACGGGGACTTCGACGACATCAGGCCGAAGCCGAAGATCACCACGATCACCGAGGCGATCGAGTAGATCTTGATCACCCGTGCCGAGGACGCGAGCGCGGCCGCGTCCTTCTGACGCAGTCCGCGCGAGGCGGTGGTGGAGGCGTGGACGAGGGGGCCGATCGCGAAGATGGCGGTCAGCAGGTGGAGAGCGAGCATCACCTTGAACATGGCCGTGAGACTACGCCGCCTCGCCGGCGGGCCGGGTACGGAGCCGGCACGGCACCCCCGGAATTGGCGCCCGCTCCACCCTCCGCTAACGTTCTCGTCGTCGCCACGGCACCGGGTCAGCCCGGTGTGGTGAGGACACTGCGGACGTAGCTCAGTTGGTAGAGCGCAACCTTGCCAAGGTTGAGGTCGCGAGTTCGAGCCTCGTCGTCCGCTCCAGCTTCACCCCGGCCCCTGGCCGATCAGGACGATTGGCGCAGCGGTAGCGCGCTTCCTTGACACGGAAGAGGTCACTGGTTCAAACCCAGTATCGTCCACCAGCATCACGCGGCCCCTGATCATCGATCGGGGGCCGTTCTGCTTCTCCTAGAGGTCGAGGAGCTGCTCGGCGAGCGGGCGCAGGTGCGCCTCGCCGGCGTCGTGCTCGGCCAGCTCGCCGACCAGCGCCCAGGCCAGATCGGGGTCGTGGTGGCGCAGGGCGTCCCAGGCGAGGAAGTCGGTCGCCCAGATCCAGGCCTGGCCGCCCGCGGGAGCCTGCGCGCGTACGGCCCGCAGCGCGGCCCTGCCCTCCGCCCGCTCCCCCGCGGCCAGCTGGGTGCGGCCGAGGTCGAGCAGGGCGGCCAGCCGTCGCTCCGGTACGGCGTCGAGGGCCAGCTCGTCGACGGCGAGCCGGGCCAGCCGCAGGTTGCGGGCGATCTTGGCGGCGAAGACGGCCGGATCGGCGTACCCGCTGTGCCGCAGCGCCAGCCCCACCGGCGGTACCGGCGCCGTGGCCGGCGGAGCACCGGCGAAGGTGACCACCTCCTCGTGCACCCGGCCCCGCCAGCGGCAGCGATCGGGGCGGAAGAGCTTCAGCGCGCGGTGGACCTCCTGTCCGCGCGGGTTGTCGGCGCCCTGCTCCTGGATCTCGACGCCCAGCGCCTCGGCAGGGGTCCGGGCCAGCAGCGCCCGCAGCAGGACCGGGTCGCCCGTCGCCAGCTCGTCCGCGTCCACGCTGAGCACCCAGTCGGTCCGGCAGGCGGCCAGGGCCGCGTTGCGGGCGGCGGCGAAGTCGTCGGTCCACGGGACCGCCAGCACGGTCGCACCGGCCTCCGCGGCACGTACGGCGGTCTCGTCCCGCGACCCGGTGTCCGCCACCACCAGGGCATCGACGAAGGGCGCCACCGCGGCCAGGCAGGCCCCGATCCACTCGCCCTCGTCGCGCACGATGAGGCACGCGGTGATCGTCGGGACCATGGCGCCACGCTAGCGACCCCGGCCGATGGCACCCTGACCCTGCCGCAGGTGACCTGGCGGCACCGGAGCCGGACGCAGACGAGCCGGGCCCTCCCTCCAAGGACCCGGCTCGGCGCGCACGCCTGTCGTGGGGGAAACGTCAGGCGGCGTGCGTGTCCACCGCGGGCTGCGCGGAGACGTCGTGGGGCGTCGTCGATCCGGGGTGCCAGATCACGTCCGGCATCGGCTTCATCGGCGCGGTGGCGTAGCTGGTCGAGTCGACCACGCCGGAGCGGTGGCTCATCGCGAAGCCGACCCACAGGATCACCCCGGCCGCCACGAACCAGACCGGGCCGACCGAGCGGCCCAGGCCGAGGGTGACGCCGACGACGAGGGCGGCGAAGGCCAGGACCCCGAGGATCGTCGCCACGACCTGGAGGGCGACCAGGCGGCCGTACGCGGCGGTCCAGACCCGCTGACCGGGCTCGACCCGGCGGACGCCCTGCCAGACGTAGATGTGCTCGCTGACCGCGGCGCCCGGGCGAGCGGAGACCGCGTACCCGCGCTGGGCCGGGATCACCGGCGGCGCGGCCTCGACCGCGGGCGCGGGTGTGGGCGCGGGCACCGTGTAGGTCGCCCGCAGCTCGTCGCCCAGAACACCCTTCGCGTCACCGCTGAAGACGTCCGGCCGGCTCGAGTAGACCCACATGAAGACCGCGATGCAGAACGTCCCGACGCAAACCAGGAGCGCCTCGGGGCGCGCCTCGCTCGGCGCCAGGGCGATGGTCAGGCCGGCGAGGGCCAGGGCGAAGAGTGCGACGACGGTGGCGACCGCCTTCAGGATCCGGGCTTCGCGCGCCATCTGGAGGCTCTTGTACATCATGGGGTCAGCATCCGCCCGGCGGCGGCGCGCCGCATGAGGCCTTGGACCATCGGCCTTCGGGCCCTTGGCCCGGGCCTTTGGTCCATCGCACGGCCATGCCCGGCAGATGGCCGGGATGCGGCCCGGCGCCGGCTCAGCCGAGTGGGACCGCCCACTCCAGCAGCGTGCCCGACGGCTCGACGGGCGTGACCGTGCAGCGGCCGCCGTGCGCGCTCGCGCGGCGGCGCAGGTTGGTCAGCCCGCTCTCGACCGCGTCCGCGGGTACGCCGACGCCGTTGTCGCGGACCCGCAGCACCAGCTCCTGGCCGGCGATCAGCTCGACCGAGGCCTCGCTGGCGCGGGCGTGCCGGGCGGTGTTGGAGAGCGCCTCGCGCAGGACAGCCAGCACCTCCTCGGCCAGCGGCGGCGGCACGGTGAGCCGGATCGGGCCCTCGAAGGAGACCGTCGGCCGGATCTTGAGCGAGGCCGCGGCCCGGTCGACGAGCCGGGTCACCCGGGTCTGCAGGTCACCGCTGCGCGGCCGGGTCCCGAGCTCGAAGATGGTCCGGCGGATGTCGCGGATGGTGGTGTCGATCTCGTCGACCGCCTCATCGATCCGCTCGGTCAGGCGCGGGTCCTCGGTCCACTTCAGCCCGCCCTGCAGCCGCAGCCCGATCGCGAAGAGCCGCTGGATGACGATGTCGTGCAGGTCCCGGCCGATCCGGTCGCGGTCCTCGTAGACGGCCAGCCGCTCGCGGTCGTACCGGTTGCGGGCGAGCCGGATCGCCAGCGCGACCTGCTCGGCGAACTCCCGGGCCAGGGCGAGGTCGACCTCGGCGGCCCGCTCGGCCACCTCCGGGCGCCAGGCGAGGGCGAGGACGCCGACCGTCTCGGCCGTCTCAGCCGCATCGCCCACCGCGGCGACGCCGGACGCGAGCTGCGGATCGGTCAGACCGGCCAGAGGCACCAGTACGGCCGGGCCCAGCCCGGGGATGCCGGAGTCCTCCAGGGCACGCGGCACCCCGGCGCGTACGGCCGCGGCGGCCTCGGGCGTCTCCAGGCCGGTCGGGCGGGTCGCGGAGCCGCTGGCGACGACCGCCACGTCCAGCAGCTCGGGGTCCGGCCCCATCAGCACCCAGGCCAGGTCGGCCTCGGCGACGTCGCGGGCCAGGTCGGCGACCAGCTGGAGGGCGGTGACCCGGTCCACCTCGCCGAGGAGAGCGCTGCTGATCTGCGCCCGGGCGTCGAGCCAGCGCTCGCGACGGACCGCCTCCTCATGGAGCAGGGCGTTCTCGATCGCGACGCCGGCGGCGGCCGCCAGCGCGATCACGATCTCCTCGTCGGCGGGGGTGAAGTCGCCGCCGCCGATCTTCTCGGCCAGGTAGAGGTTGCCGAAGATCTTCTCCCCCGTACGCACCGGCACCCCGAGGAAGGAGTGCATCGGCGGATGGTTGGCCGGGAAGCCGTACGACTGCGGATGGGCGTCGATGTCATGCAGCCGGACCGGCTCGGGGTGGTCGATGAGCAGCCCGAGCACGCCGCGTCCGGTCGGCGGGTCCCCGATCCGGGCAGCCTCCTGCTCGGAGATGCCGGTGGTGACGAAGAGCCGCAGCCGGCGCTCGCGGGTGCTGCCGAGGACGCCCAGGGCGGCGTACCGTGCTCCGCCCAGGTCGCGGGCGATCTCGGCGATGCGGGTCAGCAGCTCATCGAGCGAGCGGCCCGCGGCGAGCGTGACAACCGCGTCCAGGAGCAGCCGCCAGCGGTGCTCGTCGTGCTCCTCCGGCTCGACCGGTCCGGTCACGACTGCTGGGTCCGGGTCACCAGGATCGCGGCCTGGGTCCGGCTCTCCACGCCGAGCTTGGCGAGCAGCGAGGAGACGTAGTTCTTGATGGTCTTCTCCGCGAGGTGGAGCTCGCGGGCGATCTGCCGGTTGGTCATGCCCTGGCCGATCAGGGTGAGGATGCGCTGCTCGTGCGGGGTGAGGTGGGCCGCGCCGGCGACGTCGACGTCCGGCCTGGCGTTGCCCCCACCGGTGCCGACGCCGTTGCCCGCGCCGTTGCCCCCGGCCGGGGCGGCGATCAGCTCGCCGCCCCGGATCCGGTCCAGCACCTTCGCGGTCACCACCGGGTCGAGCATGGAGTGGCCGGCGGCCACCTGTCGTACGGTCTCGACCAGGTCGTTGCTGCGGACCTGCTTGAGGACGTACCCGGACGCGCCCGCCATGATCGCGGAGAAGAGCGCGTCGTCATCGTCGTACGAGGTCAGGATGAGCGCCTTGATACCCGGGTCCTGCGACCGCACCTCGCGGCAGACGTCGATGCCCGAGCCGTCCGGCAGCCGGCCGTCCAGGATCGCGACCTCGGGACGCAGCATCGGGATCTGCGCGGTGGCCTCCGCGGCCAGCCCGGACTCGCCGACCACGACGATCTCGCCGCTCTCCTCCAGCAGGTCCTTGATCCCCCGACGGATCAGCTCGTGGTCGTCGAGGAGGTAGACGCTGATCCGGTCGGCAGGCTCGCTCACGCGGCCACGGTACCGCCCGGCCTCACCCGGCGAGACGTCAATGCGCCTGCCAGTGCGGCTTGGCGGCGTAGACCTCGGCGTAGTAGTCCAGCCGCCGCAGCCGGCCCACGGCGGCGCCGTCGACCAGCACGGTGGCGTGCGGGTGCAGCTGCAGCACCGAGGCCGGGCAGGAGGCGGAGACCGGGCCCTCGACGGCGGCCGCCACCGCGTCCGCCTTGCCGACGCCGGTCGCGATCAGGACCAGGTGCCGGGCCCGGAGGATGGTGCCGATGCCCTGGGTGAGCACGTGCTGCGGCACCTCCCGCGCGGAGCCGAAGAAGCGGGCGTTGTCCTGCCGGGTCTGGACGGTCAGTGTCTTGATCCGGGTCGGCGAGGCCAGCGAGGAGCCCTGCTCGTTGAAGGCGAGGTGGCCGTTGGTGCCGATGCCGAGGATCTGCAGGTCGACCCCGCCGGCGGCCGTGATCGCGGCCTCGTACCTCTCCCCTGCCGTCGGCAGCCCGGCCTCGTCCGGGTCCGGTCCGTGCACCCGGGCCGGGTCGAGGCCCAGCGCGTCGGTCAGCTCACGCCGGATGGTGGCCAGGTAGCTCTGCTCGTGCCCGGCCGGCAGGCCGACGTACTCGTCCAGGTTGAAGGTGGTGACCTCGTCCCAGGACGGGCCGGTGCCGGCGCGATGGCGCCGGATCAGCTCCTGGTACGCCGGCAGCGGGGTCGATCCGGTCGCCAGGCCGAGGACCGCGGCCGGCCGCTGGCGTACGGCCCGCTCCACGATGTCGGCGACGACGACGGCGATCTCCTCGGCCGAGCCGAGGGGGACGAGCTCCATCAGGACTCCGTACGGGATGCGTGGTGGACGACGGTGCCGGCGACGACGGTGGCGACGACCTCGAGCCGGTCGTCGACCAGGGTCACGTCGCCGCGGGCGCCGGGCCGCAGGTGGCCGCGGTCGGGTTCGCCGAGCAGCCGCGCCGGGACGACGGTGCAGGTGGCGACCGCGGCCGCGAGGTCGGCGCCGGTGACGGCGCGGATCACCCGCAGGCACTGCGGCAGGCTCGCCGCCGAGCCGGCCAGGGTGCCGTCGGCGAGCCGGACGGTGCCGTCGCTGACCACCACCTCCTGGTCACCCAGCCGGGCCTCCCCCGGCGGCATGCCGAGGGCGGCGGTGGTGTCGGTGACGGCGAGGAAGCGTCCGCTCGGCTGCAGCGCCCGCCAGGCCGTACGCAGCATCAGCGGGTCGAGGTGATGCCCGTCGGCGATGACGCCGGCGGTCAGGGTCTCGCCGCCGAGGGCGTGCCCAACCGGGCCGGGCTCGCGGGCGAGCAGCGGCGGCATCGCGTTGCCCAGGTGGGTCATCATCCGGGCGCCGGCGGCGATCGCCGCCTCCACCTCGGCGGTGCCGGCCTCGGTGTGGCCGAGGCTGACCACCACCCCGCGGCCGGCGAGGGCGTGGATCACGTCGAGCGCGCCGGGCAGCTCCGGGGCGAGGGTGACCATGACGACGCCGGTCTCCGGTGACCAGTCCTCGACCAGGGCGAGCGAGGGCGCCGCCAGCCACCGCGGCGGGTGGGCGCCCTTGCGGGCCGGCGCGATCATCGGTCCCTCGAAGTGCAGCCCGAGCGGGACCGCCCCCGCCCAGCCCGCGGGCGGGCCGGACCGGAGCACGTCACGTGCGCGGGTCCGGGCCTCGGGGGCGGAGGTGATCACGGTCGGTACGAACGCGGTCACGCCGAAGCGGACCAGCCCGGCCGCGACCTCCCACAGGCTCTCCGGCTCCGCGGTGAGGTCGTGGCCGACGGCGCCGTTGACCTGGGCGTCGATCAGGCCCGGGAGCACGCTCAGACCGGTCGCGTCGAGGACGTCACCGGCCACGGGCCCCACCGCGCCGGGGCCCGGGCCCACCCGCCCGTCCACGATGGTCAGGTCGATCGGGTCGCCGGCGGCGTCGACGCCGCCGGCGATCCGCAGCGTCCCGGTCGGGCCGGCGCTCATCGGATCCGCCCGAGCGAGGCCGCCCCCAGGGCGGCGACCGGCATCCCGGCGGGGACCAGCCGGACCCGGCCGGCCAGGTCGAGCGAGGAGAGGAACGGCGAGCTCGCGGCCTGACGGCGCAGCGCGTCCCGGACGGCGTGCTGCAATGGGTCGCCGAGCGCGGCGACGCCGCCGCCGATGACCACGGCCTCCGGGTCGGCGGCGAGCGCGACCACCCGTACGGCATCCGCGACCCCGGCCGCGAACCGGTCCCGGACCGCGATCGCCTGCTCGTCCCCCGCGGCCGCGGCCGCGAAGAGCGCCTGGGCCGGCGGGCGGCCGTCGCCGGTCGGCCAGGCGGCGGCGAGGGCACGGCCCGAGGCGATCAGCTCCAGGCAGCCGTGCTGGCCGCAGGAGCAGAGCGGCCCATGCGGGTCGACCGGCAGGTGACCGATCTCCCCGGCCGCGCCGTGCGCACCCCGGCGCAGCACGCCGTTGAGCACCAGCCCGGCCGCCAGCCCGGTGCCGAGCGAGACGTACGCGACGTCGTCGGCGCCGGCCAGGAGGTGAGCGCCCAGGGTCGCGACGTTGACGTCGTTCTCGACCAGCACCGCGGTGTCGAGGCGCCGGGCGAGCAAGGCGCCGAGCCCGAACCACTCGCCGTCCAGGCCGAGGTTGACCGCGTGCTTGACCGTGCCCCGGTCGGGGTCGACCAGGCCCGGAACGCCGACCCCGATCGGACCGAGCGCACCGCGCTCCAGCCCGGCCTGGACGGCGAGCGCGTCGACCACCTCCGCCGCGGTCTGCACCACGCCCTCGGGGCCGAAGCCGGTCGGCAGCCGGTGCTCGGCCAGGATCGTGCCGTCGGCGTCGACCGCGACCCCGTGGATCTTGGTCGCGCCGATGTCGAGGCCGACCGAGCAGGCCGACCGCGGCGAGGTCGCGCTCATCGCCGCCACCCCGCCTCGTGCAGCACCGCCGCGACCGCGACCGCGCCGGGCCGGGAGAAGCCCCGGGTGCAGATCCGCGGCAGCGGGCCGTCGTACGGGCCGGGCCAGCCCCACTCGACCACGACCGCCGGGGCGGTGACCCGGGCGAGCAGGGCGAGCACGTCGGGGCGTCGGTGCATGTCGCGCACCTGCAGGACCAGCGGCCCGTCCGGCAGCGCGTCGGCCGGGGTCACCATCAGGTCCGGGTCCAGCCCCCACGGCACCTCGCCGATGGCGATGTTGGCCGGCGTGCTGACGCTGACGACGCGGGCCCCGGCCAGGTCCGGCAGCTCGCCCTCGACGATCAGCACCGACCGGGCGGCCGCGACCTGGGCGGCGACGTCGAGCGGGTCGGGCGCCGGCGGGGCGGAGGCGGCGCGGGGCAGGCCCGCGATCCGGCGTACGGCCTCCTCCAGACGCTGCCGGGTCAGCCGGCCGTCTGTCACCGCGGCCAGGATCGTCTGCTGGACCTCCCGGACCAGCGCCGCCGGCGTGTCCGGCCCGATGCAGAGGAAGTCGGCACCGGCCGCGAGCGAGAGCACCGCCGCGGCCGGGATGCCCCGGGTCGCGGAGGCGCCGGCCATGTCGAGCGCGTCCGAGACGATCACGCCGTCGAAGCCGAGCCGTTCGCGCAGCAGCGCCAGCACCGGCGCCGACAGCGTGCCCGGCAGGGCGGGATCGAGCGCCGGCACCACGATGTGCGAGGTCATCACGGCCACGGTCCCGGCCTTGATCGCCGCCTCGAACGGCACCAGCTCCCGGGCGCCGATCACCTCCAGCGGGGCGTCCAGCACCGGCAGCGCCAGGTGGCTGTCCTGGCCGGTGTCGCCGTGGCCGGGGAAGTGCTTGACGCAGGCGCCGATGCCGCCCTGCTGCAGGCCCTCGATCCACGCGACGACCTGGTCGGCGGCCTGCTGCGGCCCGGCCGCGAACGAGCGGGTGCCGATCACCGGGTTGTCGGGGTTGGAGTTGACGTCGGCGATCGGGCCCAGGTCCAGGTCGATGCCGGCGGCCACCAGGTCGGCGGCGACCGCGGCGCCGGTCGTACGGGTCAGCTCCAGCGACCCGGCGGCGCCGAGCGCCGCCGCGCCGAGGACCGGCGACCCGGTCCGCGTGTGCAGCCGGGTGACGTCGCCGCCCTCCTCGTCGATGCAGACCACCGCCTGCG
>Ga0131853_10026396_pt1 | contig 10448 bp, 4 predicted proteins | sample TergutLab28metaG_FD_92764 | JGI IMG/M metagenome (GOLD analysis project Ga0131853, IMG submission 92764) | Labiotermes labralis P1 segment gut microbial communities from Petit-Saut dam, French Guiana - Lab288 P1 (version 2) (version 2) | ecosystem: Host-associated > Arthropoda: Insects >... | reverse complement strand
TTCCCGGGGGTAAAGTGCGGCCGGGGCGTGCTGCTGACCACTCACCCCCTTCCAGTGCCGCGGTCATGGAAGAGTAGAGCTATACCTCTACCCACCCTCTGGGCCACACCGGGCCTGTAACGGCATCACTTTACCTTTCTTTGTATTAAGCACAAATGCAAGGTTTTTATTACAACATTTATATGTGCTTTGCTTTCCAGCATATTTTAAAATTTAACTCCAAAAGAAGAATTTCAATCGCACCTATCAGCTATGATTTATTCATAACACAAATTTTATAATGCTACGTTCGTCCCAGTCATTAGTGTCATTGGTTATAGTTCGATTATGCGTCTGTTTCACTGAGTGAACAAATCACACAAGCTCAATTTGTGCCAGTGTAGCCGTTTCTATATTAGACGTTATTTTTAAAAACACCACCCATTAGTACAAGAATATTATTTCAGCTGACAAGTCGCTGCACTCTAAATGTTATTCGTGACAGCAGGTAGAGCAGCGCTCGCTGCTTTTCCAATCTACCGTGATCCAGAACCCAGGCGTTTGTATTTCATATACTGCAGCGTTTACTTCTCTCACCGCCATATTCAAAGTAGGTGCTGGGAATAATTTCCTTCTGCTCGCAGACGCGCGTCAAATCTAACAAACAACGTGAAGTTTTGTTGACCGTGCATCTAGATATAATCGTGTAAAGAAGAACCAACTTATATGCCACTTATCCTTGGTATATTTCGTCAATCTCTACGTGTTTCGGGCGTATCTAGGCCCATCATCAGGAGGTACAACCGTATGCGTACAACAGCTGGTACTTAGTGCCAAATCCAAACAGGACAACAGACAGTGATCTGAAAAGAATAATAAGTACCAATTGTTGTATACATACGGTTGTACCTCCTGATGATGGGCCTAGATACGCCCGAAATATGCAGAGGTGGACGAAATATACTAAGAATAAGTTGTGCGTCAATTTGGTTTTTCTTTGCACGAAACAACGTGATCATTGCACTTCGACGTTTCGAACGTTTAGCGAGCCGGCAAGAAGTGCCAAACGACAGCTCTCAGACACTGTAACGTAGGTGCAGTTTTCCATGCATAGTGTCTGCCTGTGATAAACACGAATAGTTGCTTGTAACTTTACAGACGGTGGTGTGAGTTTGTTCTACTTACAGTCTTAAAATCATGTTGGAGGAATATTTTACTTGGAATTCCAATAGAGATCTTGGCTCAGTGTAATCATTTTAAAAGTAGACATCTAAATATTCTTACACATAATATAACTCGATATCATTCAATATTATTTCCTTTAATTTGCATTCTTAACTCTTAGTTATATATATATATTTATGTGTGTGTGTGTGTGTGTGTGTGTGTGTGTGTAGCGACAAATTCCACTTCCAATTGGTCTCTAAATTTTGTATTAATATTTATTATATTATATTGGATGGATGTCCATATATTGTAAGATGTGTTGTAATATGTGAATTGTAAACTGTAACTGGCGTGTCCAGTGTTACATGTGTGACTGAGTGGCTGAACAAATAAGCCAGACCAAACCAAACCATTAAACCCATTGCTTGTATGAGAGATAACATACTCGTAACATGGACGTGTTACGGTAATCGATGCAATAGTTTTGGAACTGTGTCTTTTTGCACCAGGTATGGACTGCCGGAGCCTATCTACGTAAATCTAGTGCGAGATCCCATTGAGAGGGTCATATCGTGGTACTACTATGTCCGCGCGCCATGGTATTATGTGGAGCGCAAACAGGCCTTCCCGGACATTCCACTGCCAGACCCTCATTGGCTAAAGAAGGTGAGTGTCACTTGTCCATGCCAGTGTGAATTACAAGCATCGGTTTGTCTCACCGTTGCATAATTCCAAGCCCGCATCAGTGGCCATTGCTATAGTCTCTCCAACATTAAGCAGGTAAGAGAGATATTGTGGGTTCTCTCCAGTGGTATCAGAGAGCGGCGGTAGGCTCCGCGTAAGGCCTGCTTCACCCCACGGTGTTAACAGCTGGTTTCTGTTGGAGAGGTAATGAATATTCAAGTATTTTACCCTGCCGTCTATCGAACCCCAGTCTCTAGGGCAGCATCAGTGAATATTCATTCACTCCGTAATCTGTCTTTACGACTGGTTCATGATCTATTGGAAAGCGAGGTCTTCATAGAGTGCGATCTAGTGCTTCCTTTGTCAATTTCCAGTACCCTCTCGTTTTTGTAAGGTCACCCAGTGACTGTTTTGGTCTTCTTCCTCATCTTCTCCTCCATTTCTATCCTTCCCTCTGTCTTTACATCAATGATGTTTTTACAAGGCAAAATGTGACCAATCCAGTTAACCTTTCTTCTTTTTATTGTACGTAGTATATTCCTTTCCTCTTTGACACTTTTTAATAGTTCATTTTTCACACAACTGGTAGAAATTATCTTCTCAATCTACTGCTTTTACAACATTTCAAATTTTTCCAGTATTTCTGACACAATTTCCAAAGTGTCCACGTTTCAGCACCATAAAAAGCTATGCTCCAAATGTAGCACTATCCAAGTTTCTTCCCTAAATGTAAGTACAATTTGCTAGTGAAGAGTCTCCTCCTTGTTAAATGCTGCTTCTGCCATGGCAATCCTGGATTTAATTTCGCGTGTAAATTTGCATAATTTGATATCATGCTACTCATATAGGTGAGATGTTCCACATTCTTCAGTTATTTTAGAACTATCATAACCTGTATTTGGAATGGTTGCCTTGAGATTCCCATTATGTTAGATTTTTTCACGGTCACTTCCATTCCACCTGATTTCCGAGGCTTGGTGTTTGGTTTTTTTTAGCATTTCTTGTTTTTTAGTGATGAGCGAGGAGCTGGCCCGCTGTATCAACCCCCAACCTGGAGGACCAGGTGATTTTTGGTCAAGGTTTTCTTCCTCTAGCCCTTGATAAATCAATATCAAACGGCCGGGCAGCAGTGCTAGTTTTGGTCCACCCCGTGTATTTTATTTCAGCGGTACTCACCATATCTGGTGAGCGTTCTCCTATCCGCCACCTGGGGAGGCACCTGATTGGAGACTAGGAACTTCACGTCCAGAGAGAAGGAAAAGAGGACGCCCAAGAAAAACGTGGATGGAAGGGGTACAAGCAGCCATGACAACAATAAATTTAGAACCAGATCAATGGAGAAACAGAGAGGAATGGCGTTTGATTTCCGAAAGACGGCGACAGCTGTTAAAAAACCGGACAGATAGATAGACTTCCATTACATAGCATCTTCCAATTTCAGTTATTCTGTCAGTCATATCATATAGTACCGTTTCTCTTCAGTGAGTATAATGACAGTTAATCCATGCTAATTAATTCAGCTTAACAAACAATACTAATAAGAAATAGTATATAAAAATAATAAACTATAATGACAGAAACACCATAAATAGCAATTCACTCATTCGCCGGCAACGATCACGTGTTGCAGGACTTCGAGACCTGTGTGTTACAAGGGGACCGCGAGTGCAGATATGTGGAGGGAGAATCACACGAGGGGATCGGAGACCACCGACGGCAGTCTCTCTTCTTTTGCGGTCACAGTGATTTCTGCACGTACGTAAAATGTCACGAATTTACGAATTACTTCGAGTTCAGTGATTGCAGTGCTATTGTTGAACTAAGTTTCGGCTGTAAGAAATAAGGTCCTCACAGGGAGAATATGAAAGTCTGGTATGTGACTCCGTGTAATCTGGTAGACATTTACAAATGTTTAAAAGCAACAAACCCACAATCTTCATATACAATGAAAAGGTAAAGCAATCTCCGTACAGGCCTGGACAGGCTCTGAAGTTTCCAGGAGGTTGAGGGTCCCAGATCTCAAGACAGTCGACACATGAAGGTGTTAAGGTTGTCAGCCCTACGCATCGGCTGCTTTTAACCCCCAAGAAATACGCCTAGTACTCATTTCTATTAGAGACTGAGTCAACCCCAGGGCCATAGTGCGGCGTGAAGGATTATGTTAATAAAAAATTCTAATTACACCATCTAGAATCGAGCCCGCAAACTTCCGGTTTGTAGCGCAGTGCCTCAACCAACTGCGCCACCGCGTGCCCCCATTATATACAACGTTTTATTCTGAATATCATTTTCCCTGAAACTTTGGTAAATTTATAACAGATAGAACGGCATCATATACCAGAAAACAATTTTCTTTGGTTTTTGTTTTCTTCTATTTTCAATTAATGTCAAGAGGCAGGAAGTTGCATAGGACAGGTCTCTGTTCTTGTTGACATACATTGACATACTTTCCTTCAAACTACTTTGTCATCGAATTTCAAATACGGTGGGTGTGATTTCCCTTAACTGCGTTGTTCGAATGCACAAGTAACGTCGCAGTGTATAGTAAAATATCACAATTGGGCACTAGAAAACACGCGACAGGAAGCGACGGAATCCAACTTTAGCTGGTATCTCAGCACTTGCCTGTAAAGACTATGAGATACTGAAAAATTACATCAGTTAGGTCGGCTAAACTGTGATCCTGGAGTCGAACACGGCTTATTTCAATTAATTTCGTAGTTACCGTGATGAAGGAGGCAGCAATTTCTTCAGAAACTGTTGCAACTACGTCAACAATTACATGGCGCCATAATCCGCACAAACAAGAGGTTAATTTTCATTTCTGTGAAAATATTATATGTCAGCTTCTCCTTCAGCTGTACCTGATAGTGCATTACACAAACTTTGTAACAAAAATATCATCTGCAATAATTTCAGGCCCTTCAACACAGTCGGGGCCCTTCAAAGAGCCAAGAAATCTGTGGAACGTCATTACGCTGTTGTTGGCGTGCTGGAAGACCTCAACTCTACCCTTACTGTGCTTGAAAACTACATCCCTCTCTTCTTCAGAGGGGCCACACAGGTTTACTGGGGTATGTAATTAATTTTCACCTGTCAATAGCTTCTTGTCGCCAGAAGTCTGAGTCTAGTTGCAATTTGTTCAGCCTCCACACTATACTAGATTCATAGTTCATTCTTGCAGCCTCAGTGAAGGCGACGAAAGATGGTAAGGGCGGAGAACCATTTATTTTATTTATGGCTCTAAGGAAAGTGTGGCTACAAATGCACCTATTGCCATGACACTCACTGTCGCTAAATATTGCTTTGTGGATATTTCGTATTCCGAATTTTATAAAAAATTCAGGAAATTGTAAAAAATACATGTAAAATGTCTTTACGAGGTTACATAAAGTAAGGCCTTTACTTCACCGATTTTCAAGAAATTCGGATTTGCTTAAAGGCATTACGTGGAGATCTCATGTACCAAATTTCACCCAAATCGGTAAATAAATGTGGAATGTACAAGTATAATTTCATGTAAGCCCTTAAGAGAGTGTGACTGTAACTCAGCCTATTTTTACGAAACTCATACTTGTTCGATTACTTTATAAAAAGCTAACATACAAATTTTCATGAAAATCCGACAAAAGGTTTAGTCGCCTGTAGTAGGCCACAAAGAGGCGACGCAGGAAGTACGCGGACGGACATGGTTTCCACATTAGGCGTTCTGTTTTACTTCGCAAAGAATGGCTAAAAAGAAATTAAATTTGTGCGTAGTTTAAAGTAGTTTTAAAACTCGAAAATCCTGTGCATGTAGTCCGACCACTTAAAGAGATGGCGAGGGCTTATCCTATATGGTTGGCATACCTTTCATATTGATTCTGTGTTCTAAAACAGATGAGGTGGATCGGTTCACAAGAATCAACAGGAACCTGTTCAAACCTCCTGTACGTGAAGAAGTGAAAGATTTAGTGCGGCAGAACTTCACTCGTGAGATAGAATTCTATCAGTTCTGCCGGCAGCGCCTACACCGGCAACTCTTGGCACTACGACTGCCATCTGTGCACAGTGGGGCGTGACGCACTGCTGTAGCGAGCACTGGGTAAAGGAGTTTCTCGCTAGGTGGTAGCATGACCGCTTGGAACAACAGGGGCAATTTACCACAACATGAGTCAGACAAATAGACTTTACTTAATTCGTGGGGCCGTTTTCATTACACTAGGTCTCCACACCGTGATGGAGTTAGTTTTATGGAAAAGATGACTGACAGAAAATGTAAGTTGCATTTTTTTGTAACTACCATTACAATATTCTTGTGTAATACCCTATGCAGTCCTCAGTTTCAGTCATGCTGCTACCAAAAGGTACTTAGACCTTCTGTTGGCTAAAGAATTTATAGAGAGACAGCAGAAAAAAATACAATGAATAGTTGGTCTATTAAGCCCTTTGAATAGATGTTTAAAATGACATTACTTATCCAGTTATTCAGTTCTGCCCTTTCAGTTATTGGAAAGTTATGTTATGCTTGTATTTTGCAATTCATTAAAGTCAGTTGTGCAGCAATATCGACAGGACTTTAATAAGATATTCAGTGAATAAAGAAGTTAAGATGTTACAAGTATAAACATTATTGAATTTCAACACTTCTCTGCTTCGGGTCAGAGACCTCTTATTACAACATATTTAAAAACAAGGCTAAGGATTCTTGCAAACAACTGGAAGTAAGAGGGTTAGAAACCATTGTTAAACTTTCCTGTCTCATAATATACTCTACTGATAATGATACATGAAATATTTTTAAGACTATGTGTCAAAAGTGCAAAAAATGCTGTTAATGTATGACATCAAATAATTTTCCTTGCAATGTGGTTTTTTCTTAAGATCAAATTGTTTTAAAGTACAAAACTGTTATTTCTTGCACCAAACGCACATAACTGTCTTGGCCACATGTGAACAGGCTTTTAAGAGCCATTCATTATTATAAAAGAAATGAACAAACCAGTTCATGCTTTACTTCCATGACAACTCCATAAGAAGTCTGTAACAATTAAAAGTGTATTTGTTTATAGTTTAAGGAAGAACATACTTAAACTTATCAATGTTCTTTTTTTAAATAATTTGAGAAAGTTACACCTGAATATATTTTCGAATAATAATTTGCCGGAATAAAAAACATATCAGTTCACAGTTAGCAATATACATCTGCCAGACTGTGGTTGAAAGTCTCCATATTTGTTATATGATTTGTGTGATTACAGTAAACCTCCATAAATTTTCCATTAAAAATATTCAAAAAATATGTATATATTTAATAACTTTCTGCATTTGAACTGTAGATACAACAGTGAGATCCCTGAAAGTTATCAAATCTTGAGGGAAAGACAGACATATTGGACTACTTGCTGGAGAAAACTTTCCCTTCACCCATACACCCTTGCCCTTTCACTCTGATGTCGCTGATCATACAATACATCTCAGACATGAAACATTAGTTCTGTTATGGCTCTTAGAACAGCACAATAATTATTGGGTCTTCATTTATGACTATGCTGCAACTTTCCTTTTTTTTGCCAACCTGCATCCGTCTGTGTCCATTGTGTAATAACAACTACATGTGCCTGAGTCAAATGGTGAAGTATGGCTTTATTCTGGGACAAATATTTTCAATTCACCAACAATCCAGATAATGAAATCTTATACTTGTCTTTGTGAAATATGTAACCTAATGCCTGCACCGACCAGAAAACTGTGTTTCCATAATCCTCCCAGGTTTCCTTCTTACTGTCGGAAATACGTTTGTGTTTCGGTACTACACTATGTTCAGCTGCCTGTCTTCATACAAAATAGTAATCATTCAGCCTCTTCCTACACAAAAAAATTTCTTCAGTGATTTTGATGTTCAGGTGACCATGCATCATGATAAATTCTTATAATAAAACCAACTAGCTGCACTAATTTCTCAAATTTATTTTTGGAATAAAACTCTATATGTTTCAGACAGTTCCTCTGTCCATCATCAGAAGTTTTTCATTGTACACACAACAATGGTATATGTCATACAGGTTCCAGTTACAGCTTGCGAGCAGGATAAGGACGGAACTGGTTCCGTCCTAATCCTGCTGTCAAGCTGTCAGCAAACCTGTATGACATGTACCATTGCTGTGTGTAGAGTACAAAACTCCTGATGATGGGCAGAGGAACTGTCCAAAACACATAGAGTTTTATTCCAAAAATAAATTTGAGAAATTAGTGCATCTAGTTGGTTTTATTATAAGAATTCTTCAATTATATCATATACCTTAACTTTTTTGCAAATTTCAGCAGTTATTTTCTGTATAAATGCACACATCAAGCTCAGGGATTTGTTTCATTTACTTGCTTCCCCTTTCTTCTCTCTCTCTCTTGCACATTATGTCACATTGTAATATTTTCTCACTCCTGTAGCTACAATATTGTATTCATAGTTTTAAAATTGGCAGTCCAAAACATTACTCTGTGTTTCTGTAATTTGTCCATAAAAGATATTTTGTTGTTTTCAGTAATAAGCACCTCCATATCTCCTACTTGTTATCCCATCAATCTTTCTTTTGCCTTTAGTGTGTAAGATTACATTTCCACATTATCTTCAACTATGTATCTTCACCTGCATACAGATCTGACCATCTGTTCCTACATACATCAATCTCTTCCACTGCAGTATAAACCCTAAGTTATCCAAATACTTCAGGATTTATTATGTATACATTTCTAAATTTTTAATAACCTCTCTTAAGTCCCAGGATAAAATATTCATCCCACTCATACCAGTAACACTTTGCTGCACTAACAGTTTAAAATCTGTAGTTTTATGTGCTAAGAATCCGGGATTTCACACACAAAATGGCAACATATATAGGCAATCAAAAGAATAAGTAAGTTACTAGTCATTGCAGGTCAGGTACATGTTGAATGGCAGATCAAGCATTTCCATGTAACTGATGCCAATATTTCTCTGTAAGTCATGAATAGTATTATAAGCGGCATCTTAGTGTTATCTCCTGCCTGAATGACCAGTTTGTATATAAGACTGTATTTTAAACAAAAACTGGTAGATCTGTGTATATGTGTGTCAGTGTATCTGTGTTGTACAAAGAATGAAATGAATGAGAGATATCCAAAAAATGTTGTATTATCTTTTATAATGTAATAAAATGTTTTCAGTTTTTAAATTTCTTGCCATTTATGTATCTTTGTACCCAAGAGCTGGCAACTCAAAGCTTTGATTCTATAAAGCAGTTTGTACAAGTTTCCACAGTAAATTTAGAGCACAAAATAATAAATCTGACCTTTACCTGCTTCCTTCACACAAAATGCTTGAAATTAAATTGTGAAAAAATGGTGTCCCTTTATCTTTCTAAACACTTCCTTGAGGGCAGAACAAATTTTGGATGTCTAAGAACAACGGGATGTCTTAGATAAGTAACAAAATAGGCTAAATTTTTATTTAAATCATTGATGAAACTTCAAATTAAAGAAAATACCAAGTTATGATAACTTGTGTTCTCTGCAGTTGCTGTAGATCATGTTTATTCAGTTCAGAATGAATTATGAAACAATGAAACTCTTTTATAAACTTGATAGGATCTGAGTGGCTGTAGCCACAACACCACCAAAACATGTCGGAGCTGTTTTAATGTAAATTTTAATATTGTTTTTTAAGACAACTCACTAGTGCATCAGTTGGTGAATAAATAAAACTTTGATAATATCAAGATGCACGGTCGGAATTTGAAAACAAAATTCTGTGTTCAAGCAATTGACAATGAGTGGCGAAACTAAGGTAAGCAAATAATTCTACATGAAAAACTGTGACATTTGAAGGAAAAGATGAAGTGAAATGCCTCTTTTCTGAGAGGAATGTTCTCTGTCAGTGTAGGAGATAGAATTTAATGATGAGTTGAACTGATGAATTGGAAAGTATATGGAAGGAACTTGACCTGATCTAATCGAGGTATTGGGGTACTTGGTGACCCTACAGGTAATCACTGGAGGTGCCCTCTGCTCACAAGTCTAGAGTATCATCACTACACCCTCTTAATTTGTGAGAAATATTTATACATGAACACAGCATTGAAAAGATCTGATATGAATGCTTTTTAGGCTTCTGCTGCTGGACACATGAGATCTTTACTCTTCTGCGATGTTACGCTCTTCTAAGAGGTTGTACGTACAACCCTGTAAAGGACGCTCCATCTGCTCTACTAAACCAACGAACTGATGAAGATGGAGTCACTTGTGTCTTACTTATTTCTACAAAAGTATAAACCAGATCATTGTTTTCTAAATCTCGCATCTTAAGAAACCAACAAGTTTATTTTAATATCTACAGAGAACGCAGTGTCGAGGGGAATACTTCAGCGTGATAAAAGGCAAACAACAGGATAAACACGTCTGACACGGACAGGACGAAAATGAAAAGTATTCTGTTGTTGGTATTTGGGAAGGCGACATCTTGCAAGAAAGTTGGGGGGGGGGGGGGGTGGCTTTCGGACTTTGCCGTATTTGTAACTACCGATCTTGGTTTTCGGGGGGTCTAAGGGGGGGGTTGGCGGCCGCTCGGTTGGGGGGTTTGGGGGTTGGAATCCCCCCGGGGGCGT
>Ga0131853_10026395_pt1 | contig 10448 bp, 5 predicted proteins | sample TergutLab28metaG_FD_92764 | JGI IMG/M metagenome (GOLD analysis project Ga0131853, IMG submission 92764) | Labiotermes labralis P1 segment gut microbial communities from Petit-Saut dam, French Guiana - Lab288 P1 (version 2) (version 2) | ecosystem: Host-associated > Arthropoda: Insects >... | reverse complement strand
TTATATTATATTATATTATATTATATTATATTATATTATATTATACATTATTATATTATATTATATTATATTATATTATATTATATTATATTATATTATACTTACCATTGTGTTACAATTACCTACAGTATTCAGTACGGTCACATGCTGTACAGGTTTTTAGCCTAGGAGCAATAGGATATATATAGACTAGGTGTGTAGTAGGCTATACTATCTAGATTTGTGTAAATGCACTTTATGACGTTCGCACAACGACGAAATCGCCTAACGACGCATTTCTCAGAAAGTATCCCCGTCGTAAAGCGACGCATATCTGTATGTAATTACTGGATTTTATCATATTAACTAATTATTGTTCTTACAATTAATTAATAACTAATTTTGCCTATTGTTCTGTATGGGCGTGAACGTAATTACATTATTGTAACTATGCATTTTGGAGTTCCATTTAGCAAGGTTGTCAGTTACTGAATCTAGGCTTACGAACTGTTGATGCCTGACGGATATGAGTATAAGGCAGTGATGGAATGATTGAGAACACACAACACAGGTGAACGTTTGCATTTAATAGGAAGCAAGTAACGAAAGGGTGAAGAAACGTGCTTAATGTAGAGGTTTATAATTTGTATTCCTTGCCTGATACTGAGATGATGAAATCAAGGGAATTGGGATATGTGGGGCACGTAAATTGTAAGGGTGAGATGGGAAATACGTGGAAACTTTGGTAGGTAAATCCGAAGGAAAGAGAAAAGCTAAATACTGAGGGGTAATTGAGAGAACATGAGGTGTCGGTTAAATTCGTGTGCCTAAAAAAACTTCAGATGCATAAAATGTGTAGGGATTTAAATATCCTAGCAAATATTAGCTCCCAAAGAAATACTGTCTTTCATGGAATCATTCATAACTTCTTTTCACTTCCCTCTTTGTGTGACAGCTACGTTTGTGTCGACTCTGAAAATCATGAGGAAGACTTACACAAAATGGTGCCGAAAAAACTGAAGGAACATATTGGTACATATGAAGGCTATGACTAAAATGCTGACGATGCTTAGAATTTGGCAAGTTTAGTTCGCTTGCAACTATTAGTGTACGAATTATTATTTAATTAATTTAAAACAACGAGTTGGTGTCAGAACACAGTAAACACACACAAAAAGAAATGAGTGTAGAAACGTGAGTTGAAAGGCCCGCCCCATTCGAGATAATATTGCTTCTGCGTCCGGTTTCAAAATTCGGTTCTAAGAGGCTAAACTAACTGAAAGTTTTCTTTGTTTTCTTCAGTTCCTCCAAGTAAGCTGTGGAAAAATACCTCACGTCAGGCCACGGCCACTAACTTCCCCATGCTTTCCAATTCAATATTTACTAATTACTGTGCGAGTCGATGCCATATAGACTGAACTACATTTTGAGTAATTAAAAAAAAAATTAATAAATCAAAAAATTAATTTAGGTTTTAAATTTGAATACTTGAAATGATAAAGGATAAAAAAATGCACCATTAAAACTTGCACTGAATTTATTTTTAGGCTAATCTTTCTCAGAGCAGAGAGAAAATACTGATGAGTACTGTCAAATATGCAGCGAAGTTGTTCCGTCTTCTTTGACGCGAGATACTTTCAAGTATGCATGGAAGAAAAATATATACTAAAATAAATTTTTCTTACTTTATAGTGAAACAATGCACTACAAATTGTCTTCCGATATATTTTAGTTGAGAACAAAACCTGAACAGATCTTGCTAAGTATACCGTAACTTTCCTGTTATGTATTTTATCATCTAAGACCTTGCCCCACTTGGCTCCACAGTGGCCACTGTCTCGCATGTTACACAATCTGTAATTACGTATCTCATCATCACCTATTCGTAGGACAGTAATATGAAATTACAGCCGTGGGCCCATCTCCCAGAATGACCAAAGGAGAATGAAAATTACATAGGATGCATAAACCAATAATATGTATATAGTGGGACACACCCTGGCAACACACATAAAGCAGCTATAAGCAAAGTATACTTAACTTGCCAAATATCAATTAACTTGTTGATGATGAAACGAGGCAGTACGTCATGGCCATCTGTCTCAATCTTTTAAGAGATTTCAAAACTCTATTCAGTTTGGTTTGCGAGGCTCTCTAAGCCATCAGATCATTTTACTGAACTGACCGACTTAACTTGTTATTAAGGTGTCTGACCTCTACTTGGAACCTTACGGGGTCAAGTCGAGCGTCTGATACACCTACATTTTTGTTTTGTTTTCCTGAGTCACTGAATCTGGTGCTGCAGTTTAACATCATAACTCCTTTCCTTCCTATTCTTCGGCCATCAATTAATCTGAATCTAAAGATATTACTTTTTCAAGCAATATTACAGAAGACACTCCAAAAAATTCCAAAGTGTCAGCAGCCTGTATGGAATTCAGCGTACTGAATATTAAAACTATATACAATAGAGAACTGAAATGAATTAAATTTCATTCAAAAAACGAATATTAAGAAACGGATTGTTAAAGCATAAAACACCCACCAATCCTAATGACGCTTGCTTGTAGCAGATGCCTTCTAGAAACCTGAAAGGTGTTATAACACGTACATACTTTTACTGTTTTTACAATAACCAAAGGCTGGACGCTTTCCTGTGCCTGATGAAACGCGTTTACACCATCAAATTTTACGATCAACTTCAATATTATCCGATGATTCGGGCCAAAGTCTTCGAAGTGGCCTTTTCTGATGATATTTTTATTGAACAATTTTAAGAATTTCCTTGTGTTTTCAGCATGCCCTTTCCATTTCATCTTCCAATATTTGGCGAGCAATACAAATTGTGAAGCCTCTGATTTGCAGTTTCTCAGGTTATCTTACTCTCTCTCTCTCTCTCTCTCTCTCTCTCTCTCTCTCTCTCTAGTGCAGACCTAGTGACGATGAAAGTTCCTTGTCTAGGATATGTGACGTACGTTGTACAGACTATGAAAAATTCTGTCGGATGAAAAGGATACGGATAAATTGGCAGACATTGGAATAACTGGAAAGATAGCACTAAAATCTTTACCGAATAACGTACAATGAGAGGTCAAAGGGAGTTCAAAGTAACAAATTATGGCCTGATTATATTAAGGTGGTACAGAACATCTACGTTCGAATGAAGAAGAAATTCAGAGTACTTGACCAGCTTTATAATGTCTCAAATATTACATCCTGCCACGAAGTTGATTGATCTGATCAGTAAATTATGGATCAATAAAAACTTCCAGCGGAGTATCTGTGACGTCTTGCCTGATGTGAAATCTGCAATACGATAGAATTTGGTGCAGCAACATCTGAGGGTATTGTAAAAACAAAAGGGTATATTACGGCATCCGAAGGGCGGGGTATCAAGGTGTGGCAATGATACGGGGTCTGACTTTCACATTGTAACTGCTGTTGGTCCTTGTACTTACCTGCGGAACAGTCAGGCTCATTTTTGTACTGCAGAATTGCTGTCATGCAGACTAGTCTACATTATGTCAGTGACGTGGTTCTAATACACAAAATGGACAATGTAAATGCATTTAAACGCTTTAGTTTGTTATTAGCATTTCGTGTAGAATATAACCCTCACAATTCTCGTAGCCGATAAAACCAAAAAGTAAGCTACTTAACCTGCTGAGTCAATTTCCTTTGTATGGTTATAAATTGTCACATTTTTGCTCTCTCCTTTTTTGCTCATTGTTTTAATGGCTTCTTTTTTTAGGCGCAAACTTGCAAAAAACGGCCTCTTGGCTTCGTCATGTCTGTCTGTGTGTGTCCTTCAGTCCGCCGGTCCGTCCGTCTGTCTGTCTGTCCCCATAGAACAACTGGGCTTCCATTGGACGCATTTTTGTTGAATTTGATATGTGACTATTTCTCGAAACTATGTCTAGGATGTCCACGTTTCATCAAAATGTTAAAAAATTAGAGGTACTGTACATGAATACCTATGTACATTTGTGATCATATTTTGCTCGTTTCTTCGTACAGTGAGCAGGAATATTTCGGGCAATTGTTGTAGTGAAGATTAACACACATAGTTTAGGTTCAAAAATTTTTTTCCGAAAGTAATGCCGTCAATGGATAATGTGAAATAACATGGCACAACCAGAGAGGCCACAGATGACAATATAATACGGCGCATGCGCATTGCGTGTTCGATAACTAAGGCTACAAACACACAGTCAGAATGTGTAACAATTATTGCTATTCCACAGCAACATGGGGACTTAGACGCGCCTCACTCTTGCGTCATACTTACAGTGCCTGTCTTGTTATTTATATCATGTATGTATATACCATTCTCTTTTCTTCCGTATTTTATCTTTTTCTTATATTCGTAACTGTATTTTATTCTTGCCCTATTTATCCTTCATATTTCTTTCCTGTAATGTCATATTTAAGCTTGTCTGTTCTACTTTAATACCTTCCTTCTCTCAACCCCCCTTTTGGACTATTTTTAATGTTATAGTTATACATTTAATTTTTGACTCGCCGAACTAAAGTAGATAAAATCAACGAATACACTGCTGTTTCACTTTCGATATGTCTGAAAGAAAACATCTTCGATTTGCCCTGCTACCTACGGTTCGTATGGCCTCACCGTTGATCTGCAAGGGATGGCGTGATGAAACGAGATTAATGCCGTGTCACGGGATGGGGTTAATCCATTCTATACGTCATGACACATCATTAATCTGATTTCATCGCCTCTTCATAGAGAATTAATCGCGTTCCGGGGCGTCTAGTGGCCACCCACACGGTAAAATATTCGAATCACAATAACTGAGTAACTGTTTACGAGTTTGAAGCTTTGAATTCGTCTAAATAATAACACATGAAATACTACTAAGACCGACAGGCCCATCTTGTTTATGTTATTACCATCCTGCTGCATCTGAAGATTTTACGAAACACACAAGTACATGGCGAGGACAAAATTCACGTTTTGAAGGCCAAGCATGTGGCACAAATATCCATAGTTTTACATTGCTAATAGGCAAACAACATACAGAATAGCTGACTGAATGACTGCTTCATATATCGAACAAGAAAAGACTACTTGATTATCCAATGGAACGATGATCGAATGATAGTCGACTGAATCTCAGACTGACGAAGTCCAATTGGTGGGACATTTCTTAAGCATCTAATATTTATATAAATTAGTCAATAAATTTTCCAGCTCACATAATCCGAACATCCAAAAAACACATCGCATCGAACACAGCTGAAGCCCCTTCACAAGTTCAGAACTTAATTATCAGTTACCCTTTCTGATATTGTTCAACCAAATTCGTCTCATTCTTGCTTTGTATTTCTGATAAACCCTTAGACATCCATACAATGTATCATATTATTAATTAGCTTTGTGATGGTAATAAGCACTACGTCACAGTACAAACGTTAATATCCTGGCTCAGAATTCTATTTAATGGTAGTCTTTAGATAATTGCGTGCTATGTTATTAAGTTCTTCACCCAATATGACTTTGCGGAAAAGTGGCCTTCTTGAGAAGACAGTAGTTTCTCAGTCATGAAATTCCACGCCCCTTATTGGAACCAAAGAATCACTGCGTTTAATACGGTCAGCACTGATCAATGCACTAAGTCCTCTCCAAACACTCACGGCCACTCTCTTCGAAATCCTGCTCTGTATCATCCTTCGATCTACCCTAGATTCCTCAGTAAACTCTTAATTTATATTTTCTACCAAATCATTTTTACGGACTTCTCATATACTGCACGAGGCTACAGGCCAAGCTAATAACGTGTGGTATTTAATTTCCTCAGCAGCACGGCAAGTTTAGCGCATGGGACAGTCTGTCACAGCAGCAGTGGTCACGTCAGCGATAAAGGAACTTACTGTACTGCACATCATAATATTTTGTAAGGAGTACGAAGTATGATATGCGTGATTTCAGGTTACCGCCTCGATACAGACGATATCTGCGCTATTCTGGCATATTACGCAGCATACAGTGGTAATTCCGTGCCGACGTTTCGGGACAACCTATACGTCCCATCTTCAAGCTTCAAGAAGTACAAAAGTAATGAACTTCTTGACACCTGAAGACGGAATAAAAAGTTGTCCCGAAAGGTCGGTAAGGAATTACCACTCATCTCTGCGTAATATCCCAGAATAGCGCAGATTTCAAAATATATCACTTTATGTGATCTTCTGCGGCCTCTTCTTACTTCCTACCTCTTCCTTACAAATACTCTCTCTAACACTTCTCGAACACCTAGTCTATGTCCGTCCCTTAATGTGAATCATTCATATTATTTATTTAGTCGGCGAGGCTTTAGTCACAATCAGTGAGCGATGGTGCAACTTGCTCTTGCACGCACAGTGAGCGGCAGCTTGCACTGCCCGAGGTGGGGGCGCGGACTGGCAGGCGAAATATCATGAGGCGGCCGGCTTGTGGCTGTGGCTGCTGCTGTTGCTGCAAGGTCGCCTGCTGCACGATGAGGTACGCTTCATCCTCTCTACGGCGGGAATGTGGTTCGATTCTCCGTCGGAGAACTTCAAGATGAATGGCAGCAGGGTCATTAGTTTCAAGTAGGCCACGACCACTTCGTTACAAATCACGCACTGGTATACATTACACTTCCCGCTGTCATGCCATAGACATTCTTCAGGTGATACAACATCCTAACATAACTCACGAATCTTTCACTCTACTTTGTTATCTGAACTAAAGAATCGTCTGTTTATACTGAGGCCCGAAGCCTCACCATGACTAACAGCAAGGCCCGCATCTATATACGATCTTGGACTAGCTCTGTCGTCCCCTAACTCCAAAACACATCTCTCCGGGTAGCAACGCCAATAATTTCCTTCTGTAGTTCCAGGTGAATGTCTTCAAATATGTTACCCCCGGCAAATCATTGCATCAAATAACAAAATGGCCGCTCAAATTTCAACATGAAAATTTGACCACTCCCATTTCGAGGTGTGACTTTCAAATGTAAGCTTTTCTTTGAAAGACTATTAAATTTTTTTTAAAGACGTGGTGAAATGACATTCTTACTGAGAATTAACGATATTTACTTCAAATTTTCTGGAAATATAGCTTAACATAATATATTTAGTTTAAAAAGAGATAATTTTACAAACAAAGGTGGAGACTGCAGTACCAACTGAAAAACAGTCACATCTCGACTGCTTAAAAAAGACACTTTTCGGCAGTCACTGTCACCTGGCATTCCTATCCGTAATTATAAGGATCACTTGCTACAGGATGACACAGAGTAACGACAAAAATTGCACACGCAGCAAATTCAAGTAAAGTTAACTTCATGCACTCTACAAGGGCATACGAAGGACTCGAAGTATAGTTCCTCCCATTCTTAAGTTCGACACTAAAAATACGCCAACGGTCAACTTCATGTCCCAGCATCTTGACCCTAAAGAAAAGTGCCCCCAGTAATATTGAATAGGAGGCTGAGGGGCTCAAAACCTGATTTGAACTGCGAGGAAAGTTTCTTGGTATTGCCGGGAATCGAAAGACGATTCCTAGGTTGTTCAGACCATAAGCAAGTCACTGCACAGATTACGTTACGCCCTTTCGTTCTGTCAGACAGCTACTTATTGCTTGGATTATTAAGTTAAAAGTGTAAAATCTGTTCTTCATGGTAAGTTCTAACTAGTTACCGGGCCAATCTATAATTTAACTGAGGTCGGAATGTTATTCTGTGAAATAACTAGTTAACGTGCTGACTGGTTTATTACGCATCTCATTCCCGTTGTGTTTTAGTGTAGTGAGAAATACACTATATCCAACCTCAACATAACAAAAATTTTACTGTAGAAAATCAGCAATATGTTTCGGCTAGATACAGCCATCATCAGGCGGACAAGAACAGGAAGAAAATATTTGCGTTTGCATGGGTTACAGATCTCAAAACCTAACACGTACATTTTATAATAAAATGCATAATATACGTAAACAACATTTCGGATAAAATTGAAGAAACTTTTAAAACTATGTTCTATAAATTTTTAAAAGATTGAAGCAATGAATAATAATAATAATAATAATAATAGTTAAAATATTAATGTAGGGAAATGGTAGGCACTTCTTGGACAGGTGACAAGTATAAATTCTTTTTCAGTGGTCTCCTAAAATCTTCGACAAAATATCCACTTAGGTCTATATTATATTACATCACATCGCACCGCACCGCATCGCATCGCATCACATCACGTATTATATTATATTATGTCATGTCATGTCATGTCATATCATATTATATATCATGTCATGTCATATTATATTATATTATATTATATTATATTATATTATATTATATTATATTATGTGCTGTTTTTGTTAATTGGCCAGCTGGCTGTTGACTCGGTACGTTAATAAACACGAATCACTTTTATCCGGTATCCGTTGGCGTCAGGTGATAGCGAAGGTGCATATGTACTGTACTTGCCACTGCAGAAATCAATCTTCACTAGCTCAGCAGACATTTTACTCACAGAACTATTAGCAGCTCACCCAGTACATATACTAAATGCTACCATTGTTTATGTGCTGCACGTTAGGTTCCGAAGGATGATTTAATAACAAGTAGAAGGGATTACATTTAATACTGATTGCCATAATAATAAGGCAAGTGTAAATACTCGTGTGTTGTTTGGTTACTATTTCGAAGCGGCTTCCTTCTTCTTTGTCAATATTTGTTGAGTCATTGTCTGCATTCGCGTAAAGAATTCAAAGTCATTCCATGCATTTAAACTTAACAGAATTAACGTTATCCACTTATGGCCTGAAGTTCGTCTAAATAACATTTTAAAATATTAGTTCCTTAGAGGAAACACATTACTTTTTCTTTTAAAGTTAAACAGTTAGCGCTCTTCATTGTGAAAATCAGGTTACATTCAAAAGCGTGCTGTCTGACCACGATGAAATTTGTTTTACTATTAATCATTGTAAGAAGAAGACGTATGAATCACTGTGGTTTACAAGCTGATTGGCAACTCACATTCACTAGCAGAAAACTCAAAGACGTACAACTATCCTATAATTGCACTATGTATTCTACTTCTTCTTCAAACTCTAAACAGAATTTATATTCTGTATTTTAGAAATTCACCAGTTCCTTTAAGACCACTGGATAGGCGAACGTATTATCTCAAAACGTACAACAATCTTCCCCTTCCGTCTTTAATACCAATAACAACAAAAAATAGCCAATCCATACATAACGTAACATTGTAGTATATTCGCGTAGCGATTTTGCAGTGGGAACACAATGCCTTCTGTTTGTGTTGTTGTTGTTGTTGTTGTTGTTGAGTTACTCGTCATTGCCAGCTATAAAAAAATATTGAGCGCTTCACAATAATTCTTTTACGATTAATTTATTCCACAGGAACCACTGGAAGTTACACGCACATGTTTTAAAAAAAATACATTCCAACTAACTTACACTCTTCTCACATGTTACACATAAATGATGCACTGCTACGAAATAAAGTTCCTACGCTCTTAGTCTTTTTTAGACGTACAGTTTAGTTGGCGTTGATCGGTGTACACAAAATAAACTTTTCAAACCAGCCTTTCCGAATTTATTTAGTCACTGAAAACTCTGGGGTTGGAGTATTCATTTGTAATCTAAAAGAGTCTGTAAAAAATGATACAGCAAAGGAAGAAATAAAATTCTTATCCGTACACAAAAAATACTACACGTAAAACTCAAACACACAAATGACTCGTGTATTTACTTTTACCCTTGCCCTATAGTGTCACATTGAGTGCTAAAGAACCTTCCTTCCTCCCTTTTCCATATTAGCACCTGCTTTAAACATTTCGGGCAGGAAGCCTCCGACTGTCCGGTACAGCATGCAGTTGTGTATCTAAAACACTGCAATGTGGCTAAATGACCAAGTTTTGGTGGAAGCGAGCAGGGGAGATTTTTCAGTCATCAAAATCTTCTCATGAAATCATACAAAATCACGAAAATTCTCCCTTACTTCCCAAAGGTTTATTAACTGTTTGGCTTTTGTAATGGAGACGCAGCATGTTTTTGTAAGATAGGATGTGTTTCTACATATTATGAAAATTCTATTAAAATACAGAGGAATAGAAATCGTTTATGTAAGGAATATATAAGCGCTATTTGATTCAACTTTAATATCTCCCAAATATAACTCAATGACAAAAAACGAAAGTCAATCATATTCTATTTACTTGAACTTAAAGTACACTCTCCACCAGCTAAAAATAATACGATATGTATTTCAAGACATTTTACATGTTAATTGGTGTTTGAAAAACCTTCTTTGAACAATTTAACATCCCGAAAGTACTGAAAATATTCGTGATGGAAGGGAAACTATGGCGAAAGATGTTCACTCATTGTTTTTAAATGTTGTCCGAAATCCCCATGAGGTGGAAGCTTTTCACACACACACACACACACACACACACA
>Ga0131853_10026394_pt1 | contig 10449 bp, 7 predicted proteins | sample TergutLab28metaG_FD_92764 | JGI IMG/M metagenome (GOLD analysis project Ga0131853, IMG submission 92764) | Labiotermes labralis P1 segment gut microbial communities from Petit-Saut dam, French Guiana - Lab288 P1 (version 2) (version 2) | ecosystem: Host-associated > Arthropoda: Insects >... | reverse complement strand
TTGATGTCACTTGCTTTATTATTTCATTATTTAATGCTGGACATGTTTCGGATGTTAATACATCCATCCTCAGGAGCTTGCGACTTATTTGTCGAGTTATTTCATGGGTTGTATTGCTCTGGTTCGATGTTTGTTGGTGTTACGTTGTGGTTTGGCTGGGGTGGTGTGGTATCCGGATGCAGGCTTCAGCCTGTCAAGTGCCACTTGACACAGTGACAGGAACTCAAATGTTCGGAAACTCCCAAACTTTTACTCAACCCGAATATTCATTACCGCGTTCACAAGAGCTCTCCACTGGAGCCTACTCTGAATCAGATAAATGCCGTCCACATCTCCAAAATATACTTATTCATATTAATCTTAATATTATCCTTCAATTAACATCTCGTCTTCCACTCGGCCGTCTCTTTTCTTTAGATTTTCAGACCAGAATTTTACTTGCATTTACCTTCCGATGTCCGTCCATCTTGTCTCCTGTATGTGATTTGATCACCCTAATAATATTTCGTGACTAAAACAATCAAGTTCCTCAGTACGTAGTTTTCTCAAGCTTCATATTAACCTTTCATACGCTTAAGTACATACACACACACATACATACATACATATGTACATACATACACAAAACAATTTTGTGGCTTCATTTATATATATATACATATATATATATATATATATATATAGAGCCTAGTAAACAATGTCATAAAATATCACTACCTGGAATTATGCTGTGTGACACTGCGCTGCAAGCCGGAAGGTCGCGGGTTCGATTCCCGATGTTTTCATAGGGATTTTTTATTGACTTAATCCTTCCGGCCGCGCTGTGGCCCTGTACAGTGACTGCTTTACTCATGCTGTGTCATTGCAATACATTTTCACAGTCTCTGTTATTACACATTATCCTCCTGCCTGCATCTCACTTCTCTAACAGTCTGTGTAACAATCAATTGAGCGGTCTCGCCTAAAAATCGGTCTGCCTGTGTCTTTAAAGAGAACCGAATTTCCGGCTCTATTTGTAGTAATTTGGCAAAATCACAATCACCAATGTCCTTGTGTCATTTTCCATGCGCTTTTCGTCTCTCAGGAAGAAACAGCCGCTTTTGTGTTAGAACTTTGATAGGAAATAATTCATTTTGTCTTATTTCGTCAGAACGGGAAGTCAAGGTTCAGGGTCGTATCAAGCAATGAGTATATGAATATAAGTGCCTATTGTATAAGAAAGAAATACACAATTGCAAAACGAAAATCACAGGATGCAGCGGCCGCTCACATCCGATCCTTCTGAGGCCAGCGCCGCTACATTTACAACTTAATCACCTTCCACTATTTATGCAAGACGACGGTATGCAAAAACCATGCAGAGAATTACAGCAGACACATCATCATTCTATTCTAACAGCAAAAGCAATTAATTTTGCCTGCAGCAGATGTCCTGCCACCAGTCTGTGTCATAAAACTTTTCTTCTGCAGCTCCATTTACAAACCGTTGCTCAGTGCATCGATTTTTTACGTACGAGTCCCAAAATAACTGCACTTCTACTCCAAAACTCAGTAAGGTCTGCAACAATTCTTGCACCCACACAATCCCGACACACTCACGCTCATTCCGGAATGATGCTTCCTTGTTGGGACGTCAAGAAACCACAGACCGACGACCATAAACACCGCATTCCGAACACGTGCGCGGCAAAACAAAAGTTATAAAAAAATCTAGAAACGTGCACTTTCTCACTCCCTAAATTTAAGTAAGAATTATAGTTAAAAATCACTTGAATAAGGCGCCATATATTCTATTTGGCCAATTGCGCCAGCTGACACTGACGTAAGATCTTCACTTACGGTGTCATATAGAGATGGCGAGCGAATAGAAGTGACAGCAATGTCATTGTCAAATTCTGTTTTTGTGTACGTGTATGTGTGAGTGTGTGAGTGTTTGTGTGGGATGCAGCTAAGGGCTGAGTAACAATACTTATATTGGAACTAACGCCAGAAATGTGGGCTGCAATGTGCAGACACCAACACCTAGGACATTAAATATATGATTCGCCCAATTCCACTGGCATTTATTGTGAATAATCAAACTATTTATAGTTACAGAACTCTTGTGTTTCTGTGGTATGAGAACATGACGTGAGGGCTGGCTGATTTCTGAGAGGAACGAGGAGCTGCTGTGGAAACTTCCTGAATTTTCTGTTGAAGATTAAAGCAAGCGTGGGATACGTGGAGGGGCAGGAAGCAAGTAGGGGAGTGGCGTCGTATGAACGCCTATATAACCGGAGCGGTCAGCTAATAATGGCACCAGTGTGTGTGTGTGTGCATTGCATCACCCAAACTCATTCGCTTCAGGGAAGCGCACCCTCATCTTCGGTGCTACTCACAGTTACAAGTCGTCATGTCTCTTGAACGTGCAGTTAGAGCCAAGGTAAGGAGCTGCTGCGTGGTCCACAGCACGGGCGGAACACGACAGAGGATAATAACACTGCCTTGGGAGATATGGGGGCTTTACAGCGTTGTTGAGAAAGAGCAAATTTCTGGCATGTTACGCCGTGTCGACCGGTAAATAGTTACTGATATTTTGCAGGTTCTTAGAACCTTCATCGTCCATGTCAAGAAGTCCAAGTGGCCTGCTTGTCACTGAAGACGAAAACACGTCCCAGTCGACACGATGTAACAACCCAAAAGTCTTAAGTCCTTAACGTCATTTAGTATTCTTTAGAGGTTTTATTTATGATTCTCCGAGTACCTCACACTATACAGCACCGTTAATGACTGGTAAATAACGAATATCAGAGATATGGGGGACGCGGTCCTGTCCTGTTGGGGAATTATCCCAGAATTCTCCTGGAGAGAGAAAACCCACCAAATATTTATTTCAGGACAGTCAGTGCCGTGGCCGAAATTCGACCTCGGGACTTCTCGAACAAAAATTTAAGGTGTTATGGTTGCGTACCGCTCCGCATGGCCCAGCACTGCTGCTGAGTGGGAATGCAAGCCGGCTGGGGAACAATGCTGGGATGAGTAGTAAGATTGCGGTTTTCTGAAATGTGACGCCGTGTAGTTTGAAAAGGGGTTTCGAGAACTCATCCGAAAATTTCCTCTTTTTCTAACATAAGACTCAAATCGTCACTCGTAATGGCTACTGGACAGCAAGACAGCAAATACTGAGTAGACGTAGGTCAGGCATGTTGAAGTGAAGGATTGGGTAAATATGCAAATTGAATGTCTGAAAATAGTGAACTGGTTGTCACTAATTAAGAATGGGATTCAATACAGGGAGTTTATGTTAGTGTAGTTTGGGCGCAGAAATCTACCTCTAGTTTGTTTGGTGGTTGCTTGCTTGTGTTCTTGCTTGCTTCCTTGGTTTTTTATTTAGTCAGTTAGTTCGTTAGTCAGTCGGTCAGTCCGTCGGTCAGTTGGTCGGTCATTCGGTTTGCAACTCTGTCAGAAACGTCCAGAAACGTTACATCCGAAGCTGCATGCAATCGACAATAGACGCACTTACTATAAGATTGTATTAATTCTCGTCGTACGTTTGTTTGTGTGTGTGTGTGTGTGTGTGTGTGTATGTGGGTGGGTGGGTGGGTGTGTATGTGGGTGGGTGGGTGGGTGGGTGGGTGTGTATGTGGGTGGGTGGGTGGGTGGGTGTGGGTGTGTGGTGTAATTGCTGGTTGTTTTTATAATTCTAATTATTTTTATTAGAATAAACACAATGCAGTTATGTACTGTATGCTCCGTGACCTGTCCTAATTCAGGATTAAGTGACCTATGAACTGCAGTAACAAAAGTAACGTTAATAAGTAACTGCAGATCCCTGCCTCAGAAGTTAATAGATCCTGCGTTGCTCCAGACATTTCCCAAATTTTATGCAGCCCGAAGGTTCACTGCCGTCTTCACCACACCCCACCACTTGTCCCTCTCCCAAGTACACACTCTCCCTTCCTGTCCCTTATAATCCATTTCAATATTATTCTCCCACCTACGCTCTGTTCAGAATGTTCCTTATCCATCGGCTTGTCCATTTCTCTGCTCTTCACTCCCACGCGCGCAACATTTGACTCTCCTTCATTTAGCAACCCAAACAGTATTTAGTTCGGAGTGCAAATCACAAAACTTCTTGCTCTCCTACTTCGATCAAACACAAAACCTTTGACGCCTAATGTCAACTATAGTTGACGTACCGCACCGCTAACCTCTAAAGTTGCATTTTATATATTTATTTAACAAATATAGGTACTGAATATTTTAAACATGGTATATACTCTACTTTTTTTCTCTTCAAAATGCAGTTTGTTTCACAATTCTAACATATTTGGTTCTGTATTATTCACATTTTATATACAGGGTGTGCTAAAATTAAAAAAAAATAATTCCGGCGCCAAAAGGTTAATGTGATTACATAAAACTAATTGACACCGAATACACAAGCAGCATGAATATGGGACGTTAAATAGCAATCAAATAATTTAGCTGGATTTTCTTTTCGAACAATTCTCATAATACGCCAAGATGTATGTGGGAGAACTATAATCAATATTTCCTAAACAAATACATCAGAAGATAAAACAGGGACCGAAGGCGAATTTACATTTTCACAGAGATGAACCTTCCGTTACCGCAATAGCAGATTTTTGTTGAAACTTTATAAAGGCTGATCAGGAATGACTCGGAACTGCTGAGGGGTTGTTTTTGGAGATACCCTCAAAATACAACAACAAATTCTGCTAACCCCATTTTTCAGAAGGTTCTGTGAAGTCTTGTCCATGTGACATCAGAAGTTAAGACAGACCTTCCTAAAGCAAACCAGAAGTTATCTGAACCTAAACCGAGGCTCCCGTGTCCAGTGTCATCCCACACATCGCCTGTTTTACGCCTCTACGAAAATTATTCCACAAATTATTATGGAAATCCGCATCAGTGGCACCTGCAGTCACACAGCTACGGTGCTGGAATGGAGTCAGCCCAGACTCGTCTTACTCTTTAAGCGCACTTGGGATAACTAACAATTTCAGTACATCCGACTTAGGGGCGTTTCGTTGACGTCACGTGTTTGTCTGTCCATCCCAAGGTAACATCTCGAAGAAAATACTTCCGTGGACTTCAATTTTGGCCTTTTGGGGAGTGTCAGTACGCAATATAATTCACACATCAATACACACAGATAACCTAAAATATTAAAGACAGGCCCTGCTACACGTCACATTACTGTTGTGTAAGGATTGTAGAGAAAAGGCACATAATTTCGGTTTGGAAGTTTTCAGATACTATTCACCTGGCAGACCGAAAGAAATGCGATAACAGTATTAAGTGGCGTTTTGTGGAGACAGAAGATAGGTCAGTGACACTGGGTGACCACAAGTGTGTGCGGTCTGCTGGTGGATGAACAGACAACGTTTCGGAGAAGCGCACAGCATTCATGTTGGAGAAGTAGTGATTAATATTAGGAACCTGCCATTAGGCTGTTAGTGATAGGAATTTAGGGGGATATATCATTAAAGATCCACACAATTTTCAGTACTTATCAGACATCTGTGTTCGTTCGCGACATTTGTTCAGTAGAAATAACAGGTTTTGTGTTGTAAGGCTGAATGAAAGCTGAACTTCAGGCTATCAACGAAGTTGCACCATTTTAGGCATCACCTATCATAACCAATCAGAAATCGCCCTCTCAATGGCACTAAAACATTCAAACTTTAACAGTTCACGATTTTTTTTTTACAATTCTGATATTCCGTCCTCGCACAATTGTGTTGTCAGTACTGCTGACATCACAAGAACCACGTGAACTTAATCACGTTGGAGAATAAAAGACGGCCGGTATCTGACGCCTGCCTGCTGTCCGTCGCTACTGTTTGCTGAAGGACAAGAAACGTGTGTCGGCCATGTAGCAGGATTAACAAATAACGAATTGGAAAGGATGTGGAAGGAGCAGTCGTGGACTGACCTGTCGTAGTACCTCGGTATGTTTCTGGAAGGACCCAAGAAATCCCATTCAAAGTAACCGGTCTTCAGGCAGTGATATGAAGCCGTAACAGTAGCGCGATTCACCTGGGGTACTGACGTACAAGTGTGAGGTTTATGTCAGGGACATTCTGAAGTGCCGGGATAGCTCAGTCTGTGTATTGATTGGACCACACACACTGTACGATGGAGAGAAATCACGTTTCAATTCCTGGCAGAGGCAAAATATTTATTTCTTCTCCAAAGTGCCCAGACCGTCCCTGAAGCCCACCCAACCTCCCACTCAGACAAAACTGAAGCAACATTCCCCAAAACTCCACAAACTACCGAAGTTAACAATACGTGACGCTAAGTCACCTACCGTGTGTGCCAATATGGCGTGTCCTGGAACATTTTTTCTTTTGCCACAGTCATCTTAATCTAAGTATACGGAGGTTAAAACAGAGAATTTGTTCTGTTGTTAGTTGGCCGGCAAGAGGGACCCCGAACAAGAGAGGGAGGCACAGGAGTGGATAGAGGCTGTCCTGGGTGAGAAGTTTCCACCAGGAGAGGCTTATGAAGATGTAATCCGTGACGGCCAGGTCCTCTGCAAGCTAATGAACAAGATTAGTCCTGGCAGCATTCCTAAAATCAACTCTACCGGTGGACAGTTCAAGATGATGGAAAATATCAATATGTGAGTACAGGAATATCAGCAGAGAGGGTCGTTGGAAACATCTGCAGGTTCAACTGACACATACATACATACACACACACATCTATACATACATACATACAAACATACATACATATACATACATACATATATACATACATATATACGTACATACATACATACACATACATACACACATACATATATACATACAAACATACATACACACACATACATACATACACACACAAATACATACATGCACACATACATACATACTCACATACATACATATATATATATATATTCTCATATTTAATTATTTGCCGTCCATTAGTTTTTAGTTAAAAAAGACGTCGTTTCGGCAGTACACCCTGTTTGTGCTGGACGCACGCACTGTGCTCCTGATAAGAGACGCACATTCACCTACCGAAACGACGGGCTTTCAACAAAATGAACGAAAGGAGCGGCCTGATATGTGCGTCCGTCTGTTTACAAACACGCCTTCGACACAAACATTTAGACATGCCTTACGGTCCAGAGGTGTTGAGTTTCGGAGTTTCGCAATTCTGTTGTAGCTAAATGTAGCCGCGCGGTGTAAGGCACGGGTCTGCGGCCGCTCACTTACTGAGATTGCGGGTTCGAATCCCGCTGGGGTCTTGACCTGTGTCTTGTGAGTGTTTTGTGTTATGAGGTAGCGTCTGCGACGGGCTGATCACTATCCAGGAGGGTCCTACCGAGTGTGTGTCATTGAGTGTGATCGTGCAGCCTCGACAACGAGGAGGCCCTGGCCCATTAAGGGCTGCAGACACACGAAAAAAAAATTGACGTTTTGAGACTGCGTGATTGTACTCTGCTGACTGGCCTTCCGATTTTGAACACGCTGCACGCAGTTCGCCTGAATGACCTACACTATCCAATAACATACCACAACAGATGTTCATACGATTTCAAAGGTACACATGAAATGAGGCAGCTGTGAATAAGTTGGGCACGGTGATCACATAGAGGGAATTCAGATTAAGTTGTAACAGCCATCATCCCTTACCCTATACCTCTCAACATGTGCAACGCACAGTGACATATAGTCAGACTATGAAGTAAAGGCACAATACAATTAATACGTGACAGGAAAAGCGACATAAAAATTACATGTTTATGGAAAATCCTTCGCCCCGCCATCACAAGTAAATGAAAAAACAGAGGCTCTAAATTAACTTCAAAAAAAAATTCTTGCAACGCTGACATTCGCTTAGCTGTTCAAAAATTCTTCGCCGTCCTTGCAAGCCGAGATATCCTCGTGATTTTTTGCAACGGCCGCCAGTACATTGCACCGTGACTCTAATAAGCCAGTACATACTTTAGGTTTCTGGCTGCTGTGCTGTATGCATCCAGTTACTCTCCTTACATCGTGTATTTATCGTACGACGCACCAAACACTCGTACCAACAAGCAGCTACGATGGGACAAATCAAGAAACAGACTCAAAGTTTTGGTGGTGAAACCGGCTGGTCACAGGCAACATGCAGTCACAGCCGGAGGTAGAAATTATAAATTGGATGCGAATGTAGACTGGATTAGTGTTGGCTCGATAATGATGTCTGTATGGGTGATACCGGATTCGTGGCTTCTATGGTACCATGGATCTAATGTAGTCAAAGTTCACCGGTTATTACGCCATCGAAATGCAGGACAACATGTGTCGGTACTGCACAAGTGAACCGTCTTCATAGAGAACAACATGCTAGTTTGTAAACCCAGTTGCCTGTGGAAAACAGTCTTTTATGTCTTTCTTCGATCTGTAGCAGTTTTGTTGTGGACGTTAAATACAAAAGGTGCAACTGTGCAGATTTGGAAAAACTGTGGTTAAAATATGGTTAAAACATTTCTTATATCTAGGTTGAAGAAAACCAACAAGATGCAACTTATGCAGATATTTATTTACTGCTAAATTACTCTACATGTTTCGGGCGTACGTCGCGCCCATCATCAGCAAGGTCACGTTTGAAGGAGCTTGCTCCCCGTATAGTATGATCTGTACCAGAGGCTGCAACTACAGTTTTATGTACTCCTGATGATAGGTGCGATGGACGTCCGACACATTTGTATGTATGTATGTATGTATGTATGTATATACATACATACACAGTCTAAATTCTTAATGTCGGTACACTTGTACTGCAACATGTTGCAGATGCTCCTTTTACTATTACATTATTTAAGACTACACATTTAGTTGTTTAAAAATCGGTGTACGTCGCTATCACAATGTAAGGAATGGGCAGCTTTGAAGTAATTGAAGTACAACAGGCAAAACGATTAACTACTTTAAGAATTCCAATCAACAATTACTTAAAACCGATACAGCGATTTGTTTCAATAAGATCCGTACAACAAACCAACCAATCAACAAGATCCGTACAACAAACCAACCAGTCAACAAGATCCGTACAACAAACCAACCAACCAACAAGATCCGTACAACAAACCAACCAATCAACAAAATCCGTACAACAAACCAACCAATCAACAAGATCCGTACAATAAACCAACCAATCAACAAGATCCGTACAACAAACCAACCAATCAACAAGATCCGTACAACAAACCAACCAATCAACAAGATCCGTACAACAAACCAACCAATCAACACCTCTCAGTATGTACACATTAAAACAAAACCGACAAGACACAAACACACAACTTGTGACAATAAGATAGAGACTGAATCATCCTATACTGCTGTACCTTCTGTACTTCAGTAACGTCAACAAAGAAACTGCTGCAGACCGAAGAACCTCATAAATAGTAGCTTTCCAGAGGCACATTTTTGGAAAACTGGCATTTTGTCCTCCCTGGAGATGGCACACTTGTGTCGAAACATGTTGCAGTTGCTACTTTAATACTGTATTCATTAAGACTGTACATTCAGTCGGTGCAATGAACGGTGTAAAAGGCACGGAATGGACAACTTTAAGATAAACCGAAGTGTTGATGAGAATAAACTTGGAAGATTCGAAGACTTTGTTCAACTTATGAAGGCCGATTTTCGTCCCACTTGTACGCCAAAGTCAGAATCTACGTCACATGCAACAAAGTCCCTATCTGTTCAGTTCAAGATGGCTTACAGAAATGCGCTCAGTTTGTTCTGCGAATCGCAACAAATCCATAAACTGTGTGAGCAAAATGCATACATCTTAAATGTTACAGTACGAGGCACAAAGGTATACTGACCGCAGGGACTTGAGTGGTTTATAATAAGATGACTGCATTTTGATGATATAAACAGGACTGATACAAATCTACATACACAAGCCAAATATATACATACGGACATACGCACATACATACATACACACACAGATACATACATACATACACACATACATTACTCATACATACATACATCATACATACATCCATCATACATACATACATACATCATACATACATGGATATTAACCTCACACAGAACTTCACGGTTATAGTGACGGGACATGGAAAAACAAGAGCATACCTACACCGTTTTAAAATCATAGAAGAACCAACATGCCCCTGCGGAACAGCAGAACAGACAAGGGATCACCTAATCTTTGAATGCGAAGCGATAACAAAAAAAAAGGGAAAGGCTGAAGACGACCGCCCTACAGAACGGCAACTGGCCAACCAATAAAAAGGACCTAATAAGGAGGCACTATTAGAGACTTTGCACAATTCATCAATGACATCCCTTTCGACAAACTAAATGCAGAATAACAACAGAAAATAAGAGTTAAAACGAACAAAAACTTTGTAAATAGATAAACACCAATTATGTATAGCTTGTAGTATTACCT
>Ga0131853_10026393_pt1 | contig 10449 bp, 4 predicted proteins | sample TergutLab28metaG_FD_92764 | JGI IMG/M metagenome (GOLD analysis project Ga0131853, IMG submission 92764) | Labiotermes labralis P1 segment gut microbial communities from Petit-Saut dam, French Guiana - Lab288 P1 (version 2) (version 2) | ecosystem: Host-associated > Arthropoda: Insects >... | reverse complement strand
ATTTATACTTATATTCCTGAGACAAACTATGTCCCTAGGGAATACAGTGTTGCAGCTATTCTGTTGTTACTATTCATGGTGTTTATATCGTTAGTTTCAGTGTTGAATCTATTGTACTTTTACATTAGTACTTTCCGAAGTATGTGTGCAGTACCCAATATGGCTGTTTTCTGTAGATCCTTGACTTCATGTTTTCCCGGTATGTTGCTCACGTATTTTCTGAATGACTTTGAAATAGTCCCAGTCGCCCCTATTATTATAGGTATCACCCTTGTTTTTACATTCCACATGCGCTGTATTTCTACTGTAAGATCTTTATACTTCAGAATCTTCTCGACTTCTTTTTTAATTACATTTCTGTCTCCTCAGATTGCAACGTCTATTAACATACATGTTCCCTTTTAATTATCACGGATCATAATGTCTGGTGTGTTGTTGGGGATAGTTCTGTCAGTTTGTACTTGTTGATTCCACAATATGGTTACCTTGCCTCCTTGACTTGTTTCTACCGATTTTGACACACGTTCATACCAGTGTTTTTTGTCCAATTGCACCCCTGTTTCCTTGCATATGTTGAAGTTTATTATTATTATTATTATTACACCGTATTATCGGGTATTCTGTCCTTGTGCCAGGGTTCAACTGTGGTCCTCGGCCCTTATCACTTAACACCATCACGGATAATACAATTTAAATTAATGTATACATCGGGATGTCTGTCTTGCTTAAGAGGTGTTATGTTAAACAATAGGTGTTGGTATCAGTCAATAACACAACAATATATAAAAAGATGTTTAATAAAGGATGATAGTAACTACACGTTTCGGCCTATTGCGGCCATCAGCAGGTTTTCGTCCGAAAGTATGGTGGTAGTGCTTTATAGGATTGGTATGGGTATGTCACGATGGTGAGATCTCAACATCTGTGATATTTGTTATATGCTATTGTTAAGGGACAAGGGGGAGGGGGTGTCTGTGATGTGCGCTATCCGTAAGCCAACTAACGCGTTTTATGTTGCCACTTCCAGCACATTACAGCAAATTTCCTGGACACAGGGACTTTTCGCTCACCCTGAGCAAAACAATAATTGAAACGAAAGACAAGTTTTAAGCTACGCGCACATATTTATATTGCACAGTAGGCTATAACATTTTCGCACGAATCGCTTGCGAATTTGGTTTAAGTGCCTGAACGTGGCTTCTGAGTGCCAGCACACAGAGATGGCTCACTACATCAGGTGGCAGGAAAAGAGCGACATCAATAAACCGCGCGACTCTTTATTTACTTTACTGAAGGAGTTGTGTGTTGCTTTATGTTGGCGTGAAACCTTCCCACGTTAACCTTTTAAAGCTTACTGCTTACCTGCACGGACAGGTTTAACACTTCAGAATTACACAATATGCCCACACTGTATTTATTTATTTTGTATTTACCTCAGAAAAAACAGCGACTTCTGTCCCATGTAACAGAAACTGATCGGTTTTTATACCCGAGATGAATAAATGTTTACTGTGCGGTACGAAATGGGTCTTTAAATAAAGCGGTCTGCGCTTCGTCTTTACAGCAGTATTTCTCAACCGCCAGGCCCTGGCATCAGTTATACCGGGCCTCGAGAGATTCTCCTGGAATTGATAACTAATTTAAATGTAATTTTATATTTGTCAATATACCACACCGTACACATAATTGTACTAACACTCTTGATGATTATGCCATAATTAATTATTAATACTTATGTTAGTTTAATGTATGAACTTAAAAAGAAATTGGAAAGGTACAAATCTGTTGGGACCTGGCACTCGTCTTATGAAAAAAAGAATGTACCGGGCCGCAGTCTCACAAAGGATGAGAAGCACAGCTTTAAAGGGTTAAGCGAAGAAAACAGAGTGCTGAAGATGTTTGGGCCTAAGAGAAAACAAGGAACAGAAACACGGAGAAACTGGATAATCGTTAGGTTCATGACTTGCACTCCTCGCCAGATTTCATTGCGGTGATCAATCAAGATAGGCAGGGCATCTGGCATACAACATGTTAGGTTCTGGTGAGGGAAACCTGAGGGACAGAGACCACTTAAAAGAACTATGCACAGAAGGCGACAGCACAACATTAAAAGATATATAAACGAACAGGATTGGATGGTGTAGACTTCACTGACCCGGCTCAGGAGAGGGGCAAGTGGCAGACACTAACGAATGCGGAAATTAACCTTCCGATTCCATGAATTACGGGAGGAGATTTCGTGACTAGTTGAAGAATTAACAAGTTCTCAGGGACTATACTCCATGGAATTATCAAACTAATCAGTACAGACGATAAGGTTCAAATAAAGGAAATTTACATTACACGTTTCTTTTGTCGGCCGGAGGTCAACCAGTCCAAGAAGAATGAACTAATCAGCAAAATTCCGTCAAAGCAAAACTTTGGGTTATTTATCGTACACATTACTACAGTTGGGCAGGCCGGGTAGCGAAGTCGGTATAGCGACTGGCTACGGGCCGGACGGTCCGGGGATCGAATCCCGGTGGAGGCGAGATTTACCGGACCTGTCCAGACCGGCCCTGGGGCCCACCCAGCCTCCTGTACAAGGGGTATCGGGTCTTTCCCGGGGGTAAAGAGCGGCCGGGGCGTGACGCTGACCCCTCACCCCCTTCTAGTGCCGTAGTCAAGGAAGAGTAGAGCTATACCTCTACTCCCCCTATGGGCCGTACGGCCTGTACAGAGCCTCAGTACTTGTACAAGGTTGCACTTTACGTTCACTACAGTTGGACGGCAGTGATATATAGAATAACCTGAGTTTTATTTTGACGGAATTTTGCTGATTAATTTATTATACACACAACGGGCTGAAGCACATCGAAGCTCAGAAGAATGAATGCTGGACCCCGCAGGCACTACTACCCATTGATACGTCCGAGAACATTCGCCCAGTTACACAGTGCCACATCCCACAAGACAAAAATCTTCACAACATGTACGTTACAGTCATGTTACCCCCTTTTTTCTGGCGCCATCGTAATTGCGAAAAGCGACTATTAGTTTCGTCATGTCTCTCTTATCTGTCCGCCCGCATGGAACAACTCGGCTTCCACTGGAAGGATTTTCACGAAATTTGATTTTTGAGTACTTTTCGAAAATCTGTCGAGAAAATTAGCTTCATTAAAATCTGACACTAGTAACGGCTACTTTACCTGAACACGTTTATGAAAACGTCTCGCTCGTTTCTTCTTAGAATGAGAAATATTTCAAAGAAGAGCTATAGAGAAAATCAAAACAGATTTTACGTTCGATAACTATTTTTTTAATCGTACCGTTTATGAGATAATGTGGAAAAATGTGGTACAGCCATACAGGCCACCGATGACAAGTCGCATGCGCTTTGGATGCCGGATAACAAGCTACAGACACACACTCAGAATATGTACTACTTATTGCTTTTCCATGGCAGCAATAATTACTCGAACGCACCTTAATTCTACCTTATAGTACACTGCCTGTCTTGTTACATTTCGTACAGACATGTGACTGGCACTGTTAGCTAAAGCTGACAGCACGTAGTGTGGGATCCATTTTGGAAACGTAAGCTCAAAAACGGTGTTCCACAAAAGGCCCAATTCTGAATCACTTCTCTTTGACATGGAAGATGCATGGACGAGAAAATGGTCGACAAAACAGCTCATAAACAGCAAGGTCCTTGTGGTGATTATTTGGCGTCCCGGCCAACAAGTCACCAGGTAATGCACAAAACGAAATAATTCGAAACTTTTTCCTCTGTGTTGCAGCTTTGGCGAAGACCACAGAAGGAAAGTCGACACAACGTAATGATGCAGCGCGTCCTGCTCTACTCGTCTCCCAGTTCGCGCTTCAAGACGCATCTCCGTGATCTAAAGCAGGCGTAAGGATGCCGCCAGTAATGATCGGAGCGCTAGCGGGCAGTAACGGGCTCATCTGGGGAGTATTTCCGCTGCTCGCCATCGGCTTGGCCTACTTCCGATACAACATCCTCGATCCCGAATCCAGACCAATAAGCATAGCTGAGACTCTCCCTGAATATGACTTCATCGTTGTGGGGGGAGGTTCGGCGGGGGCGGTTGTTGCAAACCGCCTATCAGAAGTATCGAAATGGACCGTGTTACTGCTTGAAGCTGGGGGAGATGAAACTGAAATTTCTGACATTCCAGCTCTTGCATCATATATGCAGCTCTCAGATATGGACTGGAAATTCCAAACTTCACCACCGACAGAATCTATGTATTGCCTAGCAATGCTGGGTGATCGTTGCAACTGGCCACGTGGGAAAGTTCTTGGGGGTTCCAGTGTTCTAAATGCGATGGTATATGTCAGAGGAAACCGGCATGACTATGATCGCTGGGCGGAGTTAGGGAACAAGGGCTGGAGCTATGAAGAAGTTCTTCCTTACTTCCTCAAATCAGAAGACAACAGAAACCCTTATCTTGCCAAGACTCCGTACCATTCCACCGGCGGCTACCTCACTGTTCAAGAAGCGCCCTGGAGAACATCCCTTGCCGCTGTTTTCGTGCGGGCTGGTGTTGAGTTGGGATACGAAAACAGAGATTGCAACGGCGAGTTCCAAACAGGCTTCATGATAATGCAAGGTACGATCAGAAGAGGATCACGATGCAGCACAGCAAAGGCCTTCCTTAGACCAATCCGTCTACGAAGAAACCTTCACGTAGCAATACATGCTCATGTCATGAAGGTACTGATGGACTCTTCAGGTACAGACAATCGTCCCAGAGCACGGGCAGTCCAGTTCATGAGGAACGGTAAATCGCAGACAGTGAGGGCCCGACGTGAAATCATCCTATCTGCAGGTGCCATACAGTCTCCACAATTACTGATGCTCTCCGGTATAGGACCAAAAGAACACCTTCAACAATTCAACATACCCGTAATCCAGGATCTTAAAGTTGGTAGTAACCTACAAGACCATGTGGGTTTAGGAGGTTTGACTTTCATTGTGAACGAACCCGTCACATTCACGAGAACGCGTTACCAGACAATACCCGTGGCGTTAGAATACATTATGAACGAGCGTGGTCCTCTCACTAGCCCTGGTGTGGAAGGATTAGCTTTTGTCAACACAAAATACGCCAACACTTCCATCGACTGGCCAGACGTTCAATTTCATTTTGCCCCAAGTTCCATAAACTCGGACGGTGGAGGGCAAATACGAAGAATTATTGGGCTACGCGACAGGGTGTACAACACAATGTACAAGCCACTCGTTAAGGCAGAAACCTGGACGATTTTACCACTACTTCTCCGACCCAGAAGTACGGGCTGGGTTCGTCTCCGAAGTGCAAATTATCTTACCCAACCTGAAATAATACCAAATTACTTTGCCTATCCTGAGGACGTTAAGGTACTTATAGAAGGCATTAACATAGCCCTAAACATATCGTCAACACGTGCTTTTCAGAAATACGGATCGAGGCTTCATACTATCCCAATGCCCGGGTGTGGCTCATACACTTTTAAGTCCGATGAGTATTGGGAATGTTCGTTGCGCCACTTTACATTCACCATTTACCATCCGGCCGGGACATGCAAGATGGGCCCGGACTCAGATCCCGACGCTGTATTAGACCCCAGGTTAAGAGTGCGAGGAGTGGAGGGGCTCAGGGTTATCGACGCGTCCATAATGCCTAAGATTATCAGTGGGAATCCAAATGCCCCCGTAATAATGATAGGTGAGAAAGGGGCTGATATGATAAAACAAGACTGGAAAGTAATATGACAACTCTTGGTTTTAGTTCTCATATTATAAATGTAACGCTGCGTTCACCGGCAGGATAAGTATGTTTTTTATAATGAAAATGGAACACAACAAACAATCTAATTGGATTTTTTTTTCCCCACATTCGTACCATGCATTTGATATTATCAAAGTTTTATTTATTCACCAACTGATGCAGTAGTGAGTTGTCTCAAACAAACAATATTAAAATTTACATTAAAATTTGCATTAAAACAGCTGTTTTAATGTAAATTTTAATATTTTTTTAAAGACAACTCACTCGTGAATAAGTTGGTGAATAAATAAAACTTTGATAATCTAACTGGATTTGCTTCAAGCAAGTAAACATGTCAAAATCAACAGGCTACGTGTAATGAGGCCCATTATGCATTTCCTGAATGTGTTACACTTACACACACGTGTAACTCAGAGATGCAAAGTGTATTCACAAAAACATGTTCTGCCACACAGGTAGAAGTTCGCAATCATGTAGGCGTGGCTTATGACATTTAGAATTAGTTTCTTAACACTTCAATCAAAGACATATATTGCCAGGTAGCTGCAATAGTAATATAATATTAAATAGTGTACGTCAGCACAACCACTTTATTACTCAATGCTACATGTTTCGACTATAGATTAGTCATCTTCAGGCCTATTTTTGTCAATTGAGTCACAAGATGTTATGTACACTTTCGGATCCCATCGTGTTTACATCCATGGAATACATCAAATTAGATCGTTTATCTCTAAGGATCTGAAGATGACTAATCTACAGTCGAAACATGTAGCCTTATAATTACCTTGAGTAATAAAGTGGTTGTGCTGACGTACACTGTTTAGTATTGTATTACGTTTATAAGCACATCGTGATGGTTCCATTCAAAAAAAGCTGCAATAGTGTTATAGGCCTATAATTTACGAACAGCACAAACAAATACAACTTAAGTAAATCACAAGGAAGCTAAGTGATTGTATAAGCATGCTATTTCTAACGAGGCTCCAATAACGCCACAGTATGTTCCCCACTAACACTGACTGTACAAATTCGAGAGAGGTTCAATACAATGTATACGTTACAAAGCAACAATCCCACTATGCATTCTGATTTTGCCTCACAAGGCTGCATATTTATTACGTCTTAGCTACATGTTTCGGTCCACATTGCGAGCATCATCAGGCTACTGTACAGAACTTTTAAAAATAAATGTAAGTCTGTGCTCAAATATGCATGAGTCTGATGACAGTCCAAATAGGGACCGAAACATGTAGTTAATCAATAATACGTACACAGCTGTATTACACGGAAAATTGTATTGTTATTTGTTGATATCGAAAACACGGAGGGAAGATAACATCAAATTAGGTACATTACAATGCTTTTAAAGCTAGCAAGCACTATGCTTCAAACGTGCTGAGGGAAAAAAAACCGAATGTGTTAAATTAATCCAATATAGGGCGATATCAGCTTAATTTTTCGCTAAAATTTCCCGAATTATATGAAATCTAAATAAACATTAGTCTGTCAACAAGATTCTGATCATGGAACCAACCCCGAGCCAGTCGAAATCAGTGCACGCGCTATTCTTTAAGATCTACTTTAATATTATCCTACCACACCACGTGGCTCATTGAAGTGGTCCCTTTCCTTCTGTCTTTACTGTCAAAAATCTGTATGTGGATATTGCAACACTCAAGGCTGAAATGTACAACGTCTAAAACACTTCGTTACTTCCATTCAATTAAGCCCAAATTATTTTGTCGACATTTTGTTGTGTAACAATACCTTAGGGTGTCAGACCAAGTTTCGTAGTTCACACTGAACAGTGTCGGCGGAGAAGAAGGGAAAGGAACCCAAAGTTCTTCAATAATTTCACAGCGTCACAAAGGTTCCTTTGCATGCTGATCTTCCTTCCTCCTGTTCTGCTTTTCCTCCATTTACCCTTTGACGCCCTGTCACTTAAACATTCATTCTTCCATATGTGAACCCATTTATTGTTCGCTTTGCCAACCTTCCCTTCAAAATCGAAAACTGTCGCGGTAACTGCTCGTCAGGCGCGATTAAACCTCGCACTTTCACTGCAATATTCTCTACTGCTCTTTTAAGTCTCATCTTTCTCTCAATTTACGTACTTGACAACTGAAGAATAAAAAACCCTCTAGATCCCACTGATTATTTTATTGTACTTCTTATAGGCTCAACATGTTTCGGGTATTACTATGCCCATCATCAGGAGCTCGCGACTATGTTGTTGATTACCACATTGGTCGTTTCGTTCTTAGCTTGCTGTATGTCGGAGGTTAGGTGCGGTTAGGCTAGAGTAGTGTCCGGGCTACAGGCTAAAGCTTTAGCCTGTAGCCCGGACACTACTCCACCTTACCCGCACCTAACCTCCAACATACAGCAAACCAAGAACGAAACGACCAAAGTGGTAATCAACAACATAGTCGCGAGCTCCTGATGATGGGCATAGTAGTGCCCGAAACATGTTGAGCCTATAAGAAGTACAATAAAATAATAAGTGGTATCTAGTGGGTTTTTATTCTTCAGTTATCACAATGATGCACGGTCCAATAAACATCAGATTATGTAGCTGACTTAGCCAGATTAAAACATCCTCTTCTACAGTATCGCTTAAAAGCAATCCCTAGACAGGATTTTAGGAGGTTGAGGCTGTCAGAATTTCTAGACAGCCGGCACATTAAAGAGGTTAGATTGTCGGCAATACGCACCGGCCGCCTTTACTCCCCCAAAGATACCACTGGTACACATTTCTGTTAGAGGCTGAGTGGAACCCAGGGCCATAGTCCGGCCGGAAGTATTAAGTCAATGAATAATCCCAACGAACCAAACGGGAATCGAACCCGCGACCTTCCGGCTTGTAGCGCAGTGCCTCAACCAACTGCGCCACCGCGTATACACATAGCCTCGTTTACTGAATGCAGTTCAAATCTCTAACACAGTCTGTACAGGAACCGGGCTTCAGGCTGGATGACCAAGGAATTAGGGTCCCGTTTCCGGCACAGCTAGCGTCCTAACCGATCCTGGGACCCACCAAACATCCTACTCAATGGATACAGTCTGTTCCTTCCAAGGTGAAAAAGTACAGGCGTGACGGTGACCACTTACGTCCATCTGGTGCCCAAGTTACGAATATATGGAAAATCACTTCCACACCGCCAACATCTACATGGCGTAGTGGTGAATAAATTACATATGCGGATAGGTTCGGTCACAGGTAATTCAGAACAACGCAGCCAGGGAAAAGAAACGGCATTAACGAGCGTGATCACCCACCAGATGGCTTCGACGGAAAAAAGAAGACAGATAATTTGGCTTGAAGAACAGAACATATGTCCCAACGATAAAAAAAAAAAGACAGGCAAACAAAAAGCGTTGATATAAGAATTAATGTCCACGAGCTAAATAAGCGGTAACCCTAATGACGGCAAAAATGCAAGAAAGAAACTGCACTGTCCAGTTCAGCGGTACAACAACGTGGCTCGCATCACGTTACTGGTGCGGATCGCACAAATTGCCTTTTAAAAATATTCAGGTAGTATACAGACACGGGGGACCGCCGCGGTAGCACAGTGGTTAAGGTGCTGTGCTACAATTCGGAAGGTCGTTGGTGGTTCGACTCCAGATGGTGTCATTGGAATTTTTCATTGACATAATCCTTCCGATCGCACTATGGCCCTGGGGTCGACTCAGCCTCTAACAGAAATGAGTACCAGGAGCACTTCCTGGGTGCAAAAGCGGCCGGTGCGTAAGGCTGACAACCTTACCACCATCCTGGGTCACCGTCACGTAATCTGGGAACCTTAACTTCCTGGAACCCTCTGGGCCACTCCAGGCCTGTAACGGGACTGCTTTACCTTTTTGTATAGACACTCGAGACCGGCCGTGAATGGTGATGTAAAATACTTTTTGAAGATAGGAGACCTAATGTAACTGGACGAACAGAAACATGAAGCAATCAAATAAGGGGGGGGGGGGGGGGATAGGGGAATTCATTTTATTAAGGCATGGTTCTTGCCTAAGTTACATCCTAAAGTGCGGATCCCGAAGCTCGTCCAATTGGCTAGCCCTGTTACTGTTAAATCTGTGCAGCTCAGATTTGGTAGAAAAAAATATACTGGGAAATAATTAAGAAATAGGAATTGTGTTTACTTTTCAGTGAGTCTGGGTAAAAATTGGACCAGACTTGACGTAACAAATAATTTACAATTGAAGTAAAAGACTGTATTTAATGGAAATGAAACATTTAATGTTCTCCATCCCGAAGTGTTATAACACATAAATACAACGTGTCAGTCAATAACACAACAATTTATTTTATATACAATAAAAATAGTATATTGTCAGGGCGACATGTTTCGACCTTTATTAGGTCACCTTCAGGCCCTCTGGGAAAACAATGAAATATATATAGCTCTTGGATCTGTTTTCCCAGAGGGCCTGAAGATGACCTAATAAAGGTCGAAACATGTCGCCCTGATAACATACTATTTTTTATGTATACAAAATAAAGTGTTGTGTTGTTGTATCGGTTGCGGACCCGATGAGGAACGTACCTTAGATGTTGTTCCCAGGGAGGACGGAGCTCGTAACTCTGGTTAAGACGGGGAGTCGGACAGGTCGCACACACTCTCAATAATCCCCAAGTAGAATATATTGGAGTTTTATT
>Ga0131853_10026392_pt1 | contig 10450 bp, 7 predicted proteins | sample TergutLab28metaG_FD_92764 | JGI IMG/M metagenome (GOLD analysis project Ga0131853, IMG submission 92764) | Labiotermes labralis P1 segment gut microbial communities from Petit-Saut dam, French Guiana - Lab288 P1 (version 2) (version 2) | ecosystem: Host-associated > Arthropoda: Insects >... | reverse complement strand
CCAGACGCACCAGCACAGAAGACGCAACAGCGCACCAGACGCACCAGCGCACCAGACGCGCCAGCACACCAGACACATCAGCACATCAGACGCACCAGCACAGAGGACGCAACAGCACACCAGACGCACCAGCACTCCAGACGCACCAGCACACCAGACGCACCAGCACACCAGACCCACCAGCACATCAGACGCACCAGCACAGATGACGCAACAGCACACCAGATGAAACAAAACGGGACTTTTTAACTGCAACTGCAGTCACTACCAAATATTATAAACAGCACAGATTTTATTGCAAAAAGATCTGCTGTTTTACGTAATTTTGATAAATTCAATATTTTATAACTTCAGTAAACACAATATCAAAGCCGCCTGAAGACGGTGCAGAAGTACCGAAACATGTAGAAACGTTTGTACTGTAACTTAACATTTAATATATATAATGGTCCCGGTAGCTCAGTCGGTATAGTGACTGACTAGGGGCTGGAATTTCAGGGATCGAATCCCGGTGGGGACGAGATTTTCCGCCCGTCCAGACCGGCCTTGGGGCCCATCCAGCCTCCTGTACAATTGGTACCGGGTCTTTCCCGAAGGGTAAAGTGCGGCCGGGGCGTGCTGCTGAACACTCACCCCCTTCTAGTGCCGCGGTCATGGAAGAGTAGAGCTATACCTCTACCCACCCTCTGGGCCACACCGGGTCTGTAACGGGATCACTTTACCTTATAAATATATTGTGTGTGTGTGTGTGTGTTTGTGAATGTGTGTGTGAGTGTGTGTGTGTGTCTGCATTTTTTGGTACAAATTATCAATGAACAATAAATTTGAAAGATCTTCTATCAGGTCGCAGAGGTATTGTGATAAACCTTCTACACCTAATTATCAGACATTCATTAAATTTGGTGCTGCAAAATTCAATTAGTGTCAGTTTAAGAATAGGTGAAGTTTCACCTTTGCTCCCCCTATAAACCACTTTTGGAGCAAACGGAGGTATTCTGTGAAAACCTTGGGTCCCATGTGTGAGTTCGCAGTAATATCGTGATGAAAACGTACAGGCTTCTGAGGAATGAGTTATTTACAGGACTTGTTACTGCAGTAACGTTTATCGTATTATGCTATATTATCTCTTGTAACTTTGATAATAGACAATGTTTATTCATGAGTTTGCTGACTCGTGTGCATTCAAGTGTAAAGTACAAAGTAGTGCTTTGGATTCGAATTTCTCTTGTGTGTGTGTGGAAATAATTTTTATACTGTCCTAAAGGGGAGACACGTCATCTTCCACGCCTCTTTTTAAGATAGAGATTAACCTTTTAAAGAAGAAACGTAATCTGCTTTATATAAGGAATCAGTCCGTACCGAGCTGTAAACACTTTCCAGCACGGTTATAAAAACCAGCCATTTAATAATGTATAAAGGAAAGTTCGCTGTCTGTTCTGAGATACGCACAAAACACTCAACTCAAGGCGAGCACCATGTAGAATTTTTGAATTTTGAACCTGGTGGTACGTAAAGAAACCGCTAGGCTTTAAAAGGTTAATAATGTAAGAATTGACATTGTTTCATGTCGGAAATTTTGAGACCATCCTTAAGTCAAACATTCGTATACGTGCTCTGACAATTAAGTTCGCGAACTCGCCACCGTGCGCTTACCGTGGCAGCACTGGGCAAAAGCCTTGGTATGATGTGATGACGTTGACATATCAGCGTTTCACAGTTGTGTTGCTGTTGATCTATGGCAGTCTCTTTCTGAGTGGCATCTATTAATGTCAGCGTGTGTTTTGGTGTGCCGCCGCAAGAATTTCGAAGCTTGAATTAGAGAAGAGAAGAAACATTAAATTTCTTGTTAAACTTGAAAAGAGTGGAAATGAAATCATAGAGATGTTGGTGCAAGTTTACACCTAGAAATATAATTAGTGGAAGATCTAATATTATCATTTTCACAGTCGCAAATAATGAGATTTCACTCTTCGTGTTAGACACCCCTTGCGTTTTACAAAAACAAGGTGAAAGTAAATTAATCCCTATACCTGCCTGGACAGGCGCTGAGGGCTCTAGGAGGTTGAGGCTACCAGGTTAACACATGAATGTGGTAAAGTTGAGAGCCCTACGAACCAGCCGTCTTTACCCCACAGGAGACATCACTGGTATTCATTTCGTAGATTCTGCGTCATCCCAGTGTCACAGTGAGGTCGGAAGGATTAGGTAGATGGAAAATTCCAATGACACCATCAGGGAACAACCCGCAACCTTCTGCCTCGACAAACTGCGCCATAAAAATCCGTCGAGTGGGAGACGAGATTTTCAATGCGGATAGACGGACAGACGGACAGACACGACGAAGCGAATAGTCCCTTTTTCGCAATTTTTGCAAACGCGCCCAAAAGTATTTCAAGTCAGCTTGAGATATTTTAAATCAGCTCGGTGCCAGTCACACTTTTTTTAAGTGCCTGAGGGGTGTCCATGTCTACGTTACCTGTTATTTTGGCTGAATTAGCCGTTTTTCATTATTGAATATCTAAGTGTGATCCTGTTAAAAAAAAAGTGTGGCTTTTGTGAAAGTTTGTGCAGTGAAAAACACTTTATTTGAGAAAAAAAATGTTCTGCTCTTGAAGTAAAAGGCAAAGTAAGTCAAAACACAACTAATTTATAGGTTGGGTGTTAACGAAAAGACATGTTTCGGCCTACTCAGAGGCGATCATCAGGTTTACAAAGTAAACTTGATGATGGCCTCTGAGTAGGTCGAAACATGTCGTTTCTTTAACACCCAACAAATACATTGGTTGTTTTGTGATTTACTTTGACTTTTACTTCATTTTTACATAAACAATGGGGATGCCTCAACTTAAGTTCTGCCCTTGCTTTCTGAAATTTATCTCAGATTTGAATAGGCTCTGGCACAGATTATGACAACAGAAATACGTTACGCGTTTCATAATATAAAATTGTGTTTGTGGGAGTCACTAAAATTTCTCTTCGTACTCCCTCCATTTATTATCCGATTTGTGAAATAGTATGTGAGCTCTGTAAGTAACGCTGTTCATTTTTTAGTATCACCGTGAAAATGGGCGAAAATTTTATATGGGTATAGATAAATTAAATTTCCGTTGATCCATTAAACCCGTGAGGCATTCTGAAACTAAGAACGCTTTGGTAACGTCAGCATCGTCTATTACGAAGAACCTTAGAAATTTGCAACACTGTTAGTGCTAGCAGTGCTTTTGTTTGGACAAAGTGACAAACTTTATTTTGAAAACGCGGGTTTAATGTTTGTTTAAAGTGAACATTTAAATGTTAATTTTATACAGATTTGATTTACAACGGAGTCAATACGTATTAATTTCTCGCATGGAGCTAATTAATGTTAATTTTATAAGTACCTTTTTCCTCCTTAGTCTGGTCGTGTTCATTTTGTACATGTTTATTATTTGAACCAGACTAGTATATATTCAAGTCTTAAATGGCGAAATTTAATCGGCCCAACTCGTGTGATCGATAAATTCGTATCTGTATTTTAACCCTTTAAAGACGAAGCGCAGAATAATTTATTTTAAAATCCAGTCCGTACCGCGCTGTAAACACTTTTTATCTCGGTTATAAAAACCAACCAGTTTATACTGTAAGTGGCAAAAGTCGCTGTTTGTTCTCAGATAAATACAAAACACATAAATTTATTTAAAGACCCAGTACGTACCGCGCTGTAAACACTTTTCATCTCGGTTATAAAAACCAATCATTTTATGCTGTAAGTGGCACAAGTCGCTGTTTGTTCTCAGATAAATACAAAACACATAAATTTATTTAAAGGCCCAGTCCGTACCGCGCTGTAAACACTTTTCATCTCGGCTATATAAACCAATCAGTTTATGCTGTAAGTGGCAAAAGTCGCTGTTTGTTCTCAGATAAATACAAAACACATAAATTTATTTAAGACCCCAGTCCCTACCGCGCTGTAAACACTTTTCATCTCGGTTATATTAACGAATCAGTTTATGCTGTAAGTGGCACAAGTCGCTGTTTGTTCTCAGATAAATACAAAACACATAAATTCAGTGTGGGCAGAGCGTACAGTTGTTGAATGTTAAACTGCTGGTGCATCACGTGACCAGTAGGCTGTAAAGTGTTAATTAAAAGTAATTTTTTTTCGTGGTTTATTGTTGTAAACTCCTGAAGTGGAGCACCGTCCACCATGAAATTATATTAAGACACATTAAAAGTAAAAGACTGAGTTGGGTGGGACATGTTGAAAGATTGCCTTATGAAAGAGTAGTTGAAAGCAATTATAAATGCAAACCACACGCAATAAGACGGAAAGGAAGGCCAAGATTAAAATGGGATGATGACGTGAGAGATGATTTAAGGAAGATGGTGGTAAGTATTTGGAAACAGGAGGCACAGGAAAGGAAACCATGGAGAGGAATATTTGAGCAAGCCAAAACTCACAAAGAGTTGTAGAGCTGAGGAAGAAGAAGAAGGAGCACGGTCCTTAAAGTATTACCTTATATCTGTTATTGACACTTTAAACCAGAATATTAAGTATAGGCAGCAGCCTTCTAAACATTAGAAATACCTACATTTGCTCACATTCTGTATTTGTGAATTCTTAATTCGCATGATGAAAGAATTAAGAATCTTCATTAATGGGTTTTCGCTCCTTCTTTTTAAACTGGGTAATTTGTGACGTTCAAAATATCAGTCACAAAAAATCACAGACTAGCAAACTTACTGCCATTTATGTAAAGAGTGTATTCTTGTTTTATTTTGTGCACAGTCTGTTTGAGACTACATATTGCACACATTCATGTGCTTTCCTGTGTAGGCTTTCCTTGAGGCCACAAATGTGCTTACTAAACACATTTAAGCCTTGTAATTTTCCCCACTGTATTTCAGGCTACAACATGCACCACATTCTTATCCTGCACTGTGTTCGCAGTGTTTCAGGCTAAACATCCAACACATTCCTATCCTGCAATGTTTATGCAGTGTTTCAGGTTATACATGCAGAACATTCTTATCCTGCACTGTGCACACTGTGTTTCAGGTTAAAATATGCAACACATTCTTATCCTGCAGTGTGTTCACAGTTTTTCAGGCTAACACATCCAACACATTCTTATCTTGCAATGTGTACGCAGTGTTTCAGGTTTAACTTGCAACACATTATTATGATGCAATGTGTTCACAGTGTTTCAGGTTAAATATGCTACACATTCTTATCCTGCTCTGTGTACACACTATTTCAGGCTAACACACCCAACACATCCTTATCCTGCTTTGTGTAAACACTATTTCAGGCTAACACACCCAACACATTCTTATCCTCTATTGTGTACACGGTGTTTCAGGCTAAACATGCAACACATTCTAATCCTGCACTGTGCATACAGTGTTTCAGGCTAAACATGCACCACGTAATTATCCTGCATTAATGCACATTGTGTTTCAGGTTACAACACCTACACCTACAACGAGAGTACCCACACCGAGAGGGTACCTGACGAGATCCTTAGTGTCAGGTATGAAGACGGCAAGTGGAGCAAGCCGTACTACGACTGTGGGGGCGGCAACATATGGATGCTGACCTACACAGTGCCCTTCTTCGGCTTCCAGAACGACTCCTACTTCTTCAAGTAAGTAGTGCCTTTTACAAATTAAGTGTGTTTGTGCTTTATGTAGTTCTTGAAGCGAGAAAATTAGAGGAAGTGGTTGGAAAGTGGGGGTTCATAGTTGCAACAGAGTAATTTGTGTTCCGTGTTAACCTTGGGTTTCGTCAAAGGTTTTTATGGTGTCCGCAAGAACATGTCCCGTACAATAAAATTGATGAATACCAAACTGATATCAAATTCATTGATGAATATATTTTTTCAATTTCTTAAATTATCTGCCTTTTCATCCGGTTTCTGACACAACAATCTTTCTAAATCACGGATAATAAAATATCAATTTTTAAAAAAATTTGTGAAAATTTTTGTTTGAAATAAAGCGTTTTTTTTTCAATTTTTTGTTTAATTTCTCCACACAAAATTAGACTGACTTCACTGTGCCCTCCAAAGGGCCTGTCCTAAGGCCTAGGTACGTCGGGCCCGGGAAAGCTCGAACCGAAATTCAATTCAAGTCAATTCAATTCATTCAGCCTTCCCAAAAATTCATATATACTTATAATCTCTTGACTTCAGTACGTATTAAGGTACTGAATACCCCAGCCCAAAGTTAAGATTCAAAATATTTGCTGCTTACAGCTTGACATAATTAATTAAATAATACACTCCCTCTACATTCAAAGAATAATTTTGTACTCTTTTATTAACCTAAGATGCCCATACATCAGAACGTTTAGTAAGCGAAGTGCTGTTACTCAACCTACGTTTCCATGGTCATTTGTATCGTTGGTATTTTAGGCAACACCGTATCTATTGGTCAATTTTGTATGACGTAACAGTGTTCTTAAGTATAACTTTCGGGGCCGGGAAATTTGGACTAGAGTGTACCGAATTATATGAGAATCAAGTTTAAGTTATTTCGCCTTCTCCTTGTCTAATAACAGACATATAAAGGTAAAGGTAAAGTAATCCTGTTACAGGCCCGGTGTGGCCCAGAGGGTGGGTAGAGTTATAGCTATACTCTTCCATGACCGCGGCACTAAAAGGGGGTGAGTGGTCAGCAGCACGCCCCGGCCGCACTTTACCCCCGGTAAAGACACGGTACCCATTTTACAGGAGCCTGGGTGGGCCTCAGGGCCGGTCTGGACGGGTAGAAAATGTCTCCATCGGGATTCGATCACGGACCGTCCGGCCCATAGTCAGTCGCTATACCGAATGAGCTATCCTGCCCAAATTAACGTATATAAACTGGTCTGAATGCAGAGGTCCCACATTTTAGCTGACAAATAACAGTGTTCACTTCCTGTCGACTCGCTTGCCTTAGTAAAGCAGTTTATTGAACGGTCTGCCCATACTCGAGCTGTGACACTGTTGGTAATTGTAACTGTATTTTCTTAACAATACAGTTAAAAGGATGCTATTTACTTGTATATTTTCTTCCTCTGGAGCTTCGAACCGATTCCTGGTCATGGTCTTCCCTCACGGGGCTTCGCGATCACATTCAGACACATCGCATTCTATAATACTCCTCCGGACGCGTGATCAGCCCGTCACAGAGAACTTTACCTGGCAACACGCAACACTCACAACAGAGAGATATCCATGCCTCCGGCGGGATTCGAACCCGAAACCTCAGCAAGCGAGTGGCCGCAGACCGACGTCTTTGACCGCGTGGTTATTGAGATCAGCCACGATATGTATACTACATGATATGGAAGGAAGAGAAAGGAGAACGTGCGTATTAAATTGCTTTGTTTCTCGCACTGTTAAGTATGCGACAGATATTGAATGGATATATATATATATATATATATATATATATATATACAAAAATATATACAATACTATCTATATATATAGTATATGTATATATTTATTGATACATATATATATCCACTTCTTATCTATCTTAGGACCAGAATAGCTCAGTCGGTATAGGGACTTGCTACGGACTGGACGCTCCGGGGATCGGATCCCGGTGCAGCGAGATTATCCGCACCCGTCCTGATCGTCCTTGGGCTCCAACCAGCCTCCTATACAATGGGTACCGGGTATTTCCAGGGGGTAAAATGACCAGGGCGTGACCTACAACACCCACCCCTAAGTTCCGAGGTTAAAGAAAGAATAGAGTTATACCTCTAATCCACCTCTGGGCCTTCGTGGCCTCTCATAGAGTGAATTTTCCTTTACCTTAACCTTATATATATATATATATAATACGAGAAAACATAAGATATACAGTATACTGGTCTTGAGTTACGCATTTTATATAATGTGTGAGAAAAGCAATGCCACGCGGAGTGGTTACATAACGTTGCGAATTTGTCACAATGTCACTTCCACAGATATACCTACTTTATTGCAAATGGAACGCCGTCTGTTGTTTGCTGTTATGTGCTGAAGAAGCTTTCCATTATTTATAAAACTGCTATTTACGTTTTGTCCGTTTACCTGAAGAAGAACACGCAATGATAATGCGTCACTTTCTCCATACCTATTTCCGGCTGTCAATGTCATGTGAAAATACTACAGCAGATTATTTTTATTGCGATTCCTATAATCATACTCTTTCAATCACCTCGTTATGCTTCCCGTATGTTAATTTTGGTGTTATCCTATACTTAGCAATTTAAAAGCCAATATAAGCTTAAACTATATACATACAACCGGTCCGTACCGCACAGCAAACACACTGATTGGGGTTAAGATATGATACATTTGTTAACTGTAATTGGGTAGCCACCAGTTAACAATAGTACAGTACACTTTTACACACAAACACACAATACGCAGAACGACACAGAAATTTTGGAAGATTAGGGGGGACCGTGCCCCGATTGTGTGGGTTTTTACCCTGACATTTGCCGTACAACTGAGGAAAAAGCACAGAAAAACCTCAGTCAGGTTAGCCGAAGAGTTCCAGCTGGCACGTTGAAGATACATAAGCATACAATAAGAATATATAGACAAAAATAAAGATATATAAATTACAGTAATAAAGATTAATACAACCGTAATCAGGGTTATGAAATTGAATCAGTAAATGATGTAAAATATTGTTTCGGAATAAACCTTATTCTAGCACCGTGCATTTTTGTAGAATCTCTTCAATTTATCAAACCAACGAATGCACATATAATTTCACATAAAACACATTTAAAACACTTTAAAACACTCCGACATGTTTCGATCTTGTCAGATCATCATCAGGGAGCTTAGATCCTTGCTAAAGTTATATTATAGTATTCACAGTTCAATTGGTATTTGCAAACGAGGTGTTGCGAATCGTGAATACTGTAACATAAATTTAGCTTCGAAGAAAGCTCCCTGATGATGATCTGACAAGATCGAAACATGTCGGGGTGTTATAAAGTGTTTTATGTGAAATTATATGTGCATTCGTTGGTTGATGAATTGAAATGGTTTCGGAAATTGTGGTGACCGTAAAACCACCGGTACATCAAACACTGTTCACTGATACGTGAACTTAAAATTCTAAACACGGATAGGGATTAAAAAAATTAATCCCTGTACATTTGCTAACATTCAGTAATGCTGGCATATTCATTATACAACCAAACATTCAATCGGTCTTTCCATTTCCATTAAAAACAAATTAAATCGGGAGTAAATTTAAATTGCATTTTTTTTTTAGTTTTGACCTGGGAATCGTTTGAGCAAATGACGTATTAAAAATTTGATGTTCAGGTGACCTAGCATCGTGATTAATTCTTATAATATAACCAAATAGATATACTAATTTCTCAAATTTATTTTTGGAATAACACTCTACAAATTTCGGAAAGTTCCTCTGTCCATCATCAGAAAATTTTCACTGTACACACAGCAATAGGTGTATGCCATACAGGTTTGCTGACAGCTTGCGAACAGGATCAGGAAGGAACCAGTTCCGTCCTGATCCTGCTCGCAACCTTTCAGCAAACCTGTATGACATACACCTATTGCTGTGTGTACAGTGAAAATTTTCTGATGATGGACAGAGGAACTGTCCGAAATATGTAGAGTTTTATTCCAAAAAGAAATTTTAGAAATTATTACCCAAACCCCCTCATGGAACCACTAGTGCACCCGCCAAACAACAGGCGCTTAAAACGAAGATGGACATCAGACGAGTTACGCTAATGAAGCGTCGCTGGACGCTTCCTAGACCACCGCCAACTGGGACAGCGCATTGGCTCATAGGAAACGGTGAAGTAATGTCTTCTGATTGCTAATTAACCTTCTGGCGTCGGAATTATTTTTTTTTAATTTTAGCACACCCTGTATATAAAATGTGAATAATACAGGAACCAAATATGTTAGAATTATGAAACAGACTGCATTTTGAAGAGAAAAAAACGGATTGTATACAATATGTTTAAAATATTCAGTACCTATATTTGTTGAATAAATATATAAAATGCAACTTTAGAGGTTAGCGGTGCGGTACGTCAAATATAGTTGACATTAGGCGTCAAAAGGTTAAGGCAAATAAAGAAAGAAAGAAATTATTGCATCTAGTTGGTTTTATTATAAGAAATCCTGTTAAAGTTATTAATGACTGGTTGGTCTGAGATCCGCAAAGAAAGATATGATTGATCTTTGCAGACGTAACGTAAAATATTGTTGCCGGTACATGTGATAACCAGTACGCCAAGTGTGCGAAACATTTTATGTGACGGGTGAGAGATTCGACGAAAAAATTTGTTCTGCGTGTGGGCAGCATGAAATTCAATACCCAGATTGAATAATGCATGCGTTTACGCGCAATTTTATGTAAAATTCAATACCCAGATTGAATAATGCATGCGTTTACGCGCAATTTTATGTAAAATTCAATACCCAGATTG
>Ga0131853_10026391_pt1 | contig 10450 bp, 7 predicted proteins | sample TergutLab28metaG_FD_92764 | JGI IMG/M metagenome (GOLD analysis project Ga0131853, IMG submission 92764) | Labiotermes labralis P1 segment gut microbial communities from Petit-Saut dam, French Guiana - Lab288 P1 (version 2) (version 2) | ecosystem: Host-associated > Arthropoda: Insects >... | reverse complement strand
TGTGTGTGTGTGTGTGTGTGTGTGTGTGTGTGTGTGTGTGTGTGTGTGTGTGTGTGTGTGTGTATGTGTGTGTGTGTGTGTGTGTGTGTGTATGTGTGTGTGTATGTGTGTGTGTATGTATGTATGTGTGTGTATGTGTGTATGTGTGTATGTATGTATGTATGTATGTGTGTATGTATGTATTATGTATATATGTATGTGTTTATGTATTATGTGTTTATGTATGTATGTATGTATGTATGTATGTATTTATGTATGTATGTATGTATGCATGTATGTATTATGTATATATGTATGTATGTATGTGTTTATGTATGTATGTATGTGTTTATGTGTGTATGTATGTATGTAGGTATGTATGTATGCACGCATGTATGTAGGTATGCATGTATGTGTTTTTGTATTATGACTGTAGGTGTGTATGTATGTGTGTATGTATGCATGCATGTATGTGTATATGTATGTATGTATGTGTGTATGTATGTTTATATTAATGTATCCATGTTCGGGACGGGAAGGAGAAATGCAGCATTCCATCTACCCAGAGAGCTCGGTGTTTCTGTAGTCACAATGCATTATAAAGAACCCCCACCAGAAGAAAGCCCTGTCATAATACCTCCACGCCTCACACTCTCCACCTCGGACCTATGTGTCCATTATCTCGCCCGCAATGACAGATGTTCTAATCAAAGTTAACTCTAACAAAGATAGCCGCAAAGGGAAATGGGGTTGGATGGATAACGATCCTAAAGCTTTTCAATGAGAGTGAGAGAGAGAGAGAGAGATTATACTGAAATCCTACAGAATGGAGGAAGCACCTGAAAAGGGAGGCAACTGTACAAGTACAATAGCGCTCCATTTCTCGAATTCACAGATGTATATAAGAATGTTACAGGTTTGTTTTCAGAATATTTGCCTCGCTAGATCTTCGCCAAGTGTCAAGTTTAGCGGTATCTTCATGGCGTCTTTCAACATACATGGAAACGTAAACGTTGATATGTTTTAAGAAGACTGAAAATAATTGGCAATATGGGTCAAATTAAAAAACTGGGTCACATCGTAAATTGAAATCAACTGTTCTCTTAACACAGTCTCATCCCCATTTCTGAATGCCATTTTTTCGGTTTCTCGAAACGAGTTTGTAAAGTAAAACTTGAAGCAGATCGTCGTATCCTCTAGCAAATACGATGCTAATTACCACCCATTAATTCTGTTCCATGTCATTAAAAGTGATATATCCACATACTTCTCAGTGTCGGTGGTAGAAGCAACGTTGCCGAAAACCTTGTCACTGAAATCTTCAAAATAATGGCTACATCTGAAAATTAGTCAAATATATGTACGTCAGGTAGATCAATTGGCATAGTACTGCGGTCACATTCCCGGCTAGGGCAGGGCTTTTTTCCGACCGCCTACCAAGATTTTCATCTAATGATTACTTGCCTTCTTTCCGCGGAGAGAGAGCAGCTGGCGTATGAGTCGGTTACTCATATTCATTGTCAACCAAAGGCTAGAATACACTTATATGCATCGTTACTCCGCGTCAGTCTCCTTATATACGAGATAGCAGTAAGTACAATACAAGCTGTAATTTTTTCACTGATATATGTGTTTAACATGGTCAGCCCTTCAAATTTTTTTGCGTGAAACTAATATTTGTGAGTATTTAGATTAATTAAAAAGTGTACTGTTTGTTATGCACAAATTCTCTCTTTGACGACTTTTATATAGTCACTTAAATGAACTGCATACGGCTTTTTATAAATAAAAGACAAGCAAAAGGAATGGTTAGACCTACGTACGTGTCTTTGACTACTCTTATGGCGCAATATAAAAATGATTTCAAACTTGTGTGATTTCGATTTTGTAGCCACAATATATTACAAGTATCAGTCATTTCACACATCATCATTACCAAACGCTGGAGGAGTTTGACTATTTTTGCCTTCGAATACTGTTCTTTGGTGTTTTTCATATTAGATATTACGTAATCATTAATTTGGGGGTTTCAGGGAAAAGGTAGTGGAGTTTCTAGTTATTTAATCTCTGCCGTCCCTTTCTCCATATGTACATATACAGATACATACACATAGATATATACAGACATATTGTACTTGCATACACACATATATACATAAGAAGGTCGGATAGAGAAAAATTAATACACATATTCATATTTTTAAAAATGTTCCAAATTTTCCTTTATTTTCCTACCCGTTCATTTTAAACTTTCAGATGTAATTAATTTTTTTCTTCTGTCACTTAACAACCACTATTTTTGTACCACTTACGAAATGTAGTTTGGAAAAACACTTATGCACATGACAAAATGTCCTTTTTTTGACGTTTTGCTGACCGTGCATCTCAGTATATTTATCTCAGGATTTAACCAATTTGATGCACAAAATTTGTTTCACAATAAGTTTTATTTCGTGCCTCTACATGTTTCGAGCACATGTGCTCATCATAAGGAGGTCAAAATTGAATTACACAGCCTCTGGTATCATCACACGAAATAAAACGTACTGTGAAACAAATTTTGTGCATCAAGTTGGTTAAATCCTGAGATACAAAAGGCCTTTTGTCGAAAGGTACACATCATAGCAGTAGACACCATAAGCAACATGGAACTGGAATCTGGAACTGGAAGGAACATCAAGATTAAGTTGGCTGGTTTCTTGTGGTACGAAAGTAGAATGTACTATCCCTGACCGCCTCCAGGGACAGTACGACTCGTCGGACAACCATAAAACACAACTTGGAATGAAATTGGAGACCTAAACTACGCAATTTTTCAGGTCCGTTAAAACTAAATTAAGTTCTGTGGCTTCCTGCAGGACATGTACTGTGGAGGGGGACATAAGAATGATGTTTGGCATCGTCAAACTGCAGGACCAATAAGCATCTAATTAGGGCCCGACCTAACAAATAGCTATTATTGTTCTTCCGCTTTCTTGATTATTGCGAAATTAAGTTAAATAATATATTAAGTCTTAAGACCATCATTACGAAGGGTATATTGTTCACCCACATTTGGATGAACATTCTATTTCCAGATAGTTTTCCTCTGGGATGTGGCGCCGTGTAGTCTGTTACAAATTTGCTGACGTTTCGGAGGGACATAGTAAATTCTTTTTCATTTATTCATCCTCAATATAGACGTAGTACGCACATCCGAAACGCCAGTACATTTCTACCACATTGCACGACGTCAGATCCCTCTGGATAAAAACCCATCTGAATTGTATATTAAAATTCTATGCGTCAGAGTAATCAGTTAATTTTGCTGAAAGCCCATAATCGGTGTTTGTTGCGAGAATCATAATCAGAATGTAAGCACTTTGTGTGACAAACTGCAGACGTTTTAAACGCCCAAGCAAGAGGCACGAGTACAAACAACTGTAGATTTCTTTACAATGTTGATACCGAAATGCTACTGCAAACGTAATTTCGACCGATATGTGATCTTTTGCTAATATCTGTCTGCATTGAATTGAATGAAGTTGTTTTGGTCTGTGCCGTTCGCTTCACCACTCACGCACCTGGACATAACCTAGAACCTCTTCGGTATTGGCGATTTGATGAGAAAGTGTTTTATGGAATTTATTTTATTTCGTCAATTAGCCTTACGTGTTTTATTTGAAACGAGTATTTTATTCAACTAACGGAGCATCACGAGCGTGTCATGGAATCTTCGAGTGCATTTTTTGCAGTATTTTTTCAAATTTTCTTTGTATTTAAGTACACATTATGAAATGGGGAAGTAAGAACTGGTCATCTGTCTCATACTTACTTACTTACTCCATGGTGTAGAGTCCTTCTTGAGAAGCTAACTAGTTTGCAGTTAGTCAAGAAATTCCCTGCATTTTATGGAACCCGAAGGTTCGTTACCGCACTCACAAGCCTCCGCCACCCGTCCCTATCCTGGGCCAGCCCAATCCAGTCCATAAACCCACATCCCACCTCCTGGAGATCCATCCTAATATTATCCATCCATATAAGTCTAAGTCTCCCCGGTGGTCTCTTTCTCTCCGGTTTTCCCACCAACACACTATATACCCCCTCTCCTCCCCCATACGCGCCACATGTCCAGCCCATCTCATTCTTCTAGATGTTATCACCCGCACAATGTTGGGTGAGGAGTACAAATCATTTAAGCTCTTCGTTATGCAATCTCCTCCATTCCCCCGTTACCTCGTCCCTCCTAGGTTCAATTATTCTCCTCAACACCATATTCTCAAACACCCTCACTTCCTTTCCTCCCTCAATGTCAGCGACCAAGTTTCATACGCATACAAAACAACCGGCAAAATTACGGTTCTATGTATCTTGATCTTTAAATCTCTCTATACCGCTTCTAATTTTCCGACAAGCATAAACACACAAGTGCGAAATGTCTAATTCGTGACCCATAAGGAATTGAGACGTAACTGCCCGAACATTTAATCCCACTGTGGATAGATAATGTGCAGGAAGTGTGCATCTATACAGCAGCTGCAGTGGAATGTTCTGAGGAAGTTGCAAGTTGCAAACAACGGACGTGACGTGACCCACTCTCAACTTCTCGATACATCACAACCACTGCCTACGCAAGACCGGCGTCTCCGATAATATAGCAGCAAACACTGAAAGCAGTTCATAGAGTGAATTCCACTAACAAAGTATAACTTGATTTAAATGCTTTCATCATTGAGGAATAAGGAGACGTTACAAGCAACAGAAATGGATTAGCTCTTGCTTTCAAAACGTATTTCTTCATACCCAAATAGGAAGAGGAACCTTCTACTTTATATAGTTATTTAAGCACAATGAAACGACAACAATTAACTACAACCCCACTTTGTCACTCTATGTAATGCACTAGTAACGTAAGCTGTAAGACTACCAGAATAAACAGGAAATTTCTGTCTTTGACTGAACAGTACTAATCATAAAAACCTCATTTGAAAGGGACGAAATATCAAATATCCTTTACCATTTAAACATAAGTTTCATCAAAACAAAATATAAATTCAGTTACACCGCTTCTCCAAGACCTCTTGTGACATTTGTTTTCAAGATTGAGGCCTACCCAAATCAAAATTTCTTAAGACTTTTCTGGAGACTTCATGCACGCTCATTGTTATACTAACTTCTAATGTATTTGTTCTTACCTAGAACAGTAAGAAAGGAATAATTCAAACCGATGTTATACTTACGCTTTCTTTGTGCAAAATGGTACCATCGTAATGCGAAGAAACTACACATCCTTCAATTCGCGTGCTTCTCTGAAACTTACATCATGGCTGTCATTAAATTTGGTGTTGTTTACAATTTACATTTTCACGAAGAATTTAATTTCGATGTGTGCTCAACATCTATAATCCACACATTGCATCAAACTAAATTTAAATAATCTAATTTAATAAGTACCTCTCAATTACAAAACATTTGTACATATTAAAAGTATTAAAACCAATTCCTTTAAAAGTTGACATTTCACTTTATTTCATGAGGAAGACGCACGGTCAAACAGCCCTCAAGTATTACTGAATTTGGAGCGTACTTTATATCGTGCAAATATTTCTGCACGCCTGAAATATTTTTCCTATACAAATGCGCCATTTCACAAATACCTGAAAAGTTGGAAAAAGACGCCTGTACGAAGACTCTAAGGTTGATACTCAGCAGCGCTCCAGTCCTGAGGCACTCTGTGAAAACATTTCCGCAATAGTGGACCGTGCAGTATACAGTAAATCGAAGTACAATATTCAGTACAATTTACTGCTGTCACATTCTACTCCTATTCGTAAATGCTAACAAATACGACTGCTAAATTACATAACGGTAAAACAATATTCGTTAGCCATTGATAAGGATCGACATTTTGCAGATATAAAAATAAGTTTCAAAATTTTAAATGCGTTACACATTTATTTAAATAATTAAAACGTGAATTTAGAGTCTGCTGCGGTACGAACAGCTTCACGTAGCAAACAAGCAAATACCTAAACATGCAGTACTTATGTAACATGCATGAAAGTTCATTAAATATTAGGTGTTTAGTATTTGCTACCCATTACTACACTATTTAAGGCGTTTTATTACTGGTAAAGAAGAAGGATTTCTGAATACCTTTCTGTGCAAACGAAACCTGGGCGGTCTATTTTCGACTCGTGCCAGGAATCCTTGCCTCGAAATTAAAGTTATGTAAGTGGGATATGCCCTGTCCAGCAAGTTGTGCGGATGTCAGGAATTCCTGTATCTTTATTTCCACTTCAACTACACCACCGCATGGTATGGTGCTTAAACTTACTCTCCTTTGTCATTACCTTACTATCATCAGCAGAACCTCATGTATATGAGTGCGTAATTGTCTGTGAAGAGCCGGAAATATGAGAGCTTCCCTCAAAGGTTACAAGTCTGACTTCCTCGTCTCAGCAGGTGTTGCAGCCGCGGAACTAGAACATTTCCTGTCCCGGACTTCATCGCTGTGCCTTCCGTTTAACATTAGTAAGCGGTGACAAATCGGCTTCCTAGCCTGGCTGGGGGATGACAGTCCTGCTTTTGTGCAGTTTCGCCAAAGTGATAAACGTAAGCACTAACGAATTTAACGTACATTTGTCATGTTGTGGCAGAATGATTTAAATCAGGGATGCACAAAAATTCTAGGAGCAACTTCAAAATTCCAGGCACCACAGATATTACGTGGAGCAATTTCGATGTTGAGGACTCAGAAGTTTATGCGCCATCTTACAAAATTTGTTACCACGACGACCTGGATTCCAGAATTTGTGCATTCCTGATTTAATCTACACCTCATGTGGACGACGCATTAGTTCAAATTGTTGGTCTTCACAAACTAATTCCTTGTATTGTTTTTAAAATCAACAACCGAAATTTCTGTTATATACGTTCATTACTAAATTATATTTTAGTCAAGGAAGACTTTTTCAGTAAGGAATTTGATTTTCACATGGAGATGACGTGTGCGAGAATGTAAAAGGATTAACGAGAACCTTCAAGGGAAGGGCAAAACTGGGGACTTGATATAGATCTAAGTGCTTTATTAAAGTAAATATTACATAATGGTGTGACTATGTGGATTGTGTTAATCTTCATCAGACAAGACTTCATTGGTGAACTCTAGTGAACACGAGGTTAAATCATTATGTTCGCAGTTAATAACTGTTTTCACCTTTTATTTAATAAAAATTAAGTTTCCATCTTCACAACAGCAAATCATAATTTTATGTTTCTTCTTTGTTACGTACTAAAAGTGTCGAAAGCTTAGCTACTGTTGCTCCTTTCCTCAGAGGGAGAGTCACAACGGAAACCTCTTTCTAAACTTTATCTCACAAACGCACAACCTGTGGTTACCCTGTGTGTTTTAATTTAGGATCTTTCAGACAAATAGCTACACAATAAGACAATTATGTCCTAATTACTTTAAATTGTGTACTTGATGGAACCTAACAATAAAAGTGGTCAGTCATTTTTAGGTTTTTCAACAACACAAGTCGCCATTAACCTTAAAATATTCTTCGTTGTACCCAAGCGAAGTGTTGACGTGCCTAACGGCTCATGGAACCAAATGCAGAGACTCTCCTAAACAACATTAAATCACCTGGTCAATGTAACACAGAAGAGGTGTATTTCTTGTAAGGTGCCAACCAAAATTTAGGCTTTCATTCCGAAATAAAAACACCACCTTATATAGAGACCATGACATTCGGTCTGTCTGTTCGCTCTTCCATCCAGTCATGACATTATATCAGTGCATACATCTGTTGTTGAATTTGATTAGTTACGGAAAAGAAATCTCTTTACTATACCCTGTCGAAAGGGCAAGAATTTCGTAAAAATCACATCAGTGGAAGTCATACTATACTTAAGGTCGTAAATTGATTTCCATTCCAGGTTTCTTGGCCGATTTATGTGAAATGTGATATTCTAAGTAGTTCTGAGTTTCGTGAAAATCGGAGGAGAACAAGCAATATTACTTGAAATGCGTAAATAAGGTTTTGCCTGAATTCTATTTTCAATTTTTATAAAATTTGGTACAAAAACGCTCATAAAATTTTGATAAGGTTTTGTTGGTTTCGTGCGAGTGGTCTCAGTGAAAACCATACTACGAGGGGTGCTGATAAGTCCTTAGCCCGACTTACGTCCTGATGTCGTAGGACGGAGTCGATAGTGGCCAAGTTTAAATGTGGTGATTTTTCCACCTGCGATGCACCTCGTCCTGGACGACCCAAAACAGTAACCACCCCGGAGATTTTTTTATTGGAGTCATCCCGATATGTTTTCACTAAATATTCTAAGAGTTGGTTCAGTCAAAACACAACTAATTTCATTGTCAATCATAAATGTGGCGACATGTTTCGACTCATAGTGCCATATTCAGGCCAGAGGGTCTTGTTCTTGCACGAAAATGCCCTGGGTCACCGGACACTTGTAACCCAGAAGAAACTGGCCTACCTGGGCTTCCAGTGTCTTGATCACTCATCCTATTCCTCGGATCTGGCCCCGTCGGACTACCACCTATTCCCTGGACTGAAAAAACAATTGAAAGGTCGCCATCTTTCTTCCGACGCAGAGGTCATTGCTGCCGCGGAGACCTGGTTGGACGGACAATCTTCTTAATTTTTTTGAGTAGCTTGCAAAAGTTAGAGCAACGGGCTAAAAAGCATATTGAACTTCGTGGGGAGTATGTTGAATAAATCTCGAGTTTGGTCGCTATGGCTTGTTTCCTTCCAGGTCGTACTAAGGACTTATCAGCACTCCCTCGTACTGAGAGGCGTGAAACCTTTTTATGCCTTCTTCCCAAATTTATTGTCCGTTTTGGTTGAAAACAGATTACAGTAATCTTCACATAATGCAGCCGATCAATTGTAAATTTCATAAAAATTGGTATAGAGTATTTTGCACTTTTCTAACGGGCATAACATGATATTAAATTCACCTGAGTAGTGCAAAACCTTATGAAATTTTTGAGGCAAGAACGTCCGTGATAATCTGAGTACTGCGTCAAGAAGTGCATCGCTTGCAGTTTTGTTAAATAACATTTAGCGTAATTTTCTCTTCAAACGTTTCAGAGAAGAACAAAATTCCTGTGCTTGTTTATTGGTTTATTTAATAATCACGTAATAAATGCGCTGGTTAAATTATCAGAGTGTCAAATAACAGTATGGTTATAAAGGACGAATTTAAAGGACAGGAAAGTGTGTCAGAGAGATATATTGTTATGTAGATTAATATTTGGTGTAGAAGAAGACGCAGAAAAAAGGTGACAGCTATTCGCGGAAGCCTGTTCTAGAGTCAGGCGTATGAGTCTCGGACGTTCTAACCAATACGCAGTGCCTTCCGGCCGTAAGACCGTGTTTCTTACTAATGACTAGATAGCATTTCCATATAGTAGACCGTAAGGACAAACAAAGCTAAGAAAAGACTTAAACCACTAGCACTGGGTGAAAAGTCATAATTTCCGAAAAGCATGCCATAATTTTATAAGTTTGAGGCGAAGCGGATTTTTGTGACTAACTTTACACATTTCAAAGTGTTCTGAATGAAGGCATCACGCTGTGCTCGAAAATCAATAAGTATTACACAAATGTACGTCAGCACAATCTATTTATTCTATAGTATGGCTACATGTTTCGACTAGATGTTAGTCACCTTCAGGCCCCTATAATTACTTTACCAGATGCTTTGTCCACTTTGGAATCCCATAGTGTTTACATGTGGATTACTTATTTGCTAGAGCTTTTAGAAATTGCAGGGTTATTGTTATTTTGCAGGCTGTGTTTAAGCAATGAAACCACTACAGCATAAAACTCCTTCCTATTTAGTGCGTCGATGTTCACTGGACGCTCAAACGTGGGATGCCGTTGTCACATTACAGTTTGGAGTGTTTGCGCTGTGATGTTAGGTAGGGTCTTCCTGGAGGTTTTTTTGTGTCGATATTCTATAATAGAACGGGTGCGTTTCTAGTATCTGAGATTTATTTTATTGAATAGGACCGTGAGTTTGTAATTCTATTAGTTAATTTGTTAGTAAGACTTACTGTATTTCGTTGTTTCTCTGTTTTTCATCCTTTGCGGTTGGTCTTGTTCCACACTGTGAATGTGAGTGTCTTCTCTGGGGTGTTGTTTTGGCACTGTTTTTGTTCACCGTGTTGTGACCTCTGTGCGGCCAATTGGGTAACTGTCCTGTATACTGTCTTTGTGGGTGTCTTTTTTTGGTGTCCCTACTTCTTTTTATATGTGCTGCCCTCCTTGAGGGGAATGTTTCACTATGGTTTCGAATATCGGATTGCTCTGTACTGTGAGTCTGTCGTTTATCTGGTTCCCGTCCTTAGTTTCTCTGTAAATGTAAAAATTTTCAAGGGTGTCGAGCATTTTTCCTTTTCTCTCATAGTGAATTATGTTCCTTATTTCGTCTATTGTGCCGAAGGAGTGTCCTTCGTTGA
>Ga0131853_10026389_pt1 | contig 10450 bp, 8 predicted proteins | sample TergutLab28metaG_FD_92764 | JGI IMG/M metagenome (GOLD analysis project Ga0131853, IMG submission 92764) | Labiotermes labralis P1 segment gut microbial communities from Petit-Saut dam, French Guiana - Lab288 P1 (version 2) (version 2) | ecosystem: Host-associated > Arthropoda: Insects >... | reverse complement strand
CTCGATTTTTAGGAAACTCACTGTCGAGCAAAACCTCTGGGCGATACTGGAAACCCGCAAGGACATCACGAAAGAGCAAAAACTCGAGCGGCTGGAAAGTCTGCTTGACGAGTTCGGCATTGGTAGGATTAGAAAACAGTTCGGCTTTACGCTATCAGGCGGCGAGCGGCGGCGCACGGAGATTGCCCGCTCGCTTGCCACCGAGCCGAAATTTCTGCTGCTCGACGAACCGTTTGCCGGAATCGACCCAAAAGCCGTTTTCGACATTAAGCAGATTATCCGCCACCTTGCCGAAAAGGGCATTGGCATTTTAATAACCGACCACAATGTAAGGGATACACTGGAAATTACCACAGAAGCTTTTATAATTAATGAAGGGGTTATTGTTGCCCGCGGCACCAGAGATGAAATCCTTTCCAACGAGATGGTCAGAGAGGTTTACCTCGGGAGCGATTTTAGAATGTAGGAGAAGCGATGATTTTTGCGATATGTGGCAGTAAAATACGAGACAAACTTGTCCGGAGAAAGTCTGCCAGAGGCAAAATCACCGCACGCGCCCGCACCGCAAGCACTGTTCTTTTTTCCCTCGTACTAATTTTTATGACACTGACGGCGGCGCTGATAATTCGCGGCATTGGCGGAGAGGCTGCCAGAAACCGCGCCCGCGCCTACGCTGTCGAAGCCGCGCAAATCTTCTACTCGTATTTCAGCGAGGACTTAACGCTCGTGCGAAAGGCGGCGTTTTCTCAGGCGATTGGCAGCTGGAGCGCGAACGAGCAGGATGACGCAAAACGTATTCAGGCATTTTACGAGATGATGGATTACGCCGCCGTTGTGCCGCAAGCGCACTTGTACCTCGGCATAAGCGACTCGGGCAACGAGTACAGAATTACCCGCAGCACAACACTCGATGATTTTGTTCCCGTTGCGCGGCTTAATCCGGCGGCGATTGACGATGCGTGGTACTTCAAGGCGCTGGATTCCGAGAACGATTTCACGCTGAACATCGGGCTTGATACTGTCGGAAACACATGGCGGCTGTGGATCAACCACAAGGTTTTTTTTGACGGCGAAATTGCGGGCATTTTTTGTTCAGGGCTGAACATTCCCGATGTGTTCCGGCAGGTTTTTCCCCCGCAGGAAAATATCCGCGGCTACATTATCAACAGGCAGGGCGTTATTCAACTGGCAAGCGCCATTCCCGCAATTTACCGCAGGCAAGCCGAGCAGCGCATCCGCAATGCCAACGCTGCGCCTGAGTTCACCGCCGCGATTTATTCGCACCTTGAAAGCATCAGCGGTTTTTTTACGCCTGATTCCCAGCCGGAAGTTTTTCAGCTTTCGATGGGCGGCTACCGTTACGCGGCGATTGCGCCGATTGTCCGCTCGGATTGGTCGGTGGTCGTTCTGTACGACAGCCACTTTCTGTCCGGCATGGCGTACCTGCTGCCGCTTTTTGTTGCGATGGTTGTCGCGCTGTTCCTGTACGTAGCGGCGAAAAATTTTTTTCTGAACAAGCAGATTTTCACGCCGATAAACCGGCTCACCGCAAGTGTCCATCAAGGCGCGTACTATGACAGCGGCGAGATTTACGGCAGTGAACGGGATGACGAGATTGGCGAACTTGCGCGAACGATACTCGACGCCGGGCTGGAGCGTCAGCAGATGGTGCGGGAAATCAACGAAGGCGCAAGCAGGCTGGAAGCGGCGCTCGGCGAGGCGCGCGCGGCAAGCGAGGCAAAGAGCAGCTTCCTTGCGAATATGAGCCACGAGATGCGAACGCCGCTTAACGCCGTCATTGGGCTTTCGGAACTGACATTGCAAAGCGCGGCGTTGAACGAAACGGTCAGCATGAATCTGGAACAGATTTACAACGCAGGAAAAACGCTCCTTTCAACCGTCAACGATATTCTTGATATTTCAAAAATAGAAGCCGGGCGGCTTGGGCTTGTCCCTGTCGAGTACGATATTCCAAGCCTCATTAACGATGCCATCAATCAAAGTATTATGCGTATCGAGGAAAAGCCAATCACGTTTATTCTTGACATCGATGAAAATCTTCCGGCGCGGCTTTACGGCGACGACCTGCGTATTAAGCAGGTGCTGAATAATTTGCTATCGAACGCGTTTAAGTATACAAAACAAGGTACAGTTGAACTGCACATGATTTGTGAGATGGACGCGGATGATGAATCTGATGGCACCGTGTGGATGACTATTCGAGTTAGCGACAGCGGAATTGGCATCAGAAAAGAAAATATCGCCAACCTGTTTTTGAATTACGCCCAGATAGACACGCTGTGCAACCGCAAAATCGAAGGAACGGGGCTTGGACTTCCGATTGCAAAAAGAATCGCCGAGATGATGGGCGGTTGTATCAACGTGGAAAGCGAGTACGGCAAAGGAAGTGTTTTCACTGTGCGGCTGCGCCAGCAAGCGGCAAGCGACTCCGTAATCGGTGCGGAGGTGGCGGACAGTTTGAAACGTTTCCGCTATCTGGAAAACAAGCGCCGTCAACATTCCCGCCGCGAGCGAATTAAGCTGCCGTACGCGCGCGTGCTGCTGGTTGACGATGTTGCCGGAAACCTTGATGTTGCCAAAGGGATGATGAAGCTTTACGGAATACATGTCGATTGCGTTACCAGCGGCGATCAGGCGGTGAATGCAGTCCGCGCTGGGCGGGTAAAATACAACGCAATTTTTATGGATCATATGATGCCGGTAATGGACGGAATTGAGGCGGTGAACATTATCCGCAACGAAATCGGCAGCGAGTACGCAAAAACTGTTCCGATAATTGCGCTGACAGCTAACGCGATTGTCGGGAATGACAAGATGTTTTTGAGCAACGGCTTTCAAGCGTTTATTTCAAAACCAATCGAAATGGATCGGCTTGACGAGGTGCTCAAAGAATGGGTGCAGGACACAGCCCTCGAGCGGGCGCTTGAATGTGTTAACGGGCTTGACACTGCGAAAGGGGTTGAGCGTTTTGGCGGCGACTGTGAATCGTATTTTCAGGCGCTACGTTCTTACGCTTCCGGTGCGACGGCTCTGCTTGAAAAAATACAAGCGGTAAATATAGCGGCGAACTGCGGCGGAGATCACGCTGATCTAACCGATTACACAATCACGGTTCACGGGATAAAGGGATCGAGCTTCGGGATTTGCGCGGCGGAAGTTGGGAATGCTGCGGCAGCGTTGGAACAAGCTGCGCGTGAAGGGAACATCGATTTTATACTTAGCAATAATGCCGCCTTCATCGAAACCGTGCGGAAACTTGCCGTCGATATAGAAGAAATGCTCGGTAAAATTCCGCGCAAGATCAAACAAAAGAAAGACAAGCCTGATTTAGACACGCTCGAAAAATTACTCGCCGCTTGTAAAGCATACGACATGGACGGAGTTGACGCGGCAATGGCAGAAATTGAGAACTGCGAATACACTTCGAGTTTTGGAAATGATCTTGCTGTTTGTCTAAGAGAAAATATAAACCAAATGAATTTTACCCAGGTGCAAGATATAATAATCAATGTACTTTCTGGCTCAAAGCAAATTGAGAAAGAAAAAGAAGAACACGAAGGAAAACATGAACAACACACGACATAAAATTATTTTTGTTGATGATAACAGCGCAAACTTAAACATCGGCAGAAGTATGCTGAAAGATTTCTACGAAGTGTATCCAGCACCATCTGCAGCAAAACTATTTGAGATTATGGAAAATGTAATTCCCGATCTTGTTCTTTTAGATATTGAAATGCCGGAGGTGAGCGGTTACCAAGCTATTAAAAAAATGAAAACCGATCCTCGCTTCCGCGATATTCCGGTTATTTTCCTGACAGCGAAAAGCGATGAGTCAAGCGAGCTGGAAGGTTTTGAGCTAGGAGCTGCGGATTATGTTTCAAAACCTTTCTCCGGGCCGCTGTTGCTCAAACGTATTGCCAATCAGATTTTAATTGTCCATCAAAAAAATGATCTGCTTGCAAGCCGTGCTAAATTGAAAGATTACGCTGACAACCTCGAAGTAAAGGTAACTGAAAAAACGAAAGAGGTGATCGATTTGCAGAATGGTGTTCTTGCCACGGTTGCCGATCTTGTTGAGTTCCGCGACAAACTAACTGGCGGACACGCTCTCCGTACTCAGCATTACTTGAAGGCGCTCACGGATCGCCTTATCATCGATGGACTGTATACAGATGAAATGGAAACATGGAACCTTGATTTTTTTCTGGCGTCTGCGCCACTTCACGATGTTGGGAAAATTGCCATAAGCGATGTGATTTTGAATAAGCCGGGTAAACTTAGCCCAGATGAATTTGAAATAATGAAAACGCATGTTGAGGTCGGCGTAAAGGCAATAGAAAAAATAATGCAGAACACTCACGAACACGTTTTTTTAGAACACGCGCTTTTAGTTGCCGGAACGCACCACGAAAAGTGGGATGGCTCAGGTTATCCGGCGGGGCTGAAGGGCGCGGACATTCCGCTGGAAGGGCGGCTCATGGCAATCGCTGATGTGTACGACGCGCTCATTGCCGATCGGCCGTACAAAAAAGCCCTTCCCCACAGCGAGGCGCGGGCAATCATCTCAGACGGTTGTGGAAGCCACTTCGACCCCGCGCTAGTAGCAGTGTTTGAAAACGTGCAAGCGCAATTTGAAGAGGCATCGCGCTCCACCACCAACTAAGAGCCGCCGCTTGCAAATAACCGCGCTACTGTTTGTTGCCGAAGTATTCGATGTTTGCGTAAATAAAGCCGAGCATCCGCCGGGAATCTTCGTCAAGGTTAAGCGCCTCAACCGATTGTAAAGCGGCGGCGTATTCGGCATACGCGGCGGGATTAAACTGCCGTGCACCGGAAATAGTTTCACCGATGAGTACCAGCATTTGCTCGCGTTGAAACGGCGATGCAACTGCCAGCGCCTGTAACGCGGAAGCGGTTTCGTTCTTGAAGCGGAGCATAAACGCCGCACCAATCTGCTGGTTTTCGTTTAAGTCCATGTACTGCTGGAACAGGGCGATGATTTCCGCCGCCGCAAAACTCGACGCGGGCGCGGCGGCTGATTTGTAGCCACTCTGCGCGGATGAGGCACAGGCGGCAAGCAGCACCAGCGAGAACACACACAGGACAGCCAGCAGTGTTTTTATTTTACGCATACAACAGTGCAAAAGCGGCTTTGGCGAATAATAATTTTTCATTCTGTGGTCTCCTGCAATTATGATACAAGAGTTTTATTTTATCTGTCAACAAATATTCTTAAATTTATTGTTCTATTGCTCCACTTACTTCTGAAGATTTACTACGCAAAACTCCCCAGTGAATTGGCCATTGGCTATTCACCCTTGACACTCTCCGCCAACGCATACAAAATACACTTATATATGAATCAACATAGTTATGGAGAATATATACGACATGAAAGTTTCACCTTCTATTTTGAATGCGGATTTTAGCTGCATCGCTGATACCGTAAAAATGCTGGACGCAGCTGGCGCGGATTGGATTCACTGCGATGTGATGGACGGCGTTTTTGTACCGAGTATTTCTTTCGGCGCTCCGATTATCAAGGCCATTAGAAAGCACACCAAAAAACCGCTCGATGTTCATTTAATGGTACTTACACCAGAAACCTGCATCGATGAGTTTGCCGAAGCCGGAGCGGATATTATCACGATACACCAGGAACTTCCGTCAACCGTGCATTTGCACCGGGTACTCAGGCGCATTAAAAGCCTTGGGAAAAAAGCGGGCGTTGCGCTTAACCCCGCGACACATCCAGATACGCTTGAATATATTTACGATGATATTGATCTTGTGCTGGTTATGTCCGTCAACCCCGGTTACGGCGGGCAGAGCTTTATCCCTGCTGCCCTACGGAAAATCGAAACTATCGCCAGTTGTATCAGCAAGCGCAAACTGCCTGTGGAGCTGGAAGTTGACGGCGGCATCAGCCCTGCCAACATCCGCAGTATTCAAGACGCCGGAGCCACCGCCGTCGTTGCCGGCAGCGCAGTCATCAACTCGCCCGATCCCGCCGACGTGATCCGGCAGTTGCAACGCGCGAATTAGTTTATCTTTTCTCTAGACAACTCAACAATAAGTCCGTACAATTAATGAAAAGGAATATGTATGGACATTGCTTTTGGTCATTCAAATATGGATATTGACAGCTTGGGATCGCTTATTCTGGTAAAGAAGCTGTTCCCCAGCTACAGACTTGTAAGGAGCAGCAGGATTCATCCGGCGGCTCAAAATATCTACAGCTTTTACGCCGAATATTTCGACTTTCTCAACGCAACCGATATTGCCAACGAGCAGATCGACAATGTGATTATCGTGGACACCTGCTCGTGCAGCAGAGTGAAAGAATATTTTACCCACATACGCAACCCCAGCCCGAACATTCAGGTGTTCGATCACCACGACACAGATAGCTGCGATATTGCGGGAGCGGAGATTCACCGTGGGAAGTTTGGCGCGACTACGTCGCTGCTGGGAAAAATGGCAATCCAGAAGGGGATTTTTCTGGCGAGCGAGGAAGCGACTATCGCGCTCACGGCGATTTACGCCGACACGGGGCGGCTTATTCACCAGAACGTCTGTCGCGCCGACTACGAAGTTTCCGCGTGGCTTTTTGATATGGGCGCATCGCTGAAACTCGTCAAGTCTTTTCTGGAGACGATTAAAGAGGAACAGCAGATCGCCGTTCTTAACCAGATACGCCCCGAGCATACCGTTATTCGGGGGCACGCGGTTCTCTTAAGCTATCTTGAGCTTGAGGAAAATGTCTCCGGGCTTGCGGCGGTGGTGGATAAAATAATGGAAGTGCAAAATCCCGATGCGTACTTCGCGGTTTTTTCAATTCGCAAGGAAAAGACGATTTTGCTCATCGCCAGAAGTCAAACGAAAACGATTAATGTGGATGCCTTGCTCGCGGTATACAGCGGCGGTGGACACACGCTTGCCGCTTCCGCGAAAATCTCAACCGCCGCGGAAGGGCAGACGTTTTTTGAACAGTTCCGCGCTTCTCTGGATACGAATCTGCCGCCTGCTACAACCGTAAAGGACATTATGTCTAAAAATATTTTCACCATTCCCGAAACGACAACACTGATGGATGCGTCTATATTTCTGGAAGGAGCTGACCGCACTGCTGTTCCGGTGGTGGACACGCAGGGAAATGTCTGCGGCATTATCAGTTTGCGGGATATAATGAAGGGGCGCAAAAACGGGAAAATGCAGTCGCCGGTAAAAGCGTTTATGTCAAAGCCGATAATTTCCGCAAACGGCGCGGCGACACTGCGGGAAATTGAGCGGGTTTTTTACAAGCACAAAATCAGCCACCTGCCCATTCTCGAAGAAGGCAAGCTGCAAGGGATTGTTACCCGCTGGGATTATCTGCAATTCCAAAAGCAGGCGTTGCAGGACATACCCAATTGACCCAATCAACAACCAGCCTTAAATTGAAATTGCTTTGGAGGACAAATGAAAAGTAGACTTGGGTTATTCTTTTGCCTTTTTACGCTATTCTTTGCTCTTTTTACAGTAGGCTGCGCTAGAACAAATGCTGAGAAAGCAGTAGGAGGACTACAGGATAACAGCGCTGCGGATAGCAAAGAACAAATTGCTGTAGAAGATAACAGCGCTTTAATCAATGAGCCAGAAATTAAACCTGAAATGACAGATTCTGACAGAAGGCTGTTATTTTTCATTGAAAACATTAGCGGTTATTATAATTTAGCTGACTATACTGGTAATTCCGCTAGTATATTTTTCCCAAATGAAACATATACGCTCAATGAACATCTTGAATTGTTGGCATTTATAAGTATTGTCGAAGATGAACTAATAATTTCAAGATTCAACATTATTCATGGCGAACATATTTACGAGGAGTTATTAAGATTTGATATTAATTCAAATGATAGAACAGGTGAGATTCGGTTGACAAATGGTAATTATAGATTTTGGGCTTCTTGGAATATGTCCTTCATGTCGTTGAGTGTAGCATTTTACGGTTCTTGGGTACGAGCCAACTTTCAGTTTATATCAAACGAAATAGACGAGAAACTCATGGAATATACGTATGATTATCAAAAACAGTTTGTAGGGTCATATTTATATGACTCGCATACATTTTGGGGAATGGAGTCAGAAGAGTTTCATAGTTTTTTTAACAGGACATTTATCAGAAGAATAGAGGAAACCTCAAGAGAAATAGGTATTAATAATAGAGGCTTGCTTTTTTCCAATACCGTTATTCCGCCAGTCTATTTTAGGATTATTAATAACACTGGTACATTATTTAGCCATTCGCAGGATTATGGACAAACAAGTACAGTGTTTTCTAATGGGACAATAGCAGCAAGAATGATCATATATTGGGAGGTGATAGAAAATGATGATGGTGAAGATGAATATATTGAATATGTGGAAGAAGGGATAAAGGGCTGGGAAATATTATATAAAAAACAATAAGCGCAAATATAGTAATTGCCTGACAGTCCCCGCTCCTTTAGGGGATGCCGCCAGCGGGCGACCCCACAGCAAGCCGCCCGCTGCGAAATTACTTAACTCGTTTGTATTCCCGAATTTCCTTCCGCAAGCGGTCGGCGAGTTCCGCCCGGTTCACCCTGACCTGCTCCATCGAATCGCGGAAGCGCAGCGTAACCGTGCCGTTTTCTTTGGACTCGTAATCGACCGTAACGCAGAAGGGCGTGCCCGCTTCGTCCTGACGGCGGTAGCGGTGGCCAATCGCACCAGACTGATAGTAGTCCGTGGTGAAGTCCTGCTTCAGCTCGCGGCGGATGTCCTGCGCCAGCTCGGCAAGCCCGTCTTTCTTCATCAGCGGGAGAACCGCCGCCGTAACCGGAGCGAGGCTCGGGTGGAAACGCAGCACCGTGCGCCAGTCGTCATCGTTCCCTTTGTCGGCAACCTGCTCTTCGTCGTAAGCATCGCAGAGGATCATCAAAAGGTTGCGGGATATAATGAAGGGGCGCAAAAATGGGAAAATGCAGTCTCCGGTAAAAGCTTTTATGTCAAAGCCGATAATTTCCGCAAACGGCACAGCGACACTGCGGGAAATTGAGCGGGTTTTTTACAAGCACAAAATCAGTCACCTGCCCATTCTCGAAAAAGGCAAGCTGCAAGGGATTGTTACCCGCTGGGATTATCTGCAATTCAAAAAGCAGACCTTGCACGAGGAAGGTTAATCCAATAAAATATTTTAGCATTGCTCAATAATTGATAATTTTCAATAGAAACTAGTCAGGCTTATAAAAGTAAGTTTTTTCAAAGGAGGCAGCAGTGAATAACGTGTCAGCAAAACGAGAAATAAGAAATGGTTTGCTTACATTGATAGTGTTTTCTACTATATGGGTGATCCTTGTCCTGCTCGAAGTAACTGGTTTTCTATTTGCATTTATATGGATTTTACCAATTTGGAGTATAGGATACTTGTTACACGTATTTCTATTACTACGAGTTGCTGACATAAATATTGATGAAACAAATGGCGAGTTGTCTATTATAACATTATTTAACAAAAAGAAAATCCTACTAAAAGACATCAAAGTAATGAGCCATGAAATATACAAAGAAATTTTTCTTCATATAAATAATGAACAATTTAGAATAGAGCCAACACGGAAAAATTACAACGAAATCATAAAACTGTTCGAACTAATAAATTATCCATACGCCCACTACTTTGAAGAAAAAATCCAAAAAATAATATATTGATGTCGTTCTGCCTAACATAGATTAACCAAGGAGAGGGTTCTGTCATGAGAAAACGTAACCCTCTCCCGCTCCGCCCGCCGCGAAATTACTTAACCCGTTTGTATTCCCGGATTTCCTTCCGCAAGCGGTCGGCGAGTTCCGCCCGGTTCACTCTGACCTGCTCCATCGAATCGCGGAAACGCAGCGTAACCGTGCCGTTTTCTTTTGACTCGTAATCGACCGTAACGCAGAAGGGCGTGCCCGCTTCGTCCTGACGGCGGTAGCGGCGGCCAATCGCGCCAGACTGATCGTAGTCCGTGGCGAAGTCCTGCTTCAGCTCGCGGCGAATGTCCTGCGCCAGCTCGGCAAGCCCGTCTTTCTTCATCAGCGGGAGAACCGCCGCCGTAACCGGAGCGAGGCTCGGATGGAAACGCAGCACCGTGCGCCAGTCATCATCGTTCCCCTTGTCGGCAACCTGCTCTTCGTCGTAGGCATCGCAGAGGATCATCAAAAGGTTGCGGGTAAGCCCGGCGGACGTTTCGATGATGTAGGGAATATACCGCTCGTTGGTTTCCTGATCGATGTACTGCATATCCTTGCCCGAATATTCCGTGTGCCGCCCCAAATCGTAATTCGTGCGGTTGTGAACGCCCTCAAGCTCGCGCCAGCCCATCGGGAAAAGGTACTCGATGTCGTACGCGTCTTTCGCGTAGTGCGCCAGTTCGCCCGG
>Ga0131853_10026388_pt1 | contig 10450 bp, 6 predicted proteins | sample TergutLab28metaG_FD_92764 | JGI IMG/M metagenome (GOLD analysis project Ga0131853, IMG submission 92764) | Labiotermes labralis P1 segment gut microbial communities from Petit-Saut dam, French Guiana - Lab288 P1 (version 2) (version 2) | ecosystem: Host-associated > Arthropoda: Insects >... | reverse complement strand
TCCAAGTTGCCACTACATGCTTCTCATGTAGCCCTCCCGAATTAAATCTAGTAGTAACCAATTTCATGTTTTGTTTACATGTAAAATAACCACTGCCACCGGGTAACAACCCAATTGCAGTAATTATTATTATTATTATTATTATTATTATTATTATTATTATGTCCTTCGATTAACATAGGTTTGTTTGAAATGAACTGAAGTAATTGGGCGTTATCGTCAGATTTGTGCAGTCGAAAGTTTTAAGTTCACCTGTTTTGAAATTTCAGTGTGCTGTCTTTGTGTTACGGCAGTATGTAGCTTTTTGAGTGGTTTCGACCCTGAAGATGGTGGCAGCCGGACCGTGTATTGGTAACTGCACGATGCCATATTCGGCAAACGCAATCTGGAATATCGCAGATTTAGGAGTAGTAATGAAAGGAACCAAAGAACACAGTGAATTTCCGCAAATGAATTTCTCTGTCGTTTGAGAAGGCACAGACCTGGCAAACGAATTTTTCAGGATAGGGGCATGAGAGGAGAATATCAAAGGAGAAACTCAGGACTCCATGGAAATAAAACGTGAGCGAGAAGAATACTGAAAACGGAGGGTGCAAAGAAGGGAAACGACTTTATAAGAGTAAAAATGATGAGAAAGGGGAAGTGTAGAAGAGTTTCAGAGAAAGATCATTTTGTCAGATGATGGTTTATGAGTACCTTTGAAGTGTGTTACAGCGTGAGAGTGTGTTAAATGGGTGTGTTTTTGAATTGACATTTAGTCATGTTCAACAGTCCTGGTGTAAGGACGAATAAATGAGCTTTCTCAAAATTGTCTAGATCGTGGAACACGTTCACCTTGTGATACTGCCGGCGCGTCCTTTGTGATGCCAAACGAACAACTTCTTTGTGTGAAAACGTGAGGTCATATTATGAACACAATTAGATGAATGACTGTAATGTAACAGACGTTTCGAAAAGTGTAGAAATCAGACAGTTTCAACTTGTATTTTCTCGGAGGAAATCCGAAAATACGGCCATCACTTAAGTTCAGTGGTGGATCACTTCGACGCTGCTGACGCAATAACTCGCCCAAACAACTCGACTGCCTTCTGTCAATGAACATTTAACCTTACTATTTTGTTCCTGTAAAGTTTTATGTCCGATTTGAATTTTGGGGATAATTGGACCGTTTTATTGGCTGTGTTTATGACGATATACCGAGGGTGTAGACTTATTTATAGTTATGTAATGACGTCATAACGCCAATCTATATATCTTCTTATGATTGCACTATATAAGTAATGAATTAGAAATGATGTGAGAGACACAGGTGATAGGTCTTTTCTATGGTACCAGTCCCCTACTGGGCCAGGGCCTTCTCATTGTCGAGAATTTACGATCACACTCAGACACACCACACTCCGTAGGACTTCCCTGGTAGAGGGATCAGCTCGACGCAGAGACCTCTACCTGACAACACACAACACTCACAAGACCGATATCCATGCTCGCGGCGGGATTCGAACACGCAATTCAGCAAGCGTGCGGCCGCAGACCCACTTAGACCGCACGGTCAACGGGTGATTGGCTGTGCTGTCAGAAATTTACCCGGAATGGTTGCGGAAATTCAAAAGAGTCTTCAGTGCAGTCGATTTATCATCCGGGATGTGAATCGCACATCCTTGAAGATGGGACCGTTAGGTTGTCCCGAAACGTCTGTAAGGAATTACCATTATTCGCTGCGTGATAACGTAGAACAGCGCAGCGCTAATCTTCTTTACGGCGGAAGCCTGTACACGGATTTGCACCTCCACCAGTATTTACTGTCGTGACCTGTACAGGGACAACTTCGTCTTTATAAGGTACATTAATAGGACTGAAGATGTGGTATATGCGGTTCTGGACGGTGTAATATTGCGATTGGTGGCGACAGTCTTCTGGATGCAGACAGATCGGTCGCTGTGAGTCAGTTTAATGTGTCTGGAGTTAATGTGATGAAAAATGCAGTAATATTCCTACAGTACGCGAAATTCCTACCCATAACATGTGGGAACAAGATGCTGCACAAATCGACACTTCTGTCTTTCAGCAAATAAGAATTAACCCCTCTAATAATGTTATTTCTAACAAATGGAATTTTGGTACCTGCCACATGAAATTCTATCGGCTGACTAGAAACCCGGTGTGGATTGACGTATAAAACAGACACAGGCTTATATCTTCTGCAGCTGGAACGAACAAACGAACGAACATATATCATAAGTTGATTAAATGTGACCCCTAGTTGGAATTCCAGCTCAATAATTTAACTTTTCCCCCTTATCCATACTTGTCCAATATGGTGTAAAGGCAGAGTCATACTCCGCTTTGCAAAGCTTGCAGTGACATAGGCACTAGATGTTCATTAGCATATCCATCTGTTCACAAGTACAAGAAGGGTGTAATTGTGCAGTGTTTGAACCACCGTGCTAGTACCAAAAATATTCGTCTTTTATTACTAAATCGGAGTTAGTGTTATAATCAAACGACCTGTGTTTAAAGCCGGTACAGCTGTCCTCCCCGTTTATCCCTCATGTCGTAACAAAATGTATATAGCTTATATTAATTTTCTATATATGGTTACTAATACGCAGATGAAGTATCGTGTTACCGTAAGGCGTAAAACCACAGAGTAATGTAGCAGCGATACAGAAGGTGTGTGGGGGTTGTGCCGGCAGGACAAAGATTTGGATGGTGGAAGATGATGTGTGAATGAGTCAATCTTACAAGCTCCAAGGGCTATATGAAATTAAATGTCTTTGCTTCGGACAAATAGTAAATTCAAATTCAAGAATAAATGGCCCTATAAAGTTTCGTTAAAGTGTCTTGCCGTTCTCACTTCGATATGTTCAGTTTTCACAGTAATCACAGGCCCAATCTGCATGGAATATAAAAAAGTGGGGATTTTGGATGACAAAGCACATTTATAAGCTTCTTCAGGTAAATCACATTCGAGGCAACGCATACGATATTAAATAGTCCATAACCGGCGTAACAGATGCAACTGGATTATGGAGTGGATATATTTGGCTGAAACGATTTCCAGTTCTGGGTAATTTTGAAGAAGAGTTTAAACCTTGGTGTTCAATACAAAGTGGACAATTTCTGGACCACCTCGGGGATTTCGTTCTCAATTATGCTGTGACTAGAGCGGCATAATTATCTGAAGGGACAAAATGGTTTATCTGAAACTTCCGTATTATGCAGAGCTACCCTGAGTCCTCTTTTGTCCAGAAATATCCTCCTTTTTGGACACCATTATTACCGGCTGGACTGATGACTGTATGTTTAGAAATGTATGGGATTTGATTGCTTTTTCTAGAAACTTTTGCCTGTTTTACTGGTACTTAAAGTGCAAAACATCTCAACTACTCTTTAAGAAATTCACACTAATGGTAATATCATTGTCCAATTAAGCAACACGAATTAAACTGCTTTCCTACTTCAAGTTTTGAAAGGTTGAGGGCGGAATTTATACAAAACTTGAGCTCAGTGAAAAACATGTTTAACAGCACAGGCAATATACGGGCAACGTAACATTAAGGTGCGTTCTCATAACCAATGTTACCGTGGAAAGGCAATGATTTTTACGTATTCTGATATTGTATTTGTAGTCTGTTACCCAGCATGCAATGCGCATGCGCCTTGTCATATTGTAATCTGTGGACTGTCCAACTGTACCATATTTTTCCACATTGTCGTAAAAGGCACACAATTTTCGGAAAGCTTTATGGAACATAAAATGTGTTTTTCGGTTTTCTCTCCAACTTTTGTCCGAAAATATCTCACTCAAAATTTCATACTTATGAACTTTAAATAACTACCAGTGAAGAAAATTTGACAGACTAAAAAAATTGTATTTGTATGTCCTATTTTTTTAGCCTCCCATTTCGCGGATATTTCCTTCTTCTATGTTCAAAAGCGGGAAATATTCTGTTCCTTGTGCTGGATATGTGGTAGCCTTAGTATTAAATTCATGAAGATTTTACACACGTGTATGGAAGAAATATAGCATAATCGCAGACTGTTTGTATACTTATGTGACTGTTTTTAGGGGAATTTTTGTTCAAACAAAGAAAATGACGAATGTGCTCGTTTCATATTCGGGCATTGTGCCTGTTGTACAACTCTCCCTCGCACCTACAAACTGTCGATTGCTTTCACGTGTAGGACATTTATATAAGTGTAGTGTAGTGTAGTGCAGTGCAGTGTAGTGTAGGGCAGTGCAGTGCAGTGTAGTGTAGTGGAGTGTAGTGTAGTGCAGTGCAGTGTAGTGTAGTGTAGTGTATTGTAACTGTGTCTGCAGTTAAAGTACTACTTTTATTTCTTCAAGAACTAAAACACATTTCACTATTTTCAAGGTCACAGGGAGGTTAGGCAGTAAACGCCATGAAAGAATGTGTGTCACAGCCTTTCAATTTTAAAATCTGTGTATTGTACATGCCGTTGTCTCTTTCGTTGCACCAATGTTAATGTGCCATTTGAGATGTTAATTACTTTACTATTCTCTGTGACGTATATTAAAGGTAAACACATTGACCCACAGAATGTGCAGACCAATTATAATCACAAATGTTCGTGTTGTTACGCGATTTGTAAGTGTGCCCACTCCATGTTTTAATTTAGATTTAGCCGCCATCAAGCGGAGGATTTAGATTATATAGGTTAGAGTGGCTGCTAATTATTACAGTTGTAACACTGTCAGGTTAAAATTTTGTATCCGTCATTATTGCTACTATATTTCAGTCTTCTTTTTTAAAAATAGTTCTAAGTGTCATAAATAAGACTAACATCGAATGTAGAGTAGTAATTTTCTATGCAATTTTTTTGTAGGAACATTAGAAATAATCTTTTCTTGTCACTCTTCTGCGATATTCGGGCTGCGGCCAATGAGATCGTTTGCGCTGCGCCAAGTGGCACTGTCTTCGTGTAAAGTGCATTATTAATAGAGTCTAAAGGGCACTCTTGTTACTTTGCATAAAGTTTCAAATTTCTAATTTTGATGCTTAGAGCATGTACTTTCTTTACAGGCATACCTTCCAAAATTTTAAGTAATTTTTCGATTCACACACACACACACACACACACACACACACACCACACACACACACACACACACCCCGCACACGCACACATCCACACACACACACACACACACACATATATATATATATATATTGTTTGAATTAGGTATTCTAGTTGTTTCCAGAAGTGAACATTTGTGGAATCGCTCCTGTAGAGGGAAGACCGGAGTCTTTTTTGTGTGCGTGTGGAAACTGGGCTGTCTATTCCAGGCGATAATTAAATATATTCTATGCAATTTATTACTTTTTTAGGTGGATCCACCCTTTTTTCAATTGGCCGAACGAGAACGAATGGTTTTGAAAGGCAGCTTTGCACATACGTACTATAGAGCAAAACTTGACACACAAAATATTCTTATCCACTACACGAGTTTAATGATCTTTTTCTTATGTTTTATAGGTAAGAATTTGTTAATATTCTGAGGCACAGCAGAGAAGGTAAGTTATCAGCAAAATTAATATAGCCTTCATAAAACGCCAAAAAGGATTTAACTCGTTGAACCATTATCAAATTTTTGACAGCTACTAAGATGAGTACAGTTATTTGATACTTCGTAATAATCGCTTCCTGTCTGTAAACGATCTTCCTCCGCGCTGCTCCACCTGCTGGATGAACAGTAATTTTCTCTGTCCTCTTGTTACTTCTTCTGTCTTAGGCCTTAGTCTTCTCTTAGCACTTCTTCACAGATATCGTAAATCCGAGTTCTTTCTATAGGTTTAACACCCATAGGAAACGTCATTAAAAACTGTAGAGTGAAAGTCTGAAAGGGAGAAATGTTGCAGGCGATTGCGTCCTTGAATTCTTTCGCTTTGCTCAGAAAAAGAAAATTGTGAAAAAGCAGGCTTATAAATTAATATCATAAAGCAACAACTTCTTGGCCCTTTGCAAAGAATAGAAAAATATATACAGTATAACCACCGTACATCGAAAGTGTTTAACGCAGTTCAGTGTGTAAACACTGGCGAAGGGATGCGCAACGTCGGAAAGACGTCGCGTCGTTTGTAACATTAATGGCCGCTTGTTTAACACTCGGTGGAAATGAGATGTAACGTGTGTTGACAGCAGTTTTGTAACTGAATGGCTGGACGATTTGTATTTAGCAAAACCCGTTCCGTGCAAATTATGGTGAACAAGTGTGGTGCTCTGCCTTAGTTTGTAGCTGGAGTCGTATTTACCTCCTTTGTATTTGGAAATTCACAGCTTCGGAACTCTGTACAGAAGCCGGTATTTTTGACTGAAGTTTGGTAGTTACCCGCAAATCCCAAAATGGAAGAAAAATGTCATGGCGTAAGTGAAGTTGCGCTCTAACTCACGTTCGGCTGGTGCGGGTTTCGAATTTCTGCAGACAGCAGCAGAAGAGAGGCAGGCGGCAGCCTATATGACGTCACTATACACCGTTTTAACTTACTGCCTGTTTTTAAAAAAATAAATTGTTTGTGACGTACCCGTACCTGCAGTCAGCTGTTGAAACCGCTGACAGAATTTTATGAAACTAATTACGAAACTAACGCCCTTGTGACTGCAACCTCTACTTTTCCATTTCCTACCATTGATGTTAAAAGTAATGGGAAAGCACGAATTTGCGAGGTTGGAACTCGGATAGCGATACCCATTAAGTTTTCTGGGGTTGTGTATGTCAGTAAAGGTTAGGGTCAAGTCATGACATGCCTATGCGTGCACAGAGGGGAATCGGAGATGTAGCTCCTGTTTATTCGCAACCCGGCGTTAGAATGAGGTGGGTGGTCAGCACAACGCTCTGGTCGCTTTTACCCTGGGAAGACCCGATACCCATTATACAGGAGGCTGGGTGGGTCTCGGGGCAGGTATGGACGGAAGATCTCGCCCCCGTCACCAAGTTTCGATTCCCGAGCCGTTCAGCCTGTAGCGTAGTCGCTATATCGACTACGCTATCCAACTGTCCACGTGTGGCAGCACGTGCTTGAAAATTGCGTGGCTTCTGTTAAAGTGAATTGTAACATTCGATTTGCATAAAATATAGTCTATATTTAGTGGCAGTAACTTCACTTTCTGTCAGTAATTTTAATGCGACATCAGTAGCATACGATCGTGTGACCCAACACCACACGTGCAGAGAACGCTAAGCCACGGGCTAAGTTGCTTTTAACTACGCACTTCTACAAGGAACTTTGAAATTTCAATAGCAGGAAAGAGCACTCCCATGTCTAGCCATGAATTTCACGAACGAACTGCTGTTTTAAACACAGTATAACTTTTGAAGTCTATCTTAAATTTACGGTGTTACTGAATACGCACAGAATTAGTTTGTGAAGTTCATCTTGTGAAGAAGCGCTGTCTGCTGCTTCGGGCTACATTTTATCGGCGAAGTTCGAGATGGCAGTTCAGCACGAATAGTAAATGTATTTCGACTGCTTTATTACGACAAATTGTTTTATATATATCACTGGAAACTTGCTGTCTTGTCTTACGAACAAAGGAATGTGTCATGGAGAGAAAATAACCCAATTCAAAATCTTCTGTTTTTGTGTGTCTCCGTGTAGAGCATTGTCTACAGTTCGGCGCTCACAACCCATCATCCCTTGTGTTCGGAATTGTGAAATTTTTCAAAACTGTGTGAATGAGTTTTGCATTTATAGTTTCGTGTTTATCTTCCATGTTCCTTACAGTTTGTAATTTCCTTAATTATGAATGTAAAAGAATAAAGATTTTGTCTACAAAAGAAGCTGAATGTTACAATGCGATCCTTGCGTGTTCCTCACCTTGACGTCCACTGCACTGACGGAGCGTACCAAAAATTATCTGAACACACACAAACCCACAGGTCGCTTCTCACACGGTAAGGGTGCAGTTGACTGACTACATTCTGTTGGCCCGTTCATGCGAAAACACGTTCCGATCTTCGCGCTTGGTGTGACATATTTGTGACATTCTGTTCGCTATTGCACACTCATCATTCAGTACACAACGCAACAAACTGGGGAAGTGCCACCATCTTTGCTATAGACTAACTCGCAGTTTCTGTTTGCGACATGGAACTAGTTGACTGGTGTAAAACGTCTGTTAGATTACTTAGGCTTTCATGACAAGATAATATTAAAATGGGCCTTAAAGAATTTGGATGAAAGGGCATGGGCCGATCGGCTGAGCGCAGGGACAACTAGCGGGCTTTGTGTGCACCTTAATTAAATTTCGGACCCCATCAAATGTGGGGAAATTCTTGACTAGATGAGGAAAGTTTGGGTTCTCAATGAGGACGCTGCTGTATAAGGTTAACTGGGACGTCAACGACTTCTGTGAATGAGTGAACACTGTGCAACTTTTACTATTCTGGGGTAAACCACGTGACTGTCTAATACCAAACACTGCCTGACTGTCTTTGCTTAAAAAAATACCGTTAGTTACCGAGGCCTTCGAGTTAGGATCAAACTTCGACAGGCACTATCAGACATCATACATAGGAAGTTACGGTGATTGGACGATAACCTGTGTTCTCAGTCTGTAATGGAGGGGGGGGAAGCGGGGGAGAGAGAGAGAGAGAGGCTCCTGAAGAATTAGCGTCCAAACGTGCGTGAGGAAATAGCACTCGGGAAGCTTTTTACCCGTAACAAGACCTCAGAACTGAGAAATTTATGTACCCTTGCATATCGGATCAAACGTTAATTCGAAATCGGACTAAAGGACACAGAACTGAAGTCTGAAGGAGAATAAGAACTGGTTTGTGTGTAGGATTGGAATGTTATTAACCTTATGGTGCCGGAATTATTTTTTTAATTTTAGCACACCCTGTACATAAAATGTGAATAATACAGGAACAAAATACGTTAGAATTATGAAACAAAATGAATTTTGAAGATAAAAAAACGGAGAGTATATACCAAGTTTAAAATGTTCAGTACCTGTATATGTTGAATAAATATACAAAATGCAACTTTAGAGGTTAGCGGTGCGGTACGACCACTATAGTTGACATTAGGCGCCAAAAGGTTAAAAAGAAAAAATAAAAAGAATTCAAAAGTTAAATCTTTGTTTGGGCCTAGAAAAGCTCCAGTGCGAAATCCGAGAGCTGAGTTAAGTGTAAGGCAAATAATAGTGAATTTAAGATTCACAGGTCGTTCACAGTTTGGAACGTAAGTTTAACACAGTGGATGTGCACTTCAGAAAACTTGGTGTTAGCAGCCACTGCACTGTTCTGTCATTGGTCCCAGCAAACGAATTATTATTGTATAAAATCGAGAATTGACTGTAAACAGATATGCCAATCAGACGTTTGATACTATGTAGTTGAAAGTTACACAGAGCGTCGTTTAATAGATTGCAGGCGAAAGCATGCAAGTAACTTTAGAGGTTCTACAATCAGGTTACTAACCCTGTCAATAAGTAAACTGCCTTGAAATGCATGTGAAACGAATTCAATACAAAACACGACCTGCAGAGACTGATAACTCATGAGAGTGGATTGCAGATACTACAAAACCGCACGGTATAGTGCCTCCTATAAATATATCAGTACACACAGGATGCTAATTGGACGGATCTGCTCTAGACATACGAGTCTCTATGAAGTCACGTGATCTTCAGAGTACAGAAGAATTTAAAAATCGTGTTATTGGAAAGTATTTCTGAACTTCGAGTAAAGAAATATGAAAGCGTACAAGGATATGGTGTAATTAGCCCTGGCACTAGAAAGCATACCAGGAGAACACGATAGTGTACCAAAAATGCACAGATAACGAGCCTTGTCTTCCATTCTATCACACAAAGTGGGCGGACGTAACTGCAGAACTGGAGTCTGCTTACATTTAATATCGCAGTACGTGTATAATTGGACAGCAGATTTGTTACTGTGGTGGTCGTTAGTTTCGTTGTTTTACTTCTTAGCTTTTATCTTTTGTCTTTTACTTCTGTTTACTTGTTCGTTTGTTTGATCGTCACCCGTAGGCTACTTTCGTGTATTAGCGATAATATTTTAATTAGACATAATCGAGTCAGAACGCTTATTATAATAATAATACCTTAGCGACGTCGTCTCTACAATATTATTAGTTTTTCGGTGATGTGTCGTCAATATAAAATTTAAAACTTTGTAATCCCAGACACGTAGAATTCACAATGTACTTTTAGGTTGATCAAGTCAGTGGATATGGGTAGCCGGTGCATGTATGGATTGTTGTGATGAACACAGATGTGTGGATGTTGTGATGAACACAGATGTATGGATTGTTGTGATGAACACAGATGTATGGGCTGTTGTGATGAACACAGATGTATGGGCTGTTGTGATGAACACAGATGTGTGGATTGTTGTGATGAACACAGATGTATGGATTGTTGTGATGAACACAGATGTATGGATTGTTGTGATGAACAC
>Ga0131853_10026387_pt1 | contig 10450 bp, 9 predicted proteins | sample TergutLab28metaG_FD_92764 | JGI IMG/M metagenome (GOLD analysis project Ga0131853, IMG submission 92764) | Labiotermes labralis P1 segment gut microbial communities from Petit-Saut dam, French Guiana - Lab288 P1 (version 2) (version 2) | ecosystem: Host-associated > Arthropoda: Insects >... | reverse complement strand
CTAGAACCTTTGATGAGCTATTTCATGCGACAGGTGATGCTTTGGGTGTGATTGCAGATGCGGATATAAAAGGCTGGATTGGTAATTGTGGTTATGGACTATCGTAGGTCAAAGTGCTATATAACCATGATTGCTGCCAAAAGAAACGCTAATCTTTTTTTCATTCTTTCTTACTCCTCCTTAATTAATATTTTATGTATATGGATTATTGAAGTTCGTCAGATGCTTAGTGCTGCATTGACATTGTCAAAACATATTACATTTGTGTAAAATGATTTTAGCAAATTGTCAAATTCATTGCAACCATTATTTGCCAGTGTTTAATAGAGACTTATAATAAATGTACGTTTTTCCAATTCATCTTCTTGCTTTGTGAAATTTTAGAACGAACATGACTTAAACACAGGCTTTTTGCTACCGTCTGAGGGACTATCATAATAAAAGATATTATCCGAAGTACAATCTGTTCTCCAAAATTTCCGAGGTCTCTTTCGGAAGCGGGTTTGATGCGTCCGCTTCCGCTGGCATATAAAAAAGGACGGATATAAAATCCGCCCCTATAATAATATCTCAATCTAATCCCTATAAACATCCCCGCCGTGTACATCCATCGCAACAACCAGCGGCATCTTCTCAATTGTAAGCTTCCTAATAGCCTCAGGCCCTAATTCCTCAAAAGCTACAAACTCCGCCGCTTTAACACATTGCATTATAACAGCGGCGGCTCCCCCGACGGCTGCAAAGTACACAGCACCATTCTTTATAAGAGCCTCTTTTACCGCAGGGCTTCTATAACCCTTGCCTATCATGGCTTTGAGTCCATTGTCCAAAAGATATGGCGTGTAGGCGTCCATACGTCCGCTGGTAGTTGGGCCTACTGGACCTATGGGATATCCAGGCTTTGCCGGACATGGCCCTGCATAGTATATAATTTGCCCTGATACGTCAAAGCCTACATCTTCACCGTTCTGCATAGCTGTGACAAGCTTTTTGTGTGCGGCATCGCGTGCGGTATAAATTGTGCCGGACAAAAGAACTTTTTGTCCAACTTTAAGCTGTGATAGCACTTCATCGGTAATAGGCGTAGTTATCTCTATAGTGTTCATAATTATACCCCCTCTACAATATCGCTTCTGCGTGGCGTGTAGCGTGACAGTTTATGTTAACTGCTACGGGTAGCCCTGCTATATGCGTCGGGTATGTCTCAATATTGACGCACAGTGCCGTGGTAGCTCCTCCGAGTCCAGCCGGGCCGATATTCAGAGCATTTATACGTTCCATAAGCTTAGCCTCAATATTACGCCATGCTTCGTTTGAATGAGTGCTGTCCACAGGACGCAATAAGGCAGTCTTTGCAAGTAATGCCGCCTTTTCCATAGTTCCGCCGACACCAACGCCTATTACGAGGGGCGGGCATGCGTTTTGCCCGCCTTTTTTCACGGTCTCAACTACAAAATCCATTACCCCGTCAATACCGTCGGAGGGTACAAGCATCTTGAGTGCGCTCATATTCTCACTGCCAAACCCTTTAGGCGTGATCGTAATTTTCAGCTTATCACCGCTCACAATATTATAATGTATAACTGCCGGAGTATTGTCTTTAGTGTTTGTGCGCTCGATAGGGTCTCCTACAACGGACGTTCTTAAAAAGCCCTTCTTGTAACCACGGCGAACACCTTCGTTTATCGCCTCAGTCAAATCTCCGCCTTCAACCATAACTTGTTGGCCAATTTCCACAAAAACAACCGCCATGCCCGTGTCTTGGCACATCGCTACTTGGTCTTTGTGCGCTAAGTCTGCATTTTCTACCAAAATATTCAAAACTTCCGCTCCAAGGGCATTTTCCGTTTTTGCTGCCTCTTTCATAGCATCATATATATCTGAGCTTAAGTTGAAATTGGCATCCATGCAAAGCTGTTCAACCGCATCTACTATTTGCTTAACATCTATTGTTCTCATCTTATCCCCTCCACTCTTAGAGTGTGTCTTAAAAATCCATATTGGCGTCTTTCTAACAAAAGCTATTTTGAAGATACACCCTAGAAACTGCGCAGCTTATTTAAGTCTCTGAAATCGTTGCGTTTCTCCCCTATCAATCCTACAAGTAAATAATCTCCTGTTCGCTCATCAAACACAAACTCAGGCATCAATTGAAATTCAGAGATCTCGGACGTGTTCATCATATGCACCCGCGGCCCCGTGCAGTAATGCAAAGTACCGCCTATACTGATATGTTCTTCATCGTAGTAGCATACCGGAAGCCCTTTGGCTATTTCTTCGTTTACCCTACGTGAAACCTCTGAGATATCTATGTCAGGCTTTTCCTTAAATTTAAGTACAAACCCACGCCTAACATCGGAGAATAACCAACTCTCCTCTTCAATGCCGTATTCAGTGATCAAAATATGTGCTGTTAGATCTTCCGCCGTATGCGCCATGCGGCGATACTTAACTGATGTAAATACAATGTCATAGACATCTTTTGGCAAAGGCCCGAAAATATTCGGTCTGGTAACCAATATTTCTTCACCAACACCTATAATCAAATCAGCATTCATCCCCAGAAATGGATATAACTGATCAAAGTGCTCTATGATAACCCTTCTGTTTCTTTTAACTGCTTCTTTAACAAAGTCAACCACTTCATACATTTGCGTGAATGCTAATTGAAACCGCATATCGATATGATACGTGCTTGACTCAAATGTTCTATCTAAATCCCTAATTTGCATAATTTTCATAGGATTAATCCCGTCATCGTCATTAACAAGCTCAAGTCCGGGCAAAAGACCTTTTATGATAGATGATTTACCAGAGCCTGCATCGCCAACTATACCGATTAGCCTATCTGCATAGCTTAAATGCCGCTGGGATAGCTGTTCACCTAGAAGCAATAACCGCTCTTTGCCTCTGGGAGCAAAGTAAATATTGTATAACGACATTTCACGTATTATGTCTTGCAAAGGTAACGCCTCCCTTTAATTTTTATAAAGTATTTAAGGAAAACTCACAAAGTTCCTTTGAAACTTTGTGAGTTTTCGCGATATACCGTAAATAAATTCTAGCAAATAATACTAATCCCAAGTTCAAATATTGAGAAAGCGAGACGAAAAAGTGTCAGCTTTTGGGCGCCTTTCGGCGAAATAGATACTGTTCTAGATTAATATGCATAGGCAACGAGGGCATCTTGATTACGGAAGCAATCAAGTCTAGTCAAATCAAGTCTCGTGAAAAAATGCCCAAAAGCCGGCACTTTTTCGCCTCACATTCTTAGATTTGACTTTGATTTATCATAATCATACACTCTAACCGAAATTAACTCTCAAACTTCAACAGGTTAGTATGAGCAGATGTTTGACTAGATTTAGTTGGATTAAAGCCTACCATGCAAAACACATTTTTAAGCGATTACACTCTATGAGTCTGCATATTGATCTAAGAAGCTGTATTTAGCTGACTATATATCCAACTCCATACCCATGAGCGGCGCATGTTGCTGTGCACCATAAACATCTGACTCACCAAACGCACCCGAAGGTATCGGGCGAATTATTGTTACTTTAATCGCACCAACCGGATCAAAATGCACTACTTCCATTACATTCTCAACTGGAATTCCATAAAGTGCTGCAAAGTTCTCTTTATTGATTGCCTTTTTTTCGCACACACGCTCATATAGCTCACGAGTTTTAAATATTACGTCAAAAGTAAGCTCGTAAGGACCTGAGTTTTTGCTGCGGATAACGTCTGCTATCTCTATAAGCTTCATTGACCGCACCTCCTTATTTCCACTTTGAAATGCTCTTCGGGGTCAGCCTCCATGAGATGATAAATCGAGAATTCATACACTTCACCGACTTTAAAGTCTGACGGCGAGAATGGGAATGCAAGGTTTCCTGCTGTTGATATTCTGCCTTCATAGCCGTAGTGTAGAAGAGTTGAGCGAGCAAAAGAGCAGACAGTGTTTGCTTGACTCTGTGTCGGAGCTAGGGCATCTATAATGATACAGAATTCATGCGGTTTACTGCCCGGATTCATTTGCGGGAAACCACCTGCCTCAAATATTCCCGCTACTCCATTTTTGCCATACACTTTAAAGTCCAGCGCAAATTCGCCTATACTTCCTGCAAAGTTTGACTTTACACGCTCTTTTACAGCTACAATGATATCGTCTATCTGCGACATCATCACAGGGTCTGCCGTTGCACAGATAGATACAGTTCTAAACCCGGCGCTTCTCACGCCTTCAAGCTTTATATAATTAGTCACGCTCGGCTTAAATACACTTCCTGTAACTTTTACAGCACTTTCAGTCTCCTGTGTAAAGACAGTGTTTGTCAAATCCAAAATGCCGCCAGGGCCTGGTAGAATATAAGGATTAGTTTTTTCATACAAAGTATGGGCAGCTACTGATTTAACCGTACATTTACGTGCAGACGACAATGTATCAACACGGAAATAATCTTTGCCCAAGAAACCGATCATGCAGTCACTTCCACTGCCAGGTGTCGCTGCAATTGCTGCACACTCCAAAATCTTGCCAAGGTGCGTAGCTAAGCCTCTGTCATAGCCTTCTTTGATTGCAAGTGCCGCAAACACGGAAGGGTCATAAGCACGACCTGCAACTATCACATCTGCGCCTTGCTCGAGTGCTGTGATAACAGGTTCTGCGCCCATTTGTCCTACTATTTGCACACTGTTTTTGATATCCTGCTCAGTAAGTTGTGGAGCCGGAAAAAGCGGCGTAATTTTCCCATCAGCTAGTTTATTAAGTACTTCCTCCTGCGAAACATCAGCAGCTATTACTGCCATGTTAAAGTGGAGTCCCTTTTCCTTCGCAATTTCTTCAATTATTTCTACCTGCCAATCAAGGTGCGGTTTTGCGCCGCTTCCGCCGGCAGTGCCTATGATTACAGGAATTTTTGCTTTAAGTGCCGCTGGAATCATGAAGCTAAGGTCACGTTTTACCGCATTTCTATCCGTAAAAGATATGCCCGCGCCTAAATAGTACGGTCCTGGGTCAGTTGAACCCGCATCAACCGCTATAACATCAGGATTCATGCGCATAGCCTCTTCAAAACTTGCCTCCGGAAATCCATAGCCAAGTATCGCCGTGGGCGATAATATGCATAGCTCTTTCACAATTTCACACTCCCTTATATGCTAAAGTTGTAAAATTTAAAACGGTCTACAAGAATTTGTTCGTTTCCCGTTTTAGATTTTACGAACACACCTGCACTAATATTTTTCACAAAGTATTAGTGCAGGGCTTCTGAGCCCATCTCATGAACTCAGAAGGAATCGTTTAAGTCGGTTGTTGACCTAAATGTCTTTACTTTCTCAAGCTGAGTATTCTCTGCATTTCGTTATAAACTATCAAATAACCTTCATCAACACCCATGCCCGGCTTTGCAAGCATTTGGTCAGGTTTTGTTGCCATAGCAATATGCACGCAAACTTGCGCCGATCTGTCCGTCTCATTGCATGTACCGCCGAGGTAAGCGCCCATGCCATGCTTTTTGCAATACAAAACGGCTTCTATTGTATTATTAATCCCGCCTAAGTCCGGCGTTTTAATCTGCGCCATATGGCCTGCCTTTTTATCCGTAAAAGCTGCTACATCTTCAAAAGTATTGCACCACTCATCAGCAACTATTTCAGCGTCTGAGCCTTTGGCCTCAACTAGCTCACGTATTTTAGCAAGTGCATCGATCTGAGCTTCTCGCTCGCCCATATCAACAGGCCCTTCAATGCGAATCTTAAAAGGCTTAGCAATTTCTGCAAGCTCTACTATATAATCCGCTATACGTAGAAAGTCGTTGTTAAAGGCAAGCCCAAATGTGCCGTATACATCAATGTGAAGTATAGGTGCATAATTTTTATCGATGCGAACTTCAATTATTCTATCGCGCAGCCATTTAACGTACTCTGCAAGCTTCTCACCGCTCTCGCCAAGCTTGGATGCAACATTATTGATAAGTGCATGTGGGAGTACATCAGAATTTTTTAAAATCATTTTATCAGCATTAGTATATCTCTCATCACCTGATTGGCTGAATATTGCAACTCCTGACTCAGACACCGAAAGTCCATATTCATCAGCTACTACCTCTGTCATAAGCTTTCCGCTCGCTTTAGCTACCGCATCCAAAATAGCCTGCGTGACGCCATAACGTATCGCAGTATGCAAAGGCTTTCCTGTCGTGCTGTCGATATGCTTGTCCACAAGCTCTGCAATTTCACGGAAAGTCTTCACTTCCTTGCCTACAAGCAGCGGTGTAATCTCACGCTCAATAACCGGGATAAAGTCTGTCGCTAAAAACAGAGGGTCACGACCACCGGCACCTGAATACTGCACCGCCGCACAATCTCCATAAGCAATTTGCCCATCTTCAAGAACTAGCATGACAGATACAGCTTCGCCTCTTTGGCGCACACTTCTAAAGCCTGGGGTCAAAGGCTCACCTTTATAAACATTTCCATCAACCGCCGCACCAGCTTTGATAGCTGCTTGATCGTCAAAGAAGAAGCCAGTCATCGCAGGCGAGCAAACCATTTTCTTAATCTTCATACTTATCCACCTACCTATTCTCAGGTCTTCCGACAAGGGCACCCTTGCCGATAGCATATATGTCATCAACTACCATTTGGAAGCTTACCGTTCTCTTTTCTGCTTTAGCACGCTCTTCCATGCGCTCTGCATGGAACTTTTTAAGATCAGCAGTAAATGGTAGGTTGCCACAGTCCAGTAAACGAATCGCACCTAAATTATCACGGGCCGGCATTAATTTACCTGCATTTATTCTTGACGGGGCAAATGGAATATCAATAAGTCCCGCTTCGAATCCACGAACACTACCCACAGCAAAGTCCCCGCTGCCAAGCTCGTAGATTGCGTCTAGTATGCATCGTACCTCTTCACAGATAATAGTACATTCGTCAAGAACTTCACGCTTCTCAAGCATGTCCTGGTCGCGAAGCATAGAAACCACTTGCTTAGACGCTTTAAGTCCTGCAGCATTAGCTTCTTTAGTAGGTATGCCCATTGCCTCATGCGGAGTTTTTACAATTACTTTAGTCGCCCTTGAAAGAGCAGCTGCAGCTGCCCCCCACGAGATAACGCCGAAAGCCTTCGCCTCGTCAGCAGGGAATCCGCCCATCCACTGGTGGAGTACAGTTGTAACAATTACATCTTTATATCCAAACTTAGCAAGGTATTCTTCGGTTAGTAAGTCAAGGGCTTTGATTGCCGCTACGTCTTGTACGATATTGCCGCATTGACCATAGCCTACAGTCACGTCACGAACGCCTTGCTCAGCAGCCAAAAGTGCCTCTAATACCGCAACAGCTGTCGATATACATGGAGGTACAAGCGTTCCCGTTAAAGGACCAAACGGCTCACGATTTAAGTTGATGCCTTGCTCTTCATAGATACCCGTCAAGCGGTCAATATATTGCCAATCTCTGATAGTCTGCTCAAGAGAGTAGTTTTTGGAGTAAGGAATATTGTATGATATTCCACCACCTTCAAAAGAAGTGAAGCCGCCTACATACGTAATTTCAGCCAAAAGTCTGGCATCAGGCGTGCCGTGGCGAACTTGCACAGGGCTTTTTAGAGAGCTTGTAACCTGACGACAAACTTCAACGCCTAAATTAACAGCTGGAAAGCCGTTCAGCATTGAGCGGCCTTGCTTTCTGCTTTCCTCAATTCCAACTTCCGCCTCTTGGTAGCGGTTAAGCCTTGTGTAGCTGTCTATTGTCGAAGGTAATAAATCCGCCTCGCCTTCGTCTTCTAAGTGGCGAAGAAGCTCTATATGCTCCTCAGGGAGAGCAACACCCGCACGCGGCTGTATAAGCGTATCACGGCTCGCTTTTGCCTTTTGAAGCTTAAGCCCAAACCTCTTCTCGTCACTAATTGTTTTTTGGTAAGCGACACCGTCTTCAATTGTAATCCCTTTACCCGTAGGCCATTGTTGAAGCACTTCTGCTCGTACTTTTTCAAATTCAGCTTCTGTTATTTTCTTGTTCTTCAAATCCATATATTAAACCTCCCATAGAGTCTGTTTAGTATCTCCATTTTAACAGCTTTTTGGTAAATTTCCCGCCATGTTTCTCAAGATTTTTGCCTTTGGCGAAAACGGCGCTTTGCGCCGCCGGTATCTTCCGGTCATTATCGGTGCAAAACTTACGTACTTAGTTTCAGTATTTGCGTTTTGCATATCCTCACCTGACGAAAAACTTCCTCAAAAATCCTTCAAAACGAGAAATTTAACAAGCTCTTAATTCAGACTTCATAATTTTAAGCGCAAGCTCTGGGTGCACCTTTGAAAGCAAACCCATCGCAGAAAAAATATAACTACTATCCACTAAAAATTTAGGATTCTTAGGCATAAGCGAAAAAGGACTCCTCGCATTCGCACAAGCTTTTTTAAGAACCGCCCCAGGGTCAAGGCTGCCTATCACAGGCCCGCCTGCTCCTACTATATACTTAACGTCACTCAAGTCTTTTCCTTCTTGTATAAAGGTCTCACCGAGCGGTGTGAATATACTTTCAACTGTACCGCAATGCCGTATAACTCCTAGCTCCACCGCAAGCGCAGCAAGTGCGTCATCTATACTTTTTTCTACTGCATTTGTGGGTAAAGTGCCCTGATCAACCCCACAACGCTTAGCCCAATCCTCTACCTCCTGGGCTGAAACTCCCGCAACTGATGCTACTCTTTCAATACTCGCCGCCTCAATCAAGGTCGGCATGCCATAGCGAAGGCCAAGGTCACCCTCGACGCTGCGCTTTGCGAATGGCTCAACTATCCCTTTGACGATGACATTCTGGTTTGTCGGCTCACCATCCGCCATGGAATAAATATCAGTAGTGGCACCGCCAACATCTACTGCCATAAGTCCCGGAAGCTCGTCCGACAAAAGCTGTGCCGCTTCAAATGCTGCAAGCGGTGTAGGGATTATATCAGCGCTCATCATTTTCTGTGCCGCACCTATTCCCTTAGCTTCAATGATCCGCTCTATGAACACCCCTCGAATCGCCGCTTTTGCAGGCTCAATGTCAAGCTTACCTAGAGCTGGCATTACATTTGCCGCAAGTATAGTCGCACGAGCTTTAAGTGCGTCCATAACAGCCGATGAGGCAGACTTATTCCCCGCGACAACGACTGAGAAAGCCCCATCTATCTGTGCAATGCGCTTAGCATTTTGAATGATAACATCCTTATTCCCGCCATCTGTGCCACCGCAAAGCAAAATTATATCCGGGTTTATCGCATGTATTTCGTCACATTCCGCATCCGACAGTTCGTAGGAATACGTTTTCATAACCTTAGCGCCTGCGTTGTTGGCTGCAAGCCTGGCGGCTTTTGCTGTAAGATCAGGCACAAGACCGACCGCAACCATTTTCAGACCGCCGCCTGCGCTCGATGCCGCATATTTTTCTATATATTCAATTTTGCCGGTCATTTTTTCAAGCTCGGAAATAGCATTATTATAACCGTCCCTGATATCCGTTTCTATAGTAGTAAACGCTCTGGCACTGGCTACAATTTTCTGCGCCTCAGAGTCAATGGCCGTCAATTTCGTAAATGTACTACCAAAATCTACGGTCAAAATCATAATTAAAGCTCCAAATCCGCTTTGAATTCTACAATTGCATCCTCTACAGACGTTCCCGGCGGATATACACGATCATAACCCATAGCCTTAAATGTTTTTTCAACTTGTTCAAAATCAGCCTTACCTACTACAATATTGCCACCGACATAAAGCTTTATGTTAGAAAGTCCGGCTTCTTCGCATTTCTCGCGCAGTCCACGGCAATCAATCTCTCCATGACCATACAGCGATGAAACAACTATCGCCGCCGCATCAGTTTCAACCGCTGAATTCACAAACTCTTCTTGGGAAACCATTACACCAAGATTAATTACCTCAAAACCTGCGCCCGTAAAGGCATTTTCAAGAATTTTGTTCCCGACAGCATGAACATCAGCACCTATTACGCCTAAAATTAATGTTTTGTTACCCATCATGTCATTCCCCTCGTATTTATATAATATAGTGAGTTAAATTTAAAACGGTCCAAACGAACTTGTTCGTTTTACCGGTTAAAATTTGACGAACGACCCTCCGCTCATATTTTCGCTTAGCAAAAAGTATGAACGGAGGACTTCTGAGCTCGTTTAGTGAACTCAGAAGGAGTCGTTTAAGTCGCTTGCCGACTTAACGACTATATATTTATTATTTATTTTTTCACAATCGGAATCCATTTTAACATATAAGATGGACAATGTCGAGAAGTTTGAGAGAATAATGTGGGGGATGAAGAATGCAAGTTTAAATGCCCACCAAGTATTACCAAATAGAATTAAGCAGAGAGTTGGTGTGGTGTTTTGTAGTTCAAGATTCTTCGAGGATAGTTGTTCATCCAAGATTCAATGCGTTT
>Ga0131853_10026385_pt1 | contig 10450 bp, 4 predicted proteins | sample TergutLab28metaG_FD_92764 | JGI IMG/M metagenome (GOLD analysis project Ga0131853, IMG submission 92764) | Labiotermes labralis P1 segment gut microbial communities from Petit-Saut dam, French Guiana - Lab288 P1 (version 2) (version 2) | ecosystem: Host-associated > Arthropoda: Insects >... | reverse complement strand
TATAAATTCTTTAAAATAAAATTTTTGGGGAAACCCAAAAAAGGAAGGGCGCAGGGGGGTTAGGGTGGAAATAACAGGGGGGGGGGGGGGGGGGAGAGGGGGTTAGAATCTGTGACAAATATACCGTGGAATGGAAACGGTTAATTGCTACTAAGACGTCACAGAGCTGTGTGAGAAATGTCATTTACTTTACTGTACACAGCTCCGTAAACAAGTTAGGTGGTAAGCGTGACAGTGTTTGTATGAATCGTACTGCGAGGTTGCGGCAGAACGTATCTTGTTAAACTGACAGTACATTCCGGCGGCATTTCTACATCCTGCTTCTGTATATAAAAGGAATGTAATAGTAAGCCTATATCAACAAAACTTAAATTCGTCCAACAAATTCTATTATAACTCTCCATACACCATTTAAATAAATCCTTCAGGTGTACTGGGCGACCAAACGTGTGAAACAAAGAAAGCAGTGACAACAGGACTCATTAAGAACTGACCTCGTTACAAAGACATAAAATAACACACATTTAATACACAGCATAACATAATCATTAAGCTCTATGTCAGAACATAAATATTCCTGTCCAACTGTCAACAACTTGTTTACAATTAAAAATTAACACATCATCTACAAATTTAACGTCATAACATTTTGGGTGCAACAGACTGACTGAACAATATTTATTCCAACTAAATGCACATTTAATTACAAACAGCCACATATTTGTTATTTAGTAACATTCCTCCTACATATTTCGGCCGATAAAGGCCATCTTCAGGGAGGACCAGTTACAAAGAAATACATTTATGGTATAAATGTTGCCAAAGATGTGTATCACCTGTACCATGAGCACCTTTGAAAATATTTACCATAAACGTATTCCTTTGTAACTGGCCCTCCCTGAAGATGGCCTATGTTAGAGGAATATTACGAAATAACAAATAGTTATTTATACCTAGATGTGCTAACAGTTGGAGATACATTATAAAGGCTTCTACGTTCATCCATACAGCACAGTGCTGATAACAATGAAATAAGACGTACCTTATGTAAAATTATGTAACTTAGAAGCTAGACAACAAAACAGATGGCAGTATTATTACACTTCAGAAATCATTAATGAATACACATGTAAGACTTGTTATGTAAAGGTTATGACGTTCCTGAACATAATGGCATATATTTGATTACAATGCATAGAAGAAACGTCAATATGCCCCCTTTCCCATATACGCATAACACGTGTTTCTCGTCTTGTATGAAACGATTCACCTTCGTCCTTTGTCTGACCACTGCCCTAGTTTTCTCTTGTAAAGGTCCATCGCTTTATGTTACCTGACTGTGATACCAATCACGTACATGGCAGGCGCCATTACGAAATAGTTCACAATTTCATTTAAAACGTTCTGACGTGTTGTAAATAAGTCCTTGCTAAAGGAAATAATAAACATTTGGCTTCAGTACTGTTCAGTAATAAACCAGGACAGCTTCAGGTCAAGGAGATATAATGGGCCGTGCAACCGTAAAGGTGCCAAAGTACATCGGTCAATACATACGTTCTGGTTTACAATAATCAGGTGCAGTTAAGCTTCGTACATGTCGAAGGACTTATACCATTTACAGACCAGTGGTAAACATACGTACACTCCTGCTCTAACATTAAGGAATCCTGAATTTTGCACCCTCAGTGTGTCAGATATTCACGTGTACTGAATTATTATCAGAACAATCAGTGATTACTTCCCTACAGAACATGTATTTATCGGTCTTAATACAGGACACAAAGTTTATATGTTCCTTATCGGTCTCTTAAGAAACATTTACACTTGTGTAGTAAACCAATAAATGTACACTGATAATATATGTTTTATCGTATATTAAAATTTACCTACATGTTGCGGTCGCTTTTGCCACTATTCTCAGGGTGCTTTACAAGAATACTGGTAAAATACAGCGGGATTCAAAGAGATGGACTCAATTTCGTAGGTCTATATTTCCTGAACTATACAAGTTATGTGAATGATCTACATAACATTTGAAAGAGGAGGTCCTAAATTTGCAAATAGCACCGCTAGAGCGCTCGCTTAGCGCACAGCCGTGCAGCAGCGTCGGTGGAGTGCAAAATGGCTACTATGCAGTACAAGATTTTTTTTTTTTTTGTATTCGTGAGTTCGTTAAAACTGAGTTGGCGACTGCTGTGCAGCATGCGTTTCCTCTTTGTTTCAACATTCACACTGAACATTTATAAACTTCATTGTGACTATAATCAAATGTAATTTACATAATATTTGTCACTAGTTCTAATTTTGAAACAAGGACTTAAGAAATTGAGTCCATCTCTTTAAATCACGCTGTAAAACAACCGCCCAAATTTCATAAGTAAAACCACTTAAAGTTACAGTGAATATCCCAAGCTGTTCCTACTCTCATAGTATTGGATTATATTGTTGTAAAAGAGATAAAACATACGTTTTATGTTAAAGATGTAATTATTTCCAATGTGTAATTCAATACAACATGTTACGTCTGGTAGATGCCATCCCAATGTGTCTATAGGAATTATAAAAATAAGAAAGTTCCCGTCAAACACAAATAGTTTATTATATATTATAGATTGGCTACATGTTTCGACCCTATGGGGTCATCATCAGGCCTTTGTTAAAAAGCAGCGTACTCTCTTGGGATCCCAAACAATGTTTACAAATGTTAACTACGTATAGGTTCGTGTCCAATAGCCAGCTTTTTAAAAAAATGGTCCATAGTGAAGGCCTGATGATGACCCCATAGGGTCGAAACATGTAGCCGACCTATAATATATAACAAACTAGTTGTGTTTGACGGGAACTTTCTTATATTTATAAGCAGTTAGTTTGCCGATCAATTTCTCCTCACAATTCGCAGTATAATTCAAGTGTTCATGCTCTGGTCTTCTAGTTACAGGCTGAAGTAACTTCAGCTCTGCACTTGGAGACATTACGTTAGTGCCAAACGTTCCTCCTCATCTACCAGGCGAGACGGTGTCTATTTTGCCGTCCATTTTAAGAAGCTAACAGCAGCGCGGATCTTTTTTTTTTTTGCGTCAATGGTTGGAGCAATGACGAACGACTAATTCAGAAGTATTCGAAAGGAAACTGTCGTGCACTGAGCGAGGTACGTTCCAGCATGCCTGACGTCTCTGAGAAAAATAACTAAAGCCCCACTACATAACAGACGGGGCCGCATCCGGGGTTCGAACCGAGAACCGGCAGAATGAAAGCTGCGTTACCCAAAGGTGGAAAAATATCAGACGCCAGGTCCCCATGGCGAATAAATTTTGTACGATGGCGACTCAGCATGGAACATGCTGCATGTTACCCTTCTGGCACCTAGAATTTTGAGTTGGCTTCTAAATTAAAAAAAAAAAACATTTGTGCATATCTGCCTTACTTTTACACCGACTTGCTCGATAATATCCATACAGGAAGTAAACTTCAAATTCTTTCGAGATGATGTAGGTTCATGAGGGAATCGAAACTGTGGGCATTCGTATGTAAAGTCACGTTTCTAAGGCGGCGGTACGGCGTCAAGACGCTGTCGTCTCCACATTTAACCGCCCACAGACATAACGTCCGGCCACTATCACGACAGCCCTACGCTGCCGTGAATTTCACATGGATCACAGCCAACTGCAACTCAATATTAACTCTCAGTCTGAAGTCAGCAAAAAATATTCCGGTACAATGTAGAAATATGCCCAAAATGTCCGACAGCGATAAAATTAAAAACCTCTAAATTTGTCATTCTGTGACACAAATTAAGACCGAAATTAGATAAACAATATTACATTAAATGCTAAAGTCTTGATATTGAAACAAGATAATATGGAACTGGCGGGGATGTTACATGTCAAAATATGTGTAACTCGGAGTTAAGAAATATAGGAGGTTACTGTGAGTATAGAGTGGATATGCTGTGCGGATGGACAGAAGCGTAACTCTTAATTGGGAAATACGTTTCACGAGACTACTTCGAGCGCCGACGAGGAAATAAACAGATCTTAAGAAAATATACTGTAAAGAACCTAGAGGGCAATTCAGGCCTGTAGTCTAGACCTGAATAGCAGTTTTGGTACTGGCGATGTTGATCGGTCGAGTTATAATGTACCCTTGTTTACGGTAACATACCTTACGAATCCGCCAGTATCGCTCATTATATAGCGTCGATTTCAGGATCGGTGACTGGCGAATTGAAAGAAATTTTGGGGACGGCGGTTGCGCCCCCATCAAGGTATTATTCCGTAATTTTACTGGCGGGACTGAGAAGCAATAAATAAATCGGTCACGACAAAAAATGTTCCGGTTGAGGTACGAAACAGATACCTTCTCAGTGTAATTCCAAATCGAGGCTACAAAGAACTTTGGAAGGCGCAACATTACGGCTACAAGAAGACCGCACCTTGAGATGTGACCCTGTGCATTCAGGCGTTTCAAAAGTCTGCTTCCTCCATATTTAGGGTACAATAACCGTCCTCGTATCCTGGAGATGGAAAAAAAGTCATATAAAAATTCGGCAAATTTATACCAGACTAAACGGAATCACATCACATGAGGACGACTATCTTCAGTGACCACAGTAAGAATAATTACAACTAATAACCAACATGATGCAACTATTTTGATTTATTTACTTCTAATCAGCTCTACATGTTTCGGGCGAAGACATCGCCCGAAACATGTAGAGCTGATTATAAGTAAATAAATTACAATAGTTGCATCGTGTTGGTTGCCAATTATAATTATACTAACGATATACGGAAACACGAACGTTAAATTCACCGTAAGAATGTCAAATCCCACATCCATGTTGGAGTTATGGAAAATTTTTCTTTAACATTCGTACATTGTATCGATAAAACCTCTTTTACATTTCGGAGAATGGTTTCGCTCCCTTTTGGAAGTAGCACCAAAGTCTGTGCGGCACACTTTGTGTCTCCATATATCACCCTTCTCATTATCGCTTTCTTTCAAACTTTTATTTGTCGCTAGGCAGAGACGCAGATCGTTAGTGGATTGGAATGCACTGCTATGAGAGACAGCAGCCAGAAATTAACTAATGATTTGGTTAAAACTGTTGCATATTCCATGTACTTTTAATTCAATATTTTATTAGCCAGCAATAAATCAATAGAGTAAATGAGCAACATATTATTTTATGTCATACATTCTCCAACATGTTTCGGTTCTAACAACCATCATCACGGATATTAAAATTTCAAGGGAAGTGAAGCATCCAAGAACTAGGCTAGGCTATACTTGAATATCTTTTCATCGATGTTGTGCACGTCACACATTACATAAGATGCATGCTGTCATGATATTCAGTACTGGTAGGCCAGGTCCAATATTGCGCACTTCAATATCCATCATCCATCCATCCATCCACCTATATATATATATATATATATATATATATATTCTGCGACCGGGATAGCGCAGTCGGTATAACGATTCGCTACGGGTTAGACGGTCCGGATCTCGAACTCCGGTGTGGGGGGGGGGGAATTTCCATGGGCACAGTGGCCCACCAAACCCCATTTACAAAGGATAACGGTTATTTCCTGGCGGTAAAGCGGCCGGAGCCTTGTGGTGACCACCAATCTACTTCTAGTGCCGTGTTACGAATGGGTTGGAGCTACACCTCCGTCTCCACTCTGTGCCTGCATAGCAAATTCATGAGGTAACCTTTACCGTTGTGTATATATATATATATGTATTCTAATAGATATATATTATATATGTGTGCGTATTCTAATAGATATTATATATATACATATATATTGTAAACTGCGCAACATTCAGCCTGGCCTACCAGTACTGAATATCATAACGTGCATTTGATATGACGTATATTACGCACAACATCAATGAAAGCACAGGCTAACTTTTCTAATAACATTGGGGGGGGGGGGGGGGGGAAAAATCTTTCATAATCCCCCCATTCTGCGTCCCCCAAAACGCAGGTTTTTACTTTATGCTGTCTTCACACCACCCAAACAATTGTTTAGAAAACATCTATAATTTTTTATTTTTCCTTCCTTATTAGCCACAAAGAAAAAATATTGGATGGGCATTTGCTCCCACTCCTTACAACCCCCCAAGTTACGCCTATGGATGAAAAGTATATTGAAGTGTAGTTCTTGGATGCTTCACTTCCTTTCAAATTGTATTCTCTGTGATGATGGTTCAGTCAGAACCGAAATTGAGAATGTATGATATAAAATTAAATGAAGGCTTATCTACATTTACCTGGTAAGTGTAATCCGTTAGTGCTTGATAAACATTTCAAGACTTTGTTTTAGTTGTCTAAAAATACTTCTCAGTATCTCCAGGTTGTGGTTTTTATGGGCTACAACACCATGCAGTACTTAAGTAGGATACCAACATTTAGGAAAAAAAAAAACATGCTGCTACCATCTTCATGTTGTGGCTGGTTTATGCAAGCAGAAAATATGGCCAAGCAGCGGGGAAGGAGGCGGCGGTGAATCTCGGTTAAGGCAATCAGGTTTACAAGACTACGCGGTGTCAAAACCCACAAAACCACATACTGAAACGTGGACGCCGCGAAAACCTGAGAGGTTACATTTTATGTGCCGGCTGTTTACCGCCTTTAAACAATGCTGTGACATATGACGTTCTTTCTTTGGATTAAAATGACCTGATGGCAGATTTTAGTGTGCTGAAGCGAACGAAAATTAGCTGCGAGAAGTTGGCAGCACAGAAACAAATGGCGACTCTTATATACTAGTATTAATATTTCTATATTAATATAAATTCACGTGCAGTACAAGTGATTTTTCTGTAGAAAGAACCACTGGGGAGACCTAGGCGTAGATGGGTGGATAACATTAGGATGGATCTCCGGGAGGTGGGCTGTGGGTATATGGACAGGATTGGGCTGGCCCAGGATAGGGACAGGTGGCGGACGCTTGTGAGTGCGGTACTGAACCTTCGGGTTCCGTGAAATGCGGGGAATTTCTTGACTAGCTGCAAACCAATTAGCTTCTCAAGAAGGACTTTGCACCATGGAGTAAGTAAGTATTGTTATGTATGGATGCAAAATGCGTATGGAAGCCTAGTGACGTCTGGTTTTCAAGAACTATATTAAGGGTGATCAAATCATGGCAGCTAAAATAGGCACGTAAAGAGGAGACGAGAAACGCTTATAAAATTTCGGAGCGAAAAACGTAAAGGGAAAAGGCCACTTGAAAGGCCTGAAGTAAAAGGATGTAAATTAGTAAAATATCTCTCGTTAAACACAAAAGGTATAGTGCTGACAAATTTTTTCATACAATTCAGGAGGTTTCATGCAAGACATTGAATACCCCAAGTGGCTGAGCAACTGTTAGTTTCTCAAGGACACTGCTCCTATAAATCTTAGTTTCTCATGAACACTGCTCCATCAATCTTAGTTTATCAAGGGCAATGCCCCAATCAACCTTAGTTTCTCAAGGGCACTGCTTCATCCGTCTTAGTTTCTCAAGGACACCGCCCCACCAATCTTAGTTTCTCAAGGACACTGCCCACCAATCTTAATTTCTCAAGGACACCGATCCATCAATCTTGGTTTCTCAAGGGCACTGCTCCGTCAATCTTGGTTTCTCAAGGACACTGCACCATCAATCGTAGTTTCTCAAGAACACCGCTCCTACAAATCTTAGTTTCTCAAGGACCCTGTTCCGTCAATATTACTTTCTCAAGGACACTGCTCCGTCAAATGTTAGAAGAGCATACAAATCTTTTGGCCTTTATTTAGACACATGGTCGACAGCTCTCCGTACGAAATACTGCCACAATCACAATATCTACAGATTTGAATTTCTCTTCATATGGAGGCGATTCCTTATTAAAACTCAAAAAATGTGCACTTTATATCACCCACACACAAGAGTATCACAACGTAATTCTGTGGTGCCGACTTACAAATTAACATTGGATCCAATTGCATCGTAAGATTAGCGCTTGAAATCATCCGTCACAGCTGGACATCCCTGTCTGGGTTGCAGCGCAGCAGTGGTCCGGCATCTACTGCACAGCATTCTCATCTCTCTCTCATTCTCTGCTTGTCCTGACCTTAATTCGAAAGCGGAGGCAAGCTCCCCCCCAACACGCCGCTCCTGTTGTACCTTTCATACCTTTAAGGTTGCTGTCCTTCAGTTTCACGACTGCTATTCTGCACACTGACAATTCCAAATCAACCAAATTAAGTCACGATTTAGCTAATAGCTTCCGGGATGACAATTACACTGAACATATATTAATGAGCAGAACCTAATTCAACCGCTTTCGGAACGGCCAGGGATCTAAGTTAAGTACATATAATTTTAAAGCTTCTATGCATAAATTCTACAGAACTGATACTAAGAGCCGTTGAACGTAAAAGCTGACATTACGCTAATTTTGGAGCATCCAAATTACGTCACTTCAATAGCATTTAAAAAGCCAATACCGAATAATCTGAGACTACTTCCACAATGGCCATCATCATGCAGTGTTATCAATCGGAAGGTCGCTGGTTCGATCCCAGCTGGTGTCATTGGAATTTTTCATTGACATAAAATCCTTCCGATCGCACTACGGCCCTGGGGTCGACTCAGCCTCTAACAGAAATGAGTACTAGGAGCGTATCCTGGGGGTAAAGGCGGCCGGTGCGTAAGGCTGACAACCTTACCAACATCCTGTGCCGTTGTCATGAAATCTGGGAACCTTAACTTCCTGGAACCCTCTGGGCCACTCCAGGCCTGTAACGGGACTGTTTTACCTTCACCTGCAGGGTTATCAACTGACGTACATTTCAGATCAGCAGTACAAATGACGTATCATCAATTAATGAACGTTTCCTCGACCAGCGCAATTCAAGAACTGAAATCAAAAGCTGTTTATCAGCCTTACGTGTCAGGTACAGCCTGTACTTTTCATTCGCAACTTTAGCATTATTCATAGCAACGGCTGATAAGGAGAACAAAACAATATACAAAAGCAACATAAATTACAGAAGCGATTATCTTCTGATGGGCTCTTCAGTTAACTATCTCTGCCGCGATTACTTAACGAGATGCAAACGAAAATAACAGGACTGATGTAATACAGATTGTGTGATTAGCTTTGCAAGCTTTGTCATCTGCGATAAATCCTTAGTACGATGGACAACGAAAGTGGAGGCAGCGGGTACCCCCTAACATTGGTAACAAGACATCCACTACACTACATCATAAAGCAGAAGATACACAAATTGTTTGGAAGCTTCATATATACTTCAGTTACTTAGCCGAATTTAGTTACTTCAAAGATCATAGCGAAATAAGGTAAAGACTATACGCCATAGCGAATGAGGAAATCGGGTTGAAAGTAAAACTGCAGCAATAAAAACATGTTTACGCAGCACGGACAGATGTTCTGGATTACCGGGGTGCTGATAAGCCCTTAGCCCGACCAGGAAGGAAACAAGCTCGGACGCATGTCAGGGACGCGCGCGATTTCAACAACACGGAGACACGAGCTGTCATCAAGTAATTTTTTTTTTTGCAAGGCAAGGCGCCGAAAGAAATTCACGCCATTCTGTCAGAAACTTTAGCTTGTTTCCTTCCTGGTCGGGCTAATGACTTATCAGCACCCCCGTAGATACGTTGAAACTAGAGAGATATGAAATAAACGAGTATTTAGTAAATTAATGTAAAACAGAGAAACGTTAAGCAGACGCAGTTAAAACGCCTTATCACGACGAATAATAAATAACATTATTCACAGTACGCGCTCTTCCATAAGAAGCAAATACAGAGACAAGGATGGCAGCTTTAGCTATGGACGAAGTCTGAACATAATTCAATGACAGGTCTGTGTTGCTGAAGACGAACGGTTCATCGTCTGGATTCTCATTTTTCTGAATTACCATCGCGCACACAGGCAGATGAAAACCGCTGCTGTACAAGTTCAGTACTTAAATTAGTGGAGTTATAAGCAATTCTTCTTCATTACAGAAACTTGCCGACTAGTTCAAACGCTAGAACCTTAAAGAAAAAAGTACTCAATAGTGAATATACTGCTCAAACCTGCTTCCACAAAAGCTATTATAAAAAAAAACACAGGTGTTACACTTCATACAACCCGATTACAAACACAGCACCATTTCAGATTCCTTGAATTTCAATGCGCACAAAGCGATATAGTAAAATCATGTAATATAATTGAAACGGCAGATGCAAAATGGCGACATGTGACATAAGTAATATAACACCTTTTTGAATCTGACAGACATCGAATTATATTGTGCCCTTGTTTGCAAGTGAAATCTAATTAACTTCCACAATACAACAAATAATCCTGCCCCCCCCCCCCCCCCCCCTGCAAAAACAAAAAATCGCCCGCGCGACAGTCGTTAACATATATCAAGGACACGGAAAGGGAGAAAACAAACAAC
>Ga0131853_10026382_pt1 | contig 10451 bp, 8 predicted proteins | sample TergutLab28metaG_FD_92764 | JGI IMG/M metagenome (GOLD analysis project Ga0131853, IMG submission 92764) | Labiotermes labralis P1 segment gut microbial communities from Petit-Saut dam, French Guiana - Lab288 P1 (version 2) (version 2) | ecosystem: Host-associated > Arthropoda: Insects >... | reverse complement strand
TTGAGAGACGTCATAATTCTATGTTTTAACGAAATTCATTTTTATTTCCTGTCCTATAAAGTTACTGCGACTGTTTTCGCAATTCGAATGAACCAACTACAATCATGGAGAACTTAAAGATCGCCTAAGTCAGGGCTTGCGAACCTATGGCACGCGCAATTAACTGTTTATATTTACTTTGCGAGTTCAGCGTCTCTATTGTGTGAAGTACACGCGTAATGTTTTAAAATCTTTTCAAACAGGGTGTAGTAGCAGAACCAGTTACTCCCACATTTTCTCCCTTATCGCATTTCTCGGGGGGGGGGGACTTTATTAGAATAAGTCATACTACACATTAATTATAATGTGCAATAATAATAATAATAATAATAATAATAATGCAACAATTAATAATAACTCTAAAACTCCAAGACCTTAATTTGCTTTTCAAAATTCCCGTGGGCAGGCGAAAGGATTTCCTCGAAATTTTAGACAATTTGGGCACGCGCCATTAAAAACGTTCGCTAGCACTGGCCTAAGATAAGTGATTTTCGGATCTAAACTGCATCACTCCGCGGATGTTTCGTTACTAATGAAGCAATAAATTACAGCGCGAAGAATTCAGGAATGTCCCACAGCCAACCTGCAAGGCGTTCCGAAAATAACTTCACCAACACGAGAAACACCTGCGTATAGCCCCACCTGTCACTATAACAAGAGATTTTTAAGCCTTTAATGGAAATAAAGTTAGACCTGTACCCATCTTAATGATCTACGAGGTTTAAATGCGGACAACAATTAGAGGTTTGAACTGCAAACCCTCTCCGCGCATTTCAAACTTTGAATAATGCAATTCTGATTTAATTTAAACTAATAGCCGGACAAACAGTTTATCGTATCATTTTCTTGAAGCTCGGTCCGAGACTGTATGACATGAATTTGCTAATGTGCTGGAAGAATAAATTGCCATCACCGTCAGCCTACACTGCATCACATCGCACATGAAAGTAGCGTTCTTCGCTGTGAATGCTACAAGAACCCTGAATTCTCATGACTTAGCACGAAAGTCTAAAATGCGAGAAATGTGCACCAAATGCAGTGTTGCCCCAAAGGGTTCTATTTTAAACATATTCTGACCTACACAAAACATACACAGGGTTATTCATAATTCCCTCCGGGATTTCCGAACTCGACTGCGCAACAACCAAGACAGACACGGCAGAGAGGAGCATATCAACAGAGAGAGAGACACTCCAAGTTTCTATCCTACCTTACAGGTGCTCGATATGTGCAGCCTTGGTGACGCGGCAGATGTCAATCCTGTAATCAAGTTCCTGCGACACGTGTTGCGACATTTGGACGTCGATAGCAGCGACTGCCTCCACGATCCTTTGTTGCAGCTGTGGTAAATCACGTGGCATACGAGGCACGTACACAAGATCCTTGATGTGACCCCATAAGAAAAAATCGCAGGGGGTTAGATCAGGTGACCGTGGAGGGCAGGGAAGAAGAGGAGAGTCATTGTGAGAAGCGCGCCCAATCCAGCGACCGGGAAGATTAGCACTGAGGTGAGCACGGACGTCCAAATGGTAGTGTGGCGGGGCTCCGTCTTGTTGAAAAATGAAGTCCACGACATCTTCTTGTAATTGTGGCATTAACCACAGTTGCAGCATGTCCAGGTAGTTAATACCGGCAACAGTTGGCTCCGCAAAGAAAAATGGTCCGTAGACTTTGCAAGAGGAAACGGCACAAAACACATTCACTTCAGGCGAATCACGGACGTATTCAATCGTTGCATGAGGATTTTCTGTGCCCCAAATGGGTACGTTGTGACGATTTACCTTACCACACACATGAAACGTCGCCTCATCACTGAAAACCGGCTTCTCAGCAAATCCGTCTTCCCGTAGCCGCTGTTGGAAATCCAAGCAGAAGCGTAAACGAAGATTGTGATCCTGGGGATTCAGAGCCTGCAAAAGCTGCATCCGCTATACTTTTACGCGAAAACGTTTGCGCAGAATGCGCCAAAAACTTGACTGAGACATCTGCAATTCCCGGCTCGAGCGAGTTGCTGACTTCTGAGGGCTCCTGACAAACGTTTCTCGAACACGCTCGACAGTCTCAGCCGATGGGCCCGGGCGGCCTGTTCGTTTCCCAGCGCACAGGCAGCCACTCTGCTGGAATTTCATGTACCATTCACGAATTGTTTTGTCTGTAGGTGGTTCTGTGTGGTACAAGAACCGAAACCTCCGTTGCACCGTCACAATTGACTCAGTTTTGACAAATTCCAAGACGAAGAACGCTTTCTTATTCACTATGAACGCCATTTTTCGTCACGACTACCCCCTAGCGGTGGAACCTGCAAGTACGCCAAGGCCCCTAGTACAAAACAAACTTGGAGAGATTCTCTACCTATTGATATGCTCCTTTCTGCTGTGTCTGTCTTGGTTGTTGCGCAGTCGAGTTCGGAAATCACGGAGGGACTTATGAATAACCCTGTATAGTCCGGATCTGAAGACGGGAACATGCAAGCAGCAGAGAGCAGCAGTTCATAAGACGCGCGGCGACTGTCACGTAAACGCCTTAGCTAAAAGACAGAAGACACGGTAAAGCACAGTGCAGTGATCCACGCGACTAAGCAAGCAGTCATTACTGGCCTTACCAAATTAGGTCACGCGGTATCCAGCAATTCTATTCCCGCTGCTGCAATGGCAAAATTTATTTTGTTTTTGTAGCAAAAATTCCGAAAGAGAGACGCGTGTGCCAGTCTGTATCTTGTCTTGATTGGTAAGTCGGTATGGCCATAATGACAGCACAATCTCCCAAGTTTAGCACAGTTAAATTATTTTGCAATCAACAAAACACACATGGCGATTGTGCGAACTTGTTAAGGCGACAAAACATTTGCAACACCTTCACGCATCGTGTAACGAGCAGCCGGTGTTTTAAAAAAAGCTGTATAGAACATAACAGCTAATGTAAGTCCATTAGCACAACGCGTATTCTTTCGCAGAGAGACTGAGAAACGCATAATACATTATGTACGCTGATTAATTCCACGTGTATATCTTTATGCTATCAGGTAAATGTTTGTTTGAAGAAAGGCGGCAGAAAAAACACACAACTTTGACGTACAGTAAACGACGTGTTTGTTAAATGAGACGTGTATCTGTGAACCGAACGAAAACTTTTTCCAGAGCCTTTTTTGCGTAATGTTGACCTGAAATGTGTGGACACCAAATCACGGCAAAGTGGAATAGCGCGAAGCGCTGTGCTGCTGCTGTCACACCAAAAGGTCCGAGTGAAGGGTCATGCGAGTTACCCATCTCTGTATAACACGAAAGCGAAACATACGCCTATTATGCGTCGAAAAGTGTCATGCGTCTCAATTCTACAATTCGGAAGGGTATTCCGGTTTTCTGTTATGCAGTTTCAAGATTCAGTTTTCACCGGAACGTACACTGATCAAAAGAATCACAATTAACAATCCACACAGGCATTACCACGTACAGCATACAAAGACGACGACACATTTTTTAGGGAGATAACTATTAACACTACAAACGATGCAAACAGCCTTCGGCTTTAACTCGTGGTCTATGCAGTCAAGCTGGTACTGGTTCCAACACATTCTCGGAGGTTCCCGAGGTCGCCATGATGCTAAATTTTAAGGTAGACATGCAAATATTGGTAGACAATTAATGGCCCGTTATCGGAAGTGTTTGAGATGTCGCTACCTATTCATGTGATATTCTTTTAGACTGATCTCATTAAACATTTCTTTCGCATCAGTAAATGGCCATGTTTCTGGAACTTCGGGAAGCCGGTATAGCGACTATGCTAGACGCTGCGACAATGTAATTCCGAAACTTCTAGCCTACATCGATTTCGACAGTGAAATGAAAACATGTCCTTATTCTGTCACGGCGGGACCTGATGAGGTAACGATGAGGGCAAATCGGTCAGATGCGGTCTCTCCGAATCTCAGTCCCACCTCCGTGACCACGTTTACATCGTGCCTCAATTTGTGGGCGGGGGTTCGTTGATACTGTAGTGTTGTCACTGGAGCCTGCTGCAGCGGAGTATGTGTGCTGTCTTATCAGTCGCCAATCTTTCTGGGCACAGCAACATCCTGCAGCAACTGATGGGAAGCTTCGTAGCACTTCGGTACGTTGGCACCCGGCCCCCAGGCACTCTGTGCGGCTATGGCATTACAGACGTATTGTGGGCCTTTCAGTGTGCCAAGAAATAAAAAATAAAAATAAAAAAACGCCGGCAGTTGTAGCAGTGCGCTACATACGCACAGGGTCCTGTAAGCTTTCATGGGATAGGGATTTTCTGGCCTCCAAAGCGTCCATATTGCTTATGGGGCATACGCAGTCTAAGAGCCAATGTGTACGGGGACTACGCCCCAGAGGCAAAACATCCAAGGCAACACCCTGACCAGTCACCCCAATCTAATGGCAAGATTAAGAATGTGTGGAGTTTTATCTCCACTCCTTTGTGTGGTTTCATAACCAATTCCTTAATCAGTCACAATAGCAACGGTGCTTTTTATTTCTTAGTGCGCTGTATTGCATCGATGTATACAGGAATTACAACTATTCGGGGCTATTCATGTGTTATGGACATTGCTGTAGTCTACGCCTTATTGATCAGAAAAAGTTCCCTATCAACTCTTCTCAATGGCTATGGAGTTGTGGGCGTTCTCACTTGTGTGAACCACGCGACCTTCAACAAGGTTTGTTTCTACCACTGAATGACGGTGGCATAAACAAATATCAGGCTTATTTCTTGCACTTCCACGCCTATCTTACGATCCGACAGTGGAAGCCAGGGCGCTGGTCACTGTCAGAAGAGTATCGCGCAAATTACGAATTCGGTTCATAATGAAACGGGAGAAAGAAGCGGCCCCCCCTCCCCCCCCCCCAAGGAACGCGCCCTATTCACATATTAGCGGCGAGGTGCGTTGCGGCTAAGGACAGGATTTTCGAAAACACGCTTTAAGAACATGTCAGTGTAAATGAAATAAAGGGAACTTAATGGAGTTACATTTAGACGTTAAATTTGTCGCACAATGTGTTTATATTAACCAAATCTTTCAATAATTAATACTTACTATCCAAAGTTTCAGACGGTGGTGACCTGGTAACTGCTAAATATTGGACGCATGTTTAATACAACTTCTTGTTTTTGATAACTAAGACAAAGGAAATCATATCCAACAGTTACGTCCATAATTTGTGAAACATCTCATACATACCATCACAGCTAAGACGAGAGAAAATGTCTAGCTTCAGTAAAATCAGAATCCCTGAACCTTTGTGATGAACGAAGTACATCCGTTGACTAATGCATCAGGCACAAAACTCTGTCAATTATACAAAATAATGTGATCTAATCAGACAGACACTACAACGATCTGGCCGCTTTTCGTGCGGGGAAAGTCACCAGTAACTACTGAATAGCCATCCTAATCAGCGCTTCACAGAAACCCAGTGGCGGTCTCGACGCTTTGCTGATGTAACGGTTAACATTATACAAAACGAAATCTTTACCGAAGATAATGATAGTGTCTTACACCGGGGATTTTATCTGGTGCGTTCCTAGTCCCTTACGGCGTGTTTATGGATTGGTCTCTCGTTTGTGTGACGCTGAATGACAAAAGGCATGGACTGAAGCAACAGGAGACGCAACAGAAAGCAACGAGATTTAACGGGCAAGATGAATTTGGTATGTGAAAAAAAAAAAAAGTTTAGAATGTATAAAGCATTCACATACCTAGCAGTGGCATACATGTCAGCTGTCACATAAAAAAGAGGCTCAGTGCCCCACGTCACAGTGGCCTTATCTACACAAAGCAATGGAAGTACTCGCCACAGCCATACATCCGATCCGTCTTACAGGACTCGCTCATTACAAGCCAACTAGCACTCATGTTATGTTCGGGTTCCCAACATATAATTTTATTTACGACCTGAGGGTAAACCAAGTCACCCGGTCATTAAAACTAAACACAGGGCCGTGCATACCTTCCAGAACAGACCACCTAGCCATATCTGAAATGTCCGTTGCAGCTGGGGTCGATCCCACGGTTATGGTGTCGGCAACCACGTCAGGATCCCGGTACACTGAAAGACAACGCGTGACACATCACACAAAATTCTATCGCACTCAACACACACCGAGCCAGGGTCGTACAAGGCTGCAGCCAACAGAACACCACAATTATGAGATACAGGTACGTATCCAGCTGACAATGTTCATACCACGTCCTTTAAAAAATATGGGGTTTTAGAACGCTGTAACTGCTTCACGCCCAGAACTCGGGTGGACTTCACTGCACTGCATAAACACCACTGGACCTGTTGCACTAACAACGATCGGCTGTGTATCACCTCACACCCAGCAAAGCGCCCTTCAAATACAGCATAGATGCCAGGAAGCAGTGAAAAAGACATACATTGAAACACAGCGGTAGGCTTTTGAATACAATGTCATTCGAACTGGCCCCCATCGTTACTGTGGTTATGATGAGTTCGATAGAGAGAAGTTATTAAAGTGCAACTAAACACGGCAGACCGAGCAAAAATGATCGAGCCTTGTACAGATGAACACACGTGTACATGATTCGTGGAGTGCTACCACGTGCGTTGGACTACAGGAAGTGCTCATTCCATGAAGTGTGTAATTATAAGGCCCACTATATCCAAAACCACACTTTCCAGACAGTGGACGGCATCCTGTGGATAGTCGCTCCTCGTTCCTCATCCGTATCAACGGTAAAACTCTAATCTCTCCACCGAGATTGTGTTAAATGTTCTGACCTTTATCAGGTGAAGTTGGAACGCAAAGGAACCAGTGCTGTGGAAAACGAGAACAGTTACATTCTGGATGCCAAGTCAAGTTTTCATCGCTTTCTGACTGAGCATTCCACTTACCATTTTGTAGCAGCTACAGCCCTGCACGACTCCAGTCCGACGGCAGTTAATCTTACCTTCGCTGGAATAGATGGGAGTGTGATTGTGGGGGGTGCCGTTGTACACCACGCTTCCATCTTGCCCCGTCATCACCCTGGCTCGGCATTTTAGCTGCTTATTCGATCGTAAATTAAGTTCACAGCGCCAGTACGACTTGTCTTGTCTCGTATGATCCCTGTGATATGCGAAGCCGCGACCATCGTACAGCTTGTATCCACGGCCAGTGTTCACAACCACGACTTCCTGGTCTGTCATGTCCATACCTACCACTCGGTGAGCACACAAGCACAAATTCTCTTTCACAGTTCCTTTCGAAACTACACGTACACACACCTTATATCACGCATCCACAGGGATCCCTGCCGTTGTTTTCTGTCGCTCTGAGGTGCATGATTCAGTTTTCCGGCACAAGGAATTAACGCTCGACACAGTACGTGCACCAAAAATATATCGGTTTGTACAAAGGTTAGAACCGAAAAAACACGGGGCCTAAAGAGATCACCGGCCGAGAGAATCCACAAAGATTGCAGGCATCGCAGTCCCTTTTATCGACCAGATGTACGATCATGCCGATCCTTGAAAGAAAAAAAGGGTGCTATGAAAGGTAACTCAATTTCATTACATAGCTGCGAAGCTTGACAAAGAACATGAGCCCCTTGTCATCGCATTAACCCAAGGTTCCAATACACGGAGCAGGCAGGAGAACTGCAATCTCACTACTGGGCCCACAAACGTGTGCCCAACCGTCCGTTTCCTTCCTACATTTCCCAACATGCTGACAAATTTGCTCTGTTCTGATACGAGAATACTGAAAGAAACCCTTCCTTCCATAGCCCAGCCATGCTGTGACCAAATTAGAGGGCTGTAACCCACATACTGGGGAAGTGAAGCAGCGATCCTACGCAGTCACAGAAATCGCATCTCTTCGAATGGCTATTTTCAGTCATCGACCGCTGCCGAACATATCTCAGTGATTCCGAAAACTCTTCGGGCAGGAACATCCATCTGTCTCAATCGCAGGATCAGTTTTGCCGCCCAAATACTGTTAATGAGAAAGACATGTTGCGATGTTTCTGAAGGTGTCCGTGGCAAGTCCCTCCCGCAGTTCAACATTCGGGCACGCTCGACTCTAAAACACCCTGGCCATCGAGGATCTGCGTCCTCTATTCCAGCATAATTGTCAATCGACTTGCGGCTCTGCCGCCAGCACTGCTGCGGTTGTCCTTAAACACTCCTGCAGCGTACAAAAGCTGACGAAACTATGAAACACGAATATACATGGACAACCCGAGTGAAATATGTCATGCGCCAGAACAAAACAGCTTATATACAAATGTATTTGTTAGGTGTTTCAAAGAAATTTAGGCTGCCTGCACACGGGCCGTTGCATGGACGAAGCACTAGTGTCCCAGCCACAGACACAACGTGGCTTGGCAGGACAGCTCAGTGTTCCAGCCACTTAGTGTCTCGCCTGAGAGGTTCCACAAGGCTCAACGGACCGGCAGTCGAGGGAAACTGGGTGTAGGGCTACTCAGCCCAAAGGTGGTCATTTTGGCCTGCATAAGCCTTACACTAAACTGTAAATTAAATAATAAAAAGTACTCGATCAATCTTAAAAAAAAAAACTTCCAATCACACCTTTCCATGTGGTTGATTCGCCACCTGCGACCTCCCAACAAATTAAACCTGGAAAGCACAAACCTTCCAAAAACCTAGAAGACACCTAAAACTTCTAGGCGACAGAACGGTGATATGAAACAAGTGTGATACTGAGGACCCACAAATATTAGGCGCCAATGTGACAAAATTGTTGCATTGGCGACCTGGCGCTGGGATTTGCGCATCCCTGAATATAATTTTTTATTTCCTAGATATGCTGTGTGTACACCTAATCTTAAACTCCTTAACTCAATACATGGTAAAGCGTAAAAATAAAGCTGTGAATTTCTGGACAGCAACAAGCACACACCGCAGAGGAGTTGAATACATATTCAAGTCAGTGAAATTTCTTCGTTGTGTGAATTTTTTCACGACACGAACGTTTATCCATTAAGAAGTAGAAAAAAATGCAGCCTCATTGTGACACAAGGAGCTATTTGTTTGTTCCGTTACGCGCAACGGACTGAAACGGGCTCACCAACGTACAGTACCACCAACTGCAGACACCTTGTTCTTAGCCATTTAAGGTGACGTACGGTTACTGCTACCCCTATACAGTCCCGACGTACACACCGTGAGTATCCAGTCTTCATGGTAAAACTGAGTAACGGATAAGGTCCCTCAAGCGTATGGTATGTCCGTCTGTCCAAGACATTCTGGGGTAGCGGTGGTATTTCTTAACCGGTAACACTTGCAGCAAGTATCAAACTCCACGCGGCTGGAGCGTAATACACGTATCAGGTATTCGATTTATACGAATGCGAACAGGGGTTCGGGCACGTCTTCACATGGTGGCTCAAATTAAGTCTAGGGGTAGATGCGAATGTGAACACGGGGGGGGGGGGGGGGGGGACAAATTACGCAAACCTTCGATTTAGGACACAATATTAATAATGCAACTAATATAGGAGTGGCTGAGGGCAGGAGTAGCAATTCTTACTCCAAAGAACGAACACACGAATAGACCAGATTTCTTTGGTATTTCCGTTAATAATTTTTACTGACCTGTGACCACCTGTCAACCTGCAACATACAAAACTATTATATCTATAATAAGGAAAGAAATGCAGAAGTATACTGATGACAAAACATGGATACCTGAAGAACAGAAAGAGTAATGCAGTGTACCAAAATAATGCAAAGATCAGCTGCTGGTATCAAAAGCGATATTACAGGAATGAAAGAGCAAGAAGAGTAACTTATGTATGGCATGGATTATCAGAAAGCTTTTCGCATTATGCCTCACAGCTTCATCAAATCATTCGAGTTAAGTTAGATCAAAAACATACCCTTAACCAAGAAGACCACAAGCCACTGGGAAAACAATATGAGTATATATGCAGAATAGACGCTAATAGACACAGGAGGTATAGAAATACAAATAGGACTGTTATTTTGGCTTTAATACCTCGCACAGAACAGCTACACAAGTATTACACACGATATGAAGAATATATAACAAAGACAAAAATATCACACATACTACAAATGACGATTTGAAACTGACAAGTCAAACAGTCGAAGAGCTCCAACAACAGCTAAAAACAGTAATGATATCCATATGGAAGTCGGAATTGATAAATGTGCGAAGATTACACTCAGGTCGAAACTCAATTCAATCAAAAAATTTAACAGTTTACATACAAGTACTTAGGGATTAACCTTTAGACACCTAATGTCAACTATAGTGGTCGTACCGCTCCGCTAACTTCTAAAGTTTCATTTTATATATTTATTCAACAAATATAGGTACTGAATATTTTAAACATGGTATATACTCTCCGTTTTTTTCTCTTCAAAATGCAGTTTGTTTCATAATTCTAACGTATTTGG
>Ga0131853_10026381_pt1 | contig 10451 bp, 3 predicted proteins | sample TergutLab28metaG_FD_92764 | JGI IMG/M metagenome (GOLD analysis project Ga0131853, IMG submission 92764) | Labiotermes labralis P1 segment gut microbial communities from Petit-Saut dam, French Guiana - Lab288 P1 (version 2) (version 2) | ecosystem: Host-associated > Arthropoda: Insects >... | reverse complement strand
ACCGTGCGACTTTTTTCTCTTCCCAAAAATCAAGTCTGCGCTCAAAGGAACCAGGTTCGAGTCCGTGGATGCAGTGAAAGCAAAAGCGACGCAACTCTTGAACAGCTTAACACAAGATGACCTACAGCACTGTTTCCAACAGTGGAAAATTCGCATGGAGCGGTGTAGGGATCGGGGAGGGGACTACATTGAAGGGGATAACATTGCGATTGTCTGATTTTTTTTCAATAAAGGGTTAGAGCATGAATCCAGTTTCTTTATTGCCACACCTCGTATGTATGTATGTATGTAGGTATGTATGTATATATATGTATGTGTGTATGTATGTATGTGTGTATGTATGTGTGTATGTATTTTTTTAATTATGATTTATTGAGCATGCTCCACTACCCTCGGTAGTACTACATGCTGTTTAACCAGCTATGTACATTGATTTCATATTTTCAGATTGTCAAATTCTATTGATTCAATGAACGCACAAAACTCCTTCTTGTGCTTGGTATGTATGTATGTATGTATGTGTGTATGTACACAGGCTTTAGCACGAGGTTAGCACTTGTTGTTCTTTCACTATTTGTGTAGGCTTTTAACTTTAATTACCGCAGTTGGTACAAGGCAGCAATCAACGCTAGTGAATGCGTTCGTAAGTTAGAGTTTATCAAATTATGGGTCGCGACCCTAGTTTTATCTGCGAAACTGTTCTGGGTGGCCAAGAAACATGATATGCATGTTGATTTTACAAATCTTAATAAATGAGAAGGAACATTTATCGCACTCCAAAGTGACAATACACCAATTTACAAGTTTAGTACGAACACTGCAACCATCTTGCATTTCGGTTAAACATAAGAAAGGAAAATTCACTCCTGGGAAATGGAACTTTGAAGGTATTTCTCCCCTCTACCGTTAGGTAGGTGTGTGAGTCGGGCTGTTCATCCCCTGGCAGACACAAACACCATGTTACACAGTCGACTCTACCCTAAGGATGATTAAGAACCAGCCTTTCACTCATAAAACCGCGTTTTAAAGAGTTTCCTAAATGTTACAATGTCCAGATTCTAATCAACAAACACAACATTACTTATTACTTACGAATTTGTAAGATTTTTGAATGTCAATATTCCCACGTTCCCCCCTGAATGTATCCCTACTTGGCATAGTGGTGGGGATTGTGTGGTCATGTGGTCTCGAGAGCTATGCTGACGGTGGCTTATGCTACTGGTAGGGCCTTCCATGCCAGACAGGTCAAATTTGATGACCCAGACAAAAATAGATACCCTGGTCCCCAGCTTGAGGGTTGGGTGTGAAGTTAATAACCCCACCCCGTAAAAGATACTGTTACAAAATTTGAAGGAAATAAAGCTGCACCTATACTCGTACATCGGCAAAGACATGAAGCAATACTGAAAGGTCTGCGGCTAAGGACACGGAACAACTTAGAATTAAACTTTGGCACCTGGAACGTTCGCACATTGTATACAGCAGGAGCGTTAAAGACGCTTATAAATCAGCTTAGTACTTACAAAGCAGATATAGTAGCCCACCAAGAGATAGTTTGCACTGACAGCGGAATGCTGGAAAACCGAGGCTGCAACCCCTTCTATAGTTGTGACAATAAATATCACATATTGGTTACTAGGGTTCTAGTTTCTAAAAGAATGTACTTCTAATTATAGATTTTAAACCTATTACTCTTAGAATTTGCACCTTGAGAAGGAGGGGAATTTTTTAAAATTGCAATATAATTACTGGCCATGCACCCACAGAGATATCTGATGATAAAGAAAAAGACGGGTTTTTTGATGTCCTAGGAAAATCCTATGACAAAGTCCAAGATATGATTTAAAAATTATTCTCGGCGACTTTAATACTCAGGTGGGCGAGGAAGCTCTCAGATTTCCCATAGCTGGCAATTACAGTCTTCACATCTCACAAGTGACAATGGATTACGTCTGATACAGTTTAGAGTGTCGCGGAATGCGATTATATGATTGACTTTCCACCCATACCCAAGGTATCCATAACAGTACGTGGAGGTCGCCTGATGGCGTAACATTTAATCAGATAGATTAACACACAATTAGATAGATTATCTTTCAATTGACAAAAGACGTAAATCCATCGTAATGGATGACAGGTCTTTTCGAGTTGCCAATATCGATTTCGACCAATATTTGGTTATTGCCTATCTAAGAGCTCGAATATCAAAAGTTAAGCAAGTAAATGGCATTATAATCAGTAGGTATAATGCATCTAAACTGACGTCTTCTGAAGTGGCGGAACAAATCCGGCAATAAATAGAAGAAAAGTTAAATTATATTACAGTGAACAGGACAATGGAGAAAAATTGTGGGAGAGATGTAAAATAATCATTAATTCCGTAGCTGAAGAGGTGTTAGGCATCATGGGACCAGCACATAAAGGAATGTGGTTTGATTATGAATGCCAGGCTACCACAGAAGACAAAAACAAAGCATAGAGAAAGATGCAATAAGGATATGACACCAGAGGCTTAATAGAGGAGTACAAAGAAAAGAAAAGTAAAGAAAAGGCAATTTATAAAAGAAAGAAAAAGAATGGATGAACGTGGAATCAGAAAATATGGAATTGCTGAGGAACTAACACGAATGTAGAAAATTTTACAAGGCAATTAACATGGATAGAAAGCAATTCAAGCCAAAAGTTCATATATGTAGGAATGAGGGTGGATCATTAATAAATAATGAATAAGAGATATTCGACAGCTGGATAAGACACTTCGACGAATTATTGAACGGAAGGAAGGATAATGAATGTTTTGCTTTTACTACCACAAATAGTAATCAAATGCCGAAAGGAAAGACACCGGACACAAAAGTCGCCCCCACTACTGAGGAAACTGAAACAGCACTAAAGAAATTAAAAATATAGTAAAGCTCCTGGGACAGGCAATATTCCAACTGAACTGCTAAAGTTGGGCCGTGATAGACCAAAGCAGTGGCTACAGCATATATTTTCATCAGTATGGATCAAAGAAGAAATCCCAAAAGAGTGGCTTCAAGGAATTATATGTCTGCTGCATAATAATAGTGACCATCTGGAATATGCGAATGATAGAGGCATCACTTTGTTAAATGTAACATATAAGGTATTTTCCACTATCTTGTAAATAAGACTCCTTCCTCATGTAGAAAGCAAACTTGGACATTATCAGGCGGGGTTTCGCCCATGTAAGTCGAAGATAAATCAGATTTTGGGATTGCGACAAATTTTGGAAAAGATGAAAGAATTTAAAATTTCCATCCACCGACTTGTTACTGATTTCAAAGTGCGTATGACAGGATTGATAGGAAGCAAATGTATGTAGCCATGAATGAACTAAATATGCCCACAGAAATTAATTAGGCTAATCAAAATAATAATATCTAACACGCAGAGCCATATCAAAATTCATTCGAAGCTCTCAACACCTTCTGTAATACACAAGGGGGTTCGACAAGGAGACGCACTGGCATGTCTTCTTTTTAATATAACATTGGAATATGCAATTAGAAAATTAGACATACAAACAAGAGTCACCATATTCTAGAAATCAGTCCAACTTATGGCCTATGGTGATGACATACTTACCATTAGCAGGTTTGAGCATCAATGAAAGAAAGTTTTCAGTTACTTGAAGTTGCAAATAAGGAAGTAGGATTAGTCATCAACGACGGCAAAACCAAATATCTGGTAACAGCTAACACCCAGAATTGCAACAAACCCCGCGCCATTGAAATAGGACGAAACGACTGTGAAAGAGTTGATAGCTATACGAAATCTTGGTTCATTGGTAAATGGAAACAATAATGTTTCGGAAGAAATTGCAAAACTTATTATAGTCGCTAATAGATAATATTTTCGACTAAAAAGTAAGTTTTAGTCACAACTACTTTCCAGGAAGACAAAAATTCTTATTTATAAAACACTTGTAAGACCATACGTCGCAGAAACCTGGACTAAGACAAAAAGTGATGAAGAAGACAGAGCAAATTCGAAAGGAAAATCATTCGCAGAATATTTGGTCCAATATGCGAGAGAGGGCAGTGGCGGAAGAGATATAATAGAGAGTTAAAAGTGTTTTACAATGAACCAAATATAGTTAACGAAGTAAAATCCAGTAGACTGAGGTGGGCAGGCCATGTAGTGCGAATGGGTGAAAACGAATTAACTAAAGAAATATTGTGGACAAACCTTGGAGGTCAACGAGGAGGTGACCGACCGATCACAAAATGGATTGATGGGGTAGAGGAAGACCCAAGTAAACTGGGTTGTAGAAATTGGCAGGCGGATGCCGAGGAAAGAGGTCGCTGGCGACATTTGATTGAGGAGGCCAAGGCCCAACCAGGGCTGTAGAGCCGATGATATGATGATGATGATGGCGGTGGTGGTGATGATAATGATTATTATTATTCCCTCGTTAAATAATTTATTTACCAGTGCAAATGCATATATGTTTTATCTTAATTTCATTATAAACATTCAAATGTCTCATTCGCTACGCCGATTCATGCTTATTTTACACCTGTCTTAATTTCAGACTCCTGGGGTTGTGAGACAAAACTATTTGCCTGCTCTGTGTTGCGGCCCAAAGAGGCTGAGGAACACTGGCTTAAGTCGATATTGCAGTTTCACTCCTTCCCCAAGAGAACCTACACTTTGTATATAGACAGCAGCAGCACTGTGCACATTTGTATTCTATAAGGTACGGCAGATTTGTGTAGAATTCCCTGTCTTCATAGAATTTTGTTAGGTTCATAGCGTGCAAGTTCAGTGCTTTAGTATCCTTCAAGGTCTGTGACGTGGAAGAATTGGAAACAATACAATAGTGTGATCATACACGACGCTGATAATAACAATAATTTTTCTCGTCGAATATGAATTGGGCTATTGAAAAAAAATCCTTGCTATAATGAACATCATGTCTATGTGACTCCTTTTTTGATATCAAACAAGTAATTCATTTTTTGTATGCAAACCTTTTTTGCTTTCACTGTCACCTTCCATACTTCTTCGAGGGACTTGAAATAAATTTCCGCAGATAACAATAAAGAACTCCCCATTAAACCTTTATATAAATCAATTCTGTGTACTTACAATTAGGTTCATGTTGCCTTGTCTCATTTTCTGAAGCCATCCCAGTGAACCGAACTGCTTTCTGATATGACACAACTGTCGCTCCGGTATTGCTAACTGGTCTGGTGCTTATATCACATCAAGCCTATCCAGATTTGAATACAAATAACTAATGAATAATCAAAATTTTCTGTATCGGAAATGTACTTGCACAGTTCAACAGCGCCTTCTGGTGTCTGTATTTCTTGCTGATAGACTTGGCCACAAGCACGTCTTCTCAGTACTGGAGATTAAAATCTTATCGAGTCGCGTGACGATTGGGTGGTTGTTTTTCTCTCACACGACTAATTATCGTAGTAAACTACTGAATTTGTGCTGTACTGTGTTTTTTTTATGACAGCACATATGTGCAGGAATATGTTGGTAGGGACTGCCACTTTTTGATGAAGAAGCTATTGACAGGACGAAGTGCTTGACTGCGGGAAATGTAGAGGACGCAACAAATTGGCCCGGGGGGACTGAAGATAGAAACGTGTTAATGAAGGAAACTAACCAAGACACGTCAGGTTAGTGAGGGAAACTTACCAGACCCACCGGCTCATCAAAATCACCATGCTTTCAAAGAATTAGGCCCCTTGACCCTTTCAAGTTTTCAGTATTACAATCCACAGTTTCCTTTGTTTGGTATCCGGTCTTCCGTTTTGCTGCTCTTTGGTATTTCATAACAGCCTGCTGGTGTCCGGTCTAGCTAAAATGTTGTATCCATTTAGTTTGTAGTTACTTTGGGAGGGAGGGGGGGGGGATGGTTGTGTTTTAAGTTCATTCAAAACTTCGTGATTTATTTTTTGATCACAGGACGTGTATATTTCAGTTTTTCGCTGCCGTACAGCAGGGTGGGTGTTACTGTTGTGTTGTATAGTCGATGTCTGGTTTGTGTCTGGAATTTGAAGGCTTCAGAACTTTATTGATGATTCCCTCATCTGTAAATATATTGTAATGGGGTGCGTTGGAGATCCTACCACCGACACCATTATCTAAAAACGGCATCTCTGCCATCTCTTTGGACAACACCATGATTTCTATATATTCTACGACAATGCCACATAGTACATGAAATTATAACATTTAAACAAAACACAATTACCCAATCATAGTTTAAGGTACAACACAAAGTACTTCTCTAAAACACGGTTTACAATTTCCTATCAAGGATCTACCATAAGGAAAGCCTGATCACCTCCCGCTGCCGCATATTTATTTCCTTCTATTGTCCAACCAATCAGTTTGGAATATAATCTTATAAAGTACCCAAATAAAACCAAGTGTAATCTTTATCATTTCGCACATTTCAATTTGGCCCTAAACAACTTAATCACGCTCACTTGGCAAAATAATTAGCAGTAGAGCACACAACTTGTAAATTTTGCTCTTTCTCCACTCCCCGTACGTCTGCCGCTACCGAAGGTTCAACAAAACTCTGTACCATCGCTTTACCAAGCTACCCCACACCTCTCAGCTAAAGTCAGCATTTCTTGTATTCACCTAGCAACAGTTTTCTGCAGTTTCAACTGGTTTGCTGTTGCTGTGTGAATGACAGGTGATCTGGCCTTCCTGTTTGTTCGACTGAGGGATGCACCCAGTCGTTCCTTGCAATGCTAGTAGCATGTATGAAATATAATAATAATAATAAATTGCAATTGGGTTGCCACCCGGTGGCAGTGGTTATTTTACATGTATACAAAATATGAAATTGGTTACTAATAAATTTAAGTCGGGAGGGCTATATGAGACGCATGTAGTTGCAACTTGGAATCTTGGGAACCATTTCAGCATTTGCTTATAGACACAAGGAAACCAAGAAAAACCTGTGTCGAGGTGGCCGGTCGCAGGACCTTCCGAATACCGACTTCTAGCCAGCAGTCCGGTATCTAAAGTGAAAACAGCAATATACACACAGTACAGCAAATACACATAAGATGACAGCAATACACACAAGACAACTACAACAATACACACAAGACATCTTAAAATACAACATGTTGGAAAGGTAAACAACACCAAGGTAAGAAAGTACTGTATACAGTTTCCAGTACTTTTTCCCACACATACTGTACTCACGCTTTCACCCCAGCCCTTCACTTCTCACCACTTTACTGCTCATATAAACTTTTCCCATAAAGACTCGTTTTTTACCCCCTTCCCTACACTGCACTGCACTTCACTTCATTTAACTTCACTTCATTTCACTTCACTACACTTTTAGATGATTTTCACTTCATTTTACTTCGGTTCTCTACACTTTAAATGATTTTCAACACACTTTATCTTCCTTTAACTCACCTCGATTATCACTTTTCTTACCCTCTTTTTAAAAACAATTGGTTTACAGGGGAGAGTGCCTAACACTGCTGCAGGTAACTGGTTCCAATGTGAGAATATAAAATGAAATGGAATATAATATAATATAATACTCTCTACGAGGCACTACAATATATATATATATATATATATATATATTTAATTTGTTTGTTAAATTTTTCCTCTTTCGGACGACAGCGTGAATCCTAAGCAACTGGACATATTTATTTGGTCAATTATAGTAGAACTCCACTTTTCCGGATTAATTGGACGGCGAAAAGAATATCCGGATAATTGGATTTTTCATAAAAATAGGCTACTTCGGCAATTTGAAATTCGGCTGTTGTTATTTACAGTATGTACCTGCGTCTAAACTAATTTCGACCACGCCTGATTTGAAGTTCTAGAAGCCATAACGCTTTACTGTACTTGAACCGTTAACCGGTAATTTCCAGACAATTTATTTTTGTAGAATTCTCGACATATTTACCCGAATAGCCAAGCCGATCCGGATAATTTGCGGTCCGGATAACCAGCGTCCGGATTACCGGCGTCCGGATTACCAGCGTCCGGATAATAGGAGTTCTGCTATAATTATTTCTGTAGAGTCTCTTCCGCAGAATTCCGTCATTTTATTCTTTTTGGTTCGATGATTGGTCCATATTTAGATAATGTACTTTCTAATTTGTGTAATAAGGTTTTTGATTCTGCTCTATTACCTTGTCACATGCAATAACAAGGAGTTTTGTGTCTTATTTATTGTTATTTCGTTCTCTTTATTGTCTGTTTTCCACTCTGAAAGCATTTCGACTATGTAGACGTCAAATAGCGTTGGACAGAGAAGCCAGACTCCCCGTAGTCATGTATCAGCTTGTCAGTTGTCGTTAATACTATTCGAAATACAAAGTATGGCGGACGGATTGACCCTGTCAATATCTATGGATTAATTTTCCAGCTTATGTCATATTCCACGCAACGTTTTTTTTTCTACGCCCTAACAACCTAACTTGCGCCTAGACCGCCACTCTTTGAGGTTTCTAGATCGCACGCAATTCGATACACACTCCCGGTAAGACTCCTCTGAATGAATGATCAGCTCTCGTCCCAGAGGCCGTTACCTACACATCACACAATAAACACAAGAGACGAACCTCCATGCCCTCAGCGGGATTCGAACCCGCGATCCCAGCAAGCGAGCGGCCGTAGACCTACGTCTCAGACCGCACGGCCATTGGGGTGGGCCGTGTTATTATTAGTCATAAAACGAAGGTTGATGGGATGGCTGCGGCATGTGACACGCCTGGTGGAGAAGAGAAATACATAAAGAATTTTAGTGGGGAAACCTGAAGGAGAGACCCACTTGAAAAATCTAGGCGTGATGGTGAAGATGATATTAATATGGATCTTAAAGAGATAGGCTTGGGAGCGTAGACTGTATTGATCTGGCTGAGGATAAGGAACAGTGACGGGCACTTGTGGTCACGGGATGAATATTTTTTATTTCGATATAAGACGGGCAATTTTTCTCCTCCTGCGGGAAACACACGGCCAGTGACGTAAGAGTTTTGAAACTTTCAAGAAGGAACTAAAGACAGAGGTTTTCATTTGCTTAATTAAATATACTCATATAATGTTAAAAACAAACCCATTCACACACACACACAGTAAATGACCTTCATTCTACGGTACTAAGTTCAATTGTGTATGATCTCTGTACGGCACAACGTGGGTAGAAGTGACAAGCGGTCATCTGTGGATGTCAGTCCATAAGCTTAATCTTCGAAATGACCGGGCGGATTCTGATTAAATTTATTACGGCTGTACACTCGTTAGTATTGAAAAAATTTAAATTCACATGGCAGAAAAACAACGGTAAACTTTCTGTGCTCGGCACGCGGTTTCTTTGCTGGTCACTGTCAAAGATGTGTGCCTAGAACCGCAAAAGAAGGAGTAACGCTCAGACGAAGAAGTTAAATTAGGCTATGTGCCTGCTTGAGAAATATTATGGCATCCAAAACTGTACCGCAGTGTTAGCTGATAACGCTGGGATCCGTGACTACTATATATATTGACATGAATAAGGACTTAATTTCAAAATATCGCTTGGTATTTTCTGTTCAGTCCGCGCTAGGAAACAAAACTTACAGGAAAATTACATGTATAGCCTACATTATATAGAGTAACCCCTCGGCCATCCGGAATACGGAAGAGGGGTGGTCCGGTTTAACCGGGAATCCGGACCAGTAATGAGGAAACTTCGCACATATGTAACAAAAAAGAAAGTCACACAGTTCTCCTTACAGCGGCAGTAATGTACATAACAATATAATTGCAATAATAATAAACTGTAATAACAATTTCAACGATAATTACTGGTCTATAGTTGACCCAAAATTTTCCGGACCACAGGCGGATCCGGATTACCGCGATCCTGTTTACCGAGGGACCACTGTAGGTACATGATGAGGAAACAGTAACATTACAGCTTTTACTGGCCAAGTGTTCTTCTAGTAGTTTCAGCCGGGCGTTTGTTACGTCACGTGACTTGGTTCAATTTGTCAAGCTGTTCGTTCTCGCGCACGGTAACTCGAAATTTGTTGCCCATTTTTTCCACTCATTTGGTCTCACTCCCTTCAATATTCATTCAAGAATTAATTTTTCAATTAAGCTCAGACTTAATCGTCTAATGCTTCTTCAACCGCTTACATAGACTATCCCGTTTAAAATGAACTTCTTCTTAGTGATGCTATTATTATTATTATTATTATTAAGTTTTAACCAAAATAATAAATTATCTACAAGAATATTTGCATGAAACTCAAGTAACAGCAATGTTTAAGCAGTTAGTATCCATCAATTGAAAGTTAGTTCAATTCAGTCAGAACACAACAAATTCTTTATTAGTAATCTATAAATCTGGCAACATGTTTCGCTCATTGAGCCATCATCACGCCAATTCATAAACCATAACGGAGGCACATTCACTGGGTGTGCACGTT
>Ga0131853_10026380_pt1 | contig 10451 bp, 5 predicted proteins | sample TergutLab28metaG_FD_92764 | JGI IMG/M metagenome (GOLD analysis project Ga0131853, IMG submission 92764) | Labiotermes labralis P1 segment gut microbial communities from Petit-Saut dam, French Guiana - Lab288 P1 (version 2) (version 2) | ecosystem: Host-associated > Arthropoda: Insects >... | reverse complement strand
GTGACAGGCAGCGATATTGTGAGTGTCATGGGCAGCGATATAGTGGGTGTGACAGGCAGCGATATTGTGAGTGTCGTGGGCAGCGATATAGTGAGTGTGACAGGCAGCGATATTGTGAGTGTCATGGGCAGCGATATAGTGGGTGTGACAGGCAGCGATATTGTGAGTGTCATGGGCAGCGATATTGTGAGTGTCATGGGCAGCGATATAGTGGGTGTGACAGGCAGCGATATTGTGAGTGTGACAGGCAGCGATATTGTGAGTGTCATGGGCAGCGATATTGTGATTGTGTGACACGTAGCAATATTGTGTCACGGGCAGCGATATACAGTGTGAGACAGGTAGCATTATTGTGTCACGGGCAGCGATATAGTGAGTGTGACAGGCAGTGATATAGTGAGTGTGGCGGAATTCTATTTTATGGTTCGGTCTGACTTGTTCGCCTGTTCCGAACTCACACAAGCGCGCTGTGCCTCTGCACGTAGCTGCTATCGCTGTACAACGCCATTATCGGATAGGCCTACTGTTCAGATATAACCTGATTTTTAATTTCCTTCGCGATATCTGTCGCCGTTAAAACAGACGTCTTCTTCATGCAGGTTCTCAATAACACTCTGATCAGTTAAACTAATTTCACTTTGTCGTAGCAAATCTCACCGAGACAAACTTTAATATTATCATCTTCTTTTTTGTCTTCCAAATTATCATTTCCACTAGATGAATGATGCACAATTTCGAGAAGCTAGCCAATGTCGTCTTCGCTCCGCCATTCACCTACATTTTTTCAAACCCGTTATTAATTTAAACAAAGACTGGCTCAACATGCACTTTAAATTTTCCCTTATCTTAGCAACAACATTGTCATCGAGTGCTTTAACATTGACCATAATAATTTGTAATGCTGTTGTTAAAATAATGAGAAGATTTGTAGTAGACGTAGTCCTATGTGTATTAACAGCAGAGTTATGGTGCGAAATGTCGTTTTGATATATCGCTATGTTAAAATAATGAAACAAACCACTTTTAGTGCAGTCTACACGCAGATACGACCTGTGGTGTTATAGAGCATTTTGATTTACCGCATGTATGGGATATGTTTCGTAAAAGCTGAGATAACACATTTCTTGTACTTGCCTCGAACATGGCGGCATATTGCCATGAATGTACTTAGTAGGGCTTCACGTAATGTGCCTGTTATTATTTTTCGATTTTTAACAAATACTTTTTGCTTGGAAAGATTTCTCAAAAGTCTGTCTGGTGTTTCAGAATTTCTCATGCGGATAGAGAGGACAGGCGGACGGCCGTGACGAGGATGGTAGCCACTTTTTGAAATAGATTTGCGAAATAAAATAAATAAACTACCCATCCATTTAATACCTACTCAGTATTGACATCGAAACCCTCAAGTTTTGTAGAAACCTTTTTATCTTGCAGAACTCTGATTTATATCCGAAAATGAAAAAGACGTTATATCTACAGCAATTTATGTAGGCCACTCTCAAGACGATATGTACTGTTGTGCATAGCCTACTGTTCGAGTAACAATTCTGTGCAGCAGAATATCCAACCAAACTTACACTTATCACGGTTCTTGTGTATAGACAAAACGATACTGATCGTTCAGAGACTGTCAGTGCTTCATTTCGCTTTAGAATAAGTTTCTTCCTTTCTTTCTGTTTTTCAGTGCAGAAAAACACTTTTATTTCTGTTGTGGACATTTACAATGAATTCAATACACTTGTTTTGTATTTTTGTTTTTTTATTTGTATCATTCTCTCTTGTAAGAGCTTGTCTCCGCAACGTCAGTCATTGCTATTTCTTTCACTTTGAAAGAGTTATATCAGAGCGGTTTGTTGATAAAGACCTGTCCTCTGAAATACTCGTAAAAACAAAAAGTACTCAACCAACATTTTCGCTTCAGTCCTGTAATTGAATTGAGGCTTGCCCACTCTCATTACTACTGCTGCTACTGCTGCTACTACTACTTCTACCACAAAGGAAAAATTGTTCAGGCTAGTGTAGAAAGTGTTATTTTTTTAAGTTTTTTTTTGTCTTGCCATGAAAGGTTTATTTCAGAAGTTAAATGCTTCCTTCAGTATGTCCCGTTTGGGTAGCAATGACATTTCGAACACTGGAAGTGGAAGAATGTAACCAAGTTACATCAGTTATGAATAAAAACTGAAATGGATTACTTGCAGTTAACTGTGTGTATAATTATATTTCCATGCCACAGTTTTTCTTAGCTCTGTGTGAGCCACGACATGGGTCTGGTCTGATTTACCGCTTGAACAGATGACCCAAGTCTATGCTTTCGCGCATGCATTGCTGCGAGAAGAGAACAAGAATATGGTTGTTCTTACTGCCAGAACTTGCGATTTCATTTCCTGATGACCTCCCTTGGAGACTAGGATCCGTCACTGCGGAATAGAAACAAATGTACTCTAATGAAAGGGCGGCAGTGTTGTGGTGTACGTTTCATTTCGTGTAATGACCCTGAGAGAATAACAACCAATTTATACAAGTTCCTACTGCTTCTGCCAGCTTGTAATGATTGCCTTCCTTCTTTACTACTTTCGTCTTACTTCCACAACCTCTCAATAAGGTATTGTAATTAGATATGCGTGTATCACATGGGAGAAAATTAGACTTCTGAAAACACCCTTAAGGTAGAATTAATCTTAACGCGTTAGAAATTATATATATTTTTTTATTGGAGTGGTTTTGTGAGATGGTCGAATGGAACTGGTTGGTTAGGTGGCCGTTCAGTGGATGGAGTAATGACAAGAAGAGACGAACTGTAGAAAGTAGATTGATTACGTTCGGTCGCGACGGCCTAGCAGGAAAGTGAAGTGACCTAGCCATTGAAAGTGAGAGTGGAATCACGTGCCAGAAGCATGTTTGAAAGTCTGCTTTTAATTACCGCTATCAGTATTCGTAGATTGCTCAATGCTCTAGTCGACGTACATAATCAGAGCAATGCAATGGGCTGAGTCTCAGTAGAATGTTCGAAATTGTACTGCAGCCAGGAGGAACTGTAGAGCCTGCAGTAACAGTTTTTCTTTTGACCTGTCATAAGCTGTGTAATAATTTATAGACAATATATGTTGTATTAGAATCTGTAATGCAAAGAAGAGAAAGTAAATACCGAACATTGCAGTTGAATGTTGAAACAGACTTGCTTCTTATTTGCACGGTCCTCAGTTCACTCCACGGCTGAGACTCGCTATCCTGGCCGAGGGTTTCTGTGGTTTTTCTCAGAACGTCCAGGTAAATACCGCTTCAATTAACACGTTTTATTGCATTACTCACTTAGTTGCTCGTAGATCCAAATTATCATCACGAATGTAAATTTAATTCAGTACATTTTTATAGTATTTGGCAATACAAAATCTTAGAAGCCAAAATGAGATGGCATTTGTGTCACATCCATGAGATAATTTAAAATGGCAACTTGATGCAACAAGGTAATTTTATTGGTGTATTCTTAGCTCGACATGTTTCGGGTACATACGCCCATCATCAGGAGCATTAGATGATGAGTTACATCATATGGTTTTCTGCACCGAGTTTTTGGATGGGTGGTGGTCTTGAGAGCCGCTGCACCATCTGCACCGTACACACGACCCACGCAGCGGATCTCAAGACCACCACCCATCCAAAAACTCAGTGCAGAAAACCATATGCTGTTAACTCATCATCTAATGCTCCTGATGATGGGCGTATGTACCCGAAACATGTCGAGGTAAGAATACATCAATAAAATTACCTTGTTGCATCAAGTTGGCATTTAAAATTATTTCGTGAAGAAGATGCATGGTTAAACAACCCTCATGTCACATCCACTTTATAATTTTGTACTGTCAAAACGTCTCTGTTACTGACAATATGAAATTATGTATTTAAATTTTATCTTAATGTGTTTTATATTATTGGAACAATGAGATTACGAAACATGAAATTGGAGTCATGTGGAATCCTTACAAGAGTTTGATCAAAAATCTGAAAGGGGACGTGACAATTTTAAGATTTGAATTAGATGAGAATGTAGGATAACATTAAAATTAATTCTTATGAAATAGAATGGGGAGGGGGGGTCAAGAATTTGATTTATTTGGTTCAGGGACAGGAACAATTCGCATAGCTTCGTCACCACAGTGCTGGACTTTCGATTCTTGTACAAGAACAGTCTTGCAAAACCACCATCATTTTCTCAACAAGGACCTAATTCTAATGCAGTTAATTAATTGGTAAGTTCAAAAGTAGGAAGGTTGGTCATTTTCCAGTTACGTGATGCCTGTGCCATGTTCTATGAAAAGTTCTCAGATGATTCGGAAGATACAAGGCAGCACGCAATAATATTTGAATATAAAGAAAGACTTCCTTTTCTATTTAGTCCTGAGTAATTGGGGGTAGTAATGGAAAGAGTCAAAATTACGTTAAATGGCGAATTCAGTTAACTTAGCTTAAAAAATTAGGATAATTTATCCAATCTCCAACGTCAAGTATATTGTGTAACTGAATATGTAACTTAGCGGTTATGTAGAATATGCATTATTATTATTATTATCATCATCATCATCATCATCTCCTTTATGCAGGGTATTTATACTTATATTCCTGAGACAAACTATGTCGCTAGGGAATACAATGTTGCAGCTATTCAGTTGTTACTATTCATGGTGCTTGTATCGTTAGTTTCAGTGTTGAATCTATTGTACTTTTACATTAGTACTTTCCGAAGTTTGTGCGCTGTGCCCAATATGGCTTTTTTTCTGGTGTTCCTTGACTTCATGTTTTCCTGGTATGTTGCTCACGTATTTATTATTATTATTATTATTGTAGACGACAAATGTGGAAGAATAAATCAGAATTATTATTACCGCAGGACTAATAGTCAGTGAAACTCGTCCATATGCGATCATACCTCAGAATGAAATGCGTCAAGTTTAACTCTTGGTTAAGGGAAAATTACTTTTCTCCGGTTATGGCAGCAAGAGCACTTCGTGGAAAAAGTCACTTTTGTTTACAAGAGAAACAAATTAAATTACAATCGGATGACTGTACTAAATATTTCAGCTGCCGTCAGGATCGGCAGTTCCCACCAGTCTGTCCATGTCACTGGTGAAAGCTGTGTACGAAATACGAGTGTGTATACAACTACATGCGCGTTACAGAGGGATGGACACACATTTCTAGCTGTAGACCGCAGTGGCACTGACCGGGATTCCTTTCTTACAAGAGCTGTGATGTATTTATTAAGGAACACCTCGTTCGGAGTATCGTCTGTGTTACGAGCTGCCCTCTGCAATGATTTCACATCACTTCTGAATCCCACCCAGCTTTCTATTCAACGGATATCGGGACATTCTACTCTAGGGTAAAGCGGCCGAAGCACGCTGATCATTTGCGATTAGCATAGAGGTTAATGATGTGCGGAACTCTTCCTCCAATTCTCCTATAGTTTTATGGATGACAAAGAGACTACTTCACTTGTTTTAGCTGTTAACCATGGCTTCCACGCTACAAGTTCTGCAGAGATGTTATAGCCTATTGTTTTAATGAACAAATGAAAAATTACACCATGATACAAATTTGACTTGTATTCGTTTAATTTGTGGTTTTCTTTGTTCCCAAGAGCTTAATTGGAAAGCCTAGGAATACCTGTGATTGCCATTCTTCTCAAAGTTGCGCGACTAAAGGAATTGGTTGATAGACTGTGAAATAATTTTAAGAGTAATAAGGGGTGGAGAAAGTGACGCACACAAGGAATGCGGAAAGGGAGAGAACTTCACAACGACAAAATACTTTGGATAAATGACCACCTTGATGCACAATAACCTTACATAATACGTTTATTATTATAATCCTCTACATGTTTCGAGCAGCTCTGTGCTCACCATCAACAGGTCAGACTGTATTAATACAGCACCTGGTATAGTATTCTCTGTAAGTGAACTTCCGGTGTGCAGGTTTCTTCTCAACCTGCACACCGGAAGTTCACTTACAGAGAATACTATACCAAATGCTGTATTAATACAGTTTTACCTCCTGATGATGAGAACAAAGTTGCTCGAAACATGTAGAGGATTTTACTAATAAAAATATTATATAAAGTAATTGTGCATCAAGGTAGTCAATTACCCAGAGTCATACCAGGATGCACGGTCAGCAAAACATAAAATTCAGTTAACAAAAGACTTTGTTGATATAGCAGTAATGAACCTCTTGTTTTCTCTAAAATACTGGACATTTTTGGACAAACTGAGTAATCATTAATTTCTCATATATAACTATGCGTCATGTAGTTGGTAGCTATGTTTCTCCATCCCATGTGTATTATGTTTTATAATTTGTGATGGGAATTATATTTCGACTTTGAAGAATATTTCGTGAAGTTTAAATCACAAACAACTACACGGTCTAAAAGTTTATAAGAATAAATTTTAATTTGAGATTTTTCAGTTTAACAAATTAATACCAGCCGGCAGTGATTTACTTAATCAAGTGAAACCCTTCTGAGAAGCTGATTGTCTGTCACCTGCTCAAGAAATTCCCCGTCTTACAACTAAAAGTTTTATTGTGGTATTACTAAATGGGGTCACGGACGCTACCCTGTTGATCCAGTCGACACCATCATACTGCCTTTAGTTAACGTATAATTTAATATTATTTTCCCATTATATTTCTTTTTTAACAGGTTGCTTATTTCCTTTAGGATTATCAGGATTATCGACGAATATTTATAATATATACCTCATAATTATATTATTTTCCGTCCGTCCTGTTTTCCTTAATTTTATCACATTAGTGGCATATGGTGAGAAACACGGATTGTGGAACTAGTAATTTCTCATTGTCGGGCTTCTAGATCCAGATATATCTAATCTGTTTAGCACCTTGTTTTTAAAGTGTCTCAGTCCACGTACTTGTCTTGGGGTGAAAGATGAATTACTCATCCACCTAAGTCAGCATGGAAAGTAACAGTTCTGTGTATTGGGTTTTTATATGTGATTTGGAAGGCTAATAGACTGTGATTTCTAGGGTAAGAATTATTATCGTAAAACAGTTTGGTCTTAACAAATCCGTGAATATGATTTTGGTTGGGTACGGTCGTTTACAACTACGCGAAACTTGTTTATCTTGGGAAGATATATTTTACTTAACACGTCAGCACTTAAAACTATATTTGTTAGCATGTATTGTTTTCAAGTGTGTGTATATAGATGGGTATTTATGGACACGGTGTACCTAATAGCGTTCCGATACAGTGTGACCAGTTCCTTTGGGTGCCACATATCGTTCGTTCTTGCTTTTGGGTTGCATTATGCATGGGCACCTGAAAGTCACGGTGCACCTATTAGCTGAATTTAAAGTGTGGGGGGGAAAGTGACTTATTTGCATAACTACAATGCAGCTAGGGAAGTATGCGAATATGCCTGTACGTAGGAAGAGTATAATGTTTCGGTGCGCAGGTGGGCCACACTTGAGGCGCCTTTCGAAGATAATTACATGTGGTGAAGAGCCATTGTTCATTCGTCGTTCACAGGCAACAACGCTCAAGACGCAAGGTCGGTTACCCGTGGTGTGCAAGACATGTTGTAGCGGTTTGTTTTTTTTTTTATATTGGTTGCTTCAGATTGTGGTATTATGATGTATGACATGGTGGATGTCGTTATCCGTGAGCAGCCCGATGCCTGAAAAACGCCGTTGATCACCTATCAGAGTTCATGGTGGCACCCAACAGACGACAATAGTGTAAACCATTTTCGCGGGGTTTAATTTGACTCAGTCCAATGTCGACTCCATTTCTGGACAATAATAAACTCCCAGTTACGTATTTTTTTAATTTTCTGAGACCTTTTGATTAAAATTAATTTGCGACACGTTTATGGAACAAATACATTTAGGCATCTTAGTAATTGACCAACTTATTGCACAAATTCTTGTATTATAATACGTTTATTATAAAACAATAATTTGTGCATTAAGTTGGCCAGTTACTAAAATTATACTGAGATGCACGGTCAGCAAAACATCAAAATATTTAGGCATATATTGTTACCGGAAATTGAGGAATTTGAATTCGTACGGCATTGCGTGGAGAGACCTGAGGGAGGAGTTGTGATTGCAGACTTAAATGTAGTCATGATTCAGGTTATTTGATTGTGGAGTGGGTAAAATATTTTTCAAAGTAACGCCAATTTACGGGCTTTTGTGAGCACGATAATGAAATTTCGGTTTCCGCGAGGAAAATATTTACTGACGTTGAGTAACTTGCTGCTTTATGAGGAAGACCAAGCCTCGTCCACTGGCTTAACTAGGATTTCGTCGCATTTTAGATAAGCACACCAACAGTTTCTTTTCCATATATCTTTCGCCAGCTGTAATCCCTGCAGTTCTTACTTATTTAAATTCTTTTCCTCCTTTAGGTCATTTCCTCTCAGTCTCTCATACATCTGACTAATTACATTCTGAAATAATAAAAAATGTATGGATATAGTTAACCTACGAAAAATGAGAAGCGTTTTCTAGAGGATCTTGGTAGAAGTGATGTGGTTTTGTTGTACTGCATAGTCAAAAAAAATTACTCGACATTAAATTTCTTACGCAGTTCACACACCAACAAATGCACTATTTATTAACTAGGTTAAAGGTTTTAATTTACACTAAAATACACAATAATATCCCTCCTACATATTTCGGTCTCTAATGACCATCATCAGAGAGCATTATCTGTACCTGACTAAAGTTATATTTGTGTTAAAACACTCGGTAAAATTACGTCGTTATATACATTTGGTGACGCGGCAGCTGTGCAGCTGGGTACCGGGTCTTTCCCGGGTGTAAAGTGCGGCCGGGGCGTGCTGCTGGCCACTCACCCCCTTCTAGTGCCGCGGTCATGGAGGAGTAGAGCTAAACCTCTACCCACTCTCTGGGCCACACCGGGCCTGTAACGGGATATATATATATATATGGGGCACGCGGTAGTGCAGTTGGTTGAGGCACTGCGCTACAAGCCGGCAGGTCGCGGGTTCGATTTCCTATGCTGTCACTGGAATTTTTTATTGACATAATCCTTCCGGTCGCACTATGGCCCTGGGGTTGACTCACCCTCTACCAGAAGAGTACCAGGAATATTTCCTGAGGGTAAAGGCGGCCGATTCATAGAACTGATAACCTTACCACCTTCATGTGCCGATTTCTTGAAATCTGGGAGCCTCAACCTCCTGGAACCCTCAGGGTCATTCCGGGCCTGTAATGGGATTTCTTGACCTTGTATATATATACTTATATATATAAAACCATACTGTTGCATGCAGCCTTACAACAAATTGTCCAGTTGAGCACTTCAGGCACTTGGTAAGATCCCAGTAGCATTTAAAACTGTTCGTTGCAGTAGTCACTACACTACCACATGTCAGCACTTTGGTGAAATACGTGACGCCATCAGATGTCGTTAAGAGCTGTAATGGAGACTTCACTGCTAATGTGTGGTTCTACTTGGGCACGCGGTGGCGCAGTATGTCGAGGCATTGTGATACAAGCAGGAAGGTCGCGGGTTCGATTTCCGGTCGCAGTGTGGCCCAAGCCCGACTCAGCATCTAAGAGATATGAATATCAGGAAAATTTCCTTGGGGGTAAAGGCAGCCGATGCAGAGGTCTGACAAACCTACCACCTTCATGGGGAGATTGCCTTGAAATCTGGAAGCCTCAACCTGCTGAAACTCGTAGGACCTGTCCAGTCCTGCACAGGGATTGCTTTACTTTTATGACTTCTGTCAGTGGCGTTTCTTGACAAATTTTTAAGTCGGCGGTTCTTGGGATTAAAGTTGACAATAACTTTAAGCGATATGAGGACATGAAAAAAATGCTCCTTCTTTATGAAGTGATATTCCTTCTATAGTTTTGCACACCCTGCATAATAGTATGACAGATGAACAGTTTAATGATGGTTCTACTTTAACGGACTCATTAGAGAGAAACGGTGACACTTCGTTACGTACTGAAACTTTAAACGTGTATCTGTCTGGTTGCTTTATATATGCATTTGCTAAACTTATTGTATTGGAGTAAGGATAACGCTCCAGGCATGTATTTGAGACGTGCCTGGCTCTACTGTCACCTCGGAAACCCACTAGTATAAGTTTCTGGTGTTTTCATAGGCCTTTCAGACAAATTCTTGGAGCCTACTTCAATGGGGCCAGGAGGTTTCCTTTGAAACTATTTAAAATTTATTAGTCACCACAAACATAACGTTCAACAATAGAGGGCTATTCTTCTTCACCTTTTCCTTCTTCTTTTTCTTCTCCCTTTTCTTCTTCTTCTTCGTCTTCTTCTTCTTCGCATTTTCTTCTTCTTCGTCTTCTTATTCCTCTTCTTCTTCTTCCTCTTCTTCTTCTTCTTCTTCTTCTTCTTCTTCTTCTTCTTCTTCTTCTTCTTCTTCTTCTTCT
>Ga0131853_10026379_pt1 | contig 10451 bp, 5 predicted proteins | sample TergutLab28metaG_FD_92764 | JGI IMG/M metagenome (GOLD analysis project Ga0131853, IMG submission 92764) | Labiotermes labralis P1 segment gut microbial communities from Petit-Saut dam, French Guiana - Lab288 P1 (version 2) (version 2) | ecosystem: Host-associated > Arthropoda: Insects >... | reverse complement strand
GGGCGCGGCCCATCACCGAACGGGCCGCGATCGTGAAGAAGGTCGCGGAGCTGTTCGAAGAACGGGCCAAGGACCTGGCCGCCCTCGCCAACAAGGAAATGGGCAAGCGGCCCGCCGAGGCGGCCGGCGAGGCCGAGTTCTCCGGCGAGATCTTCGGCTACTACGCCGGCAACGGCCCCGAGTTCCTGAAGGACAAGCCGCTGCCCGGCCACGAGACGGCCCGCGTGGAGTACCTGCCGATCGGGCCGGTGCTCGGCATCATGCCGTGGAACTACCCGTTCTACCAGGTCGCCCGGTTCGCCGCCCCGAACCTGGTGGCCGGCAACACCGTGATCCTCAAGCACGCGGAGAACTGCCCGACCTCGGCCCTGGCCATCGCGCAGATCATGAAGGACGCGGGCGTCCCCGAGGGTGTCTACGTCAACATCTTCGCCACCCACGAGCAGGCCGCGACGATGATCGCCGACCGGCGGCTGCGCGGGGTGTCCCTGACCGGATCCGAGCGGGCGGGCACGGCAGTCGCCGCGAACGCCGGCCGGAACCTGAAGAAGGTCGTCCTCGAACTCGGCGGGTCCGACCCCTACGTCATCCTCGACACCGACGACGTCGAGGGCGCCGCGAAGACCGCCTGGATCACCCGCATGGAGAACGTCGGCCAGGCGTGCAACTCCAACAAGCGGATGATCGTCATGGACGACGTCTACGAGGAATTCGTCGCCGCCCTGGTCAAGCGGGCCGCCGCCGCGACCCCGCGCCAGCCCGGCGACGACTCGCCCAAGTCCTACAGTCCGATGGTCTCCCGCAAGGCCGCCGAGAACCTCGTGGCCCAGATCCAGGACGCGGTCAGCAAGGGCGCCACCCTGCACGTCGGCGGCACCATCTCCGACGGCCCCGACGCCTACTTCGCGCCCGCCGTCCTCACCGGGGTCACCCCGGAGATGCGGGCCTACACGGAGGAACTGTTCGGCCCGGTCGCGGTCGTGTACCGGGTCACCAGCGACGACGAGGCCGTGAGGCTCGCCAACGTCGTGGACTACGGCCTGGGCGGCGCCGTCTTCTCCGCCGACGAGGCCCGGGCCGCCGCGGTCGCCTCCCAGCTCGAGGTCGGGATGGTGAACGTCAACACCCCGGCCGGAGAGGGCGCGGACCTCCCGTTCGGCGGCACGAAGCGCTCCGGCTTCGGCCGTGAGCTCGGACCGCTCGGCATCGACGAGTTCCTCAACAAGCGCCTCTTCTACGTGGAGAGGTAGCGGCCGTCGTCTCAGGCTGCTGGACGTGCCGTGCGAACCGGACACCGAACGCGGCGGCGACCAGCAGCCATGAGGCGACGGAGACCCAGAACATGACCCGGGCCAGCGGTGCCATGAACTCCAGGTGAGCCTCCTCGCCGAAGGTGAGCGTGCCCACGCTGTACATGCCGAGGGGGAACACCACGCTCCACAGGGTGGGCTCGTACGACAGCGGCCAGTGCCGGCGGGCGTGGCGCCAGACGCCGAGGATGATCAGCAGCGGCACCCACCACGTGCCGAACGCCCACAACGTGAACGTGAAGCCCTCGATGAAGCCGGCGGTGGCGCGGACCACGGGGATCCCCGGGGGCAGGCTGAGGACGCGGGCGCCGGCCAGCACCGAGATCGCTGTGGCGCCCATGAGGATGAAGTACGGCGGCCCGAGGGTGGCCGGCGTCATCGGGGCGGTCAGCCAGTGCAGCACGATCAGCGTGACGACCAGCAGGTACAGCACCAGTCCCACGGACCACAGCCCCACGGCGAACGGGGCCAGCAGCGACGACTGCGACGGCCACACCGGTTCCAGGATCGCCGCCACGAGGGACAGGGACTGGGTGGCCACGATCCACAGCAGCCAGGACCCGTTGACGCCGCCGAGGACAGAGTCGCGGGTGCGGGCGAGCAGCACGTCGGCCGGCACTCCGTAGGTGAGCAGCAGCCAGACGGCGGCGGCCAGCCCGCTCAGGACGGCCGTCACCACCGGGTGCCCGCCCATCGCGAACCGCACGCCGAGCATGTCCAGCCCCGCCGTGATCGTGAAGAAGCCGAACGCGCACTCCGGGTTCCTGACGTCGGCGGCGACGGCGGAACGGAACCGTATCACCCTGACGGTCAGCGCCGCGCTGAGCACGACGAGTCCCGCGCACGCAGCGGTCAGCAGCGCCAGCGACAGCCACGACGGCCCGAGCAGCCGCGCGCCGGTCGACACGATGCCGGTCGCCATCACGAACGCGAAATACCCCGGGTGCAGGTCCCGCACCGCTAGCGACAGCACAGTCATAGTCTTGAGATGAGACTACTCTCGCCCTTGAGGGAAGGGGGGACGGTCATGCATCACAGCCATAGTGTCCTCGCCACGGTGCCGCGGGCCGGCGCGCGGCTGGCGCGAACCCGGCCGGCCTGCCGCCTGCGCCACGAGGTCGGGCGGGCGACCCACGCCGTGATGGGAGAGCGGCAGGCCCCGATGGCCGTGGTCCTGCGGCAGCTGGCGGCGGAGCACGTGCCGCTGACAGCCGTGATCCCGGGGGAGGAGCACGCGGGCACGGTCGTGGAGTTCGCCGACGGCACCCGCCTTCTGCTCCGGATCCGCTACGGCGGCGACGACATGGGCCGGCTGGAACCGGCTGGTCACGGGCTTCTCGCGTGGCTCGCGGAGGCCCGGCCGTGCTTCGGGGGGCGCTCGTTCTGGCTCTGGTTCACCTCGGCCGGCTGCACGGTGTCCGCGGAGGTCCTGACGAGTGTCTCGCCGGTTCCGCCGGACGCCCCCCCCAAGATGACGTCCGCAGGCCCGCGGACCAGGGACAGTAGCCCATACCCGTTCGGTGTCAAAGGATTTCCCGGGCCAGGCGCGGCAAGCGGCGCACCACGCTGTAGCACGCCCCGAGCGCGGGGCGCGCGGCCTTCGACGCCCATCGCCCCCGGATTAGAGAATCTCGCGGGCCACGCTGGTGGGCGAGCCGAACCGGTGGGCGGTGACGCTGACCGCCTGCTCGCGCAGGAAGGGCAGGAGCTCGAGCCGGCCGGACTCGGTGACGGGCTGGGCGTACAGGGCGATGTCCGGGCGGCCGCCGGAGTCCTCGGCGAACCGGGCGCGGCTGCCGCCGATCAGCCGCACCCGGCCGTCGGCCAGGTCCGCGAGGACGCGGCGCCAGGCGTCGTCACCGTGGACGTGGACGGGGACCGCGCCCAGGCCCGGGACGGGTTCCGGCGCCGACACCCGGACCGGGGCGCCCGCCCGCAGCCCGGCGGCGACGACGCGGAGGAGATCGGCGAGGCTTCCGCCCTCGTACCGGATCCACACCGGGACGGGGAAGTAGCGCAGGACGTTGCGCTCGGCTTCGAGCCCGCTGACGTCGCGGGCCTGGCCGTACTCCCCGGCCCAGGCGCGGGCGTCGGAAGCGGCCGCCCGGTGCAGGCGGTCCTGCTCGGAGGTGCTCAGCCCGGCAGTCGCCGCGTGCTCGAGCAGCCGCCGCACGGGCGCGATCAGCGGCTCCGGCGGCGCTTCGGCCCGGGACGGGGCCGGGTGCCAGTCGGTGAGGCCGATGAGGTAGCTGGGGCCGCCGGCCTTGGTGCCCGCGCCGACGGAGGATTTCTTCCAGCCGCCGAACGGCTGCCTGCGCACGATCGCCCCGGTGATGTGCCGGTTCACGTACAGGTTGCCGGCCTGTACGCCGTCCAGCCACCGCGTGATCTCGTCGCGGTCCAGGGAGTGCAGCCCGGCGGTGAGGCCGTAGTCGGTCTCGTTCTGGATCGCGATGGCCTCGTCCAGGTCGCGGGCGGTGATGAGGCCCAGGACCGGGCCGAAGTACTCGGTGCGATGGAACGCCGACCCGCGCCGCACGCCGGTCTTCACGCCGGGGGACCAGAGGGTGTCGCTGATCCGCCGGGGCCGGACCAGCCAGCTCTCGCCGGGCTCCAGCGTGGTCAGTGCCGTGAGCAGCTTCCCGGACGGAGGTTCGATCAGCGGGCCGACCTGGGTGGACGGGTCGCCGGGGTCGCCGACCTTGAGGGAGGTCACGGCGTCGGTGAGCTGGTCGCGGAACCGGCGGGAGTCCGCGACGGACCCGACGAGGATGCCCAGCGACGCGGCGGAGCACTTCTGCCCGGCATGGCCGAACGCGGAGTACACCAGGTCCTTCACGGCCAGGTCAAGGTCGGCCTGCGGGGTGACGATGACGCCGTTCTTGCCGCTCGTCTCGGCCAGGAGGTTCAGGTCGGGACGGAACGTCCGGAACAGGGAGGCCGTCTCGAACGCGCCGGTCAGGATGACCCGGCCGACCGCGGGATGCTCGATCAGCTTCCGCCCCAGGTCGCCCTCGTCGGCGTGGACGAGGCGGAGGGCGTCCCTCGGGACGCCCGCGTCCCACAGGGCCTGGGCGATCAGGGACCCGCAGCGGCGGGCCTGCGGCGCCGGCTTGATGATCACCGCCGAGCCCGTGGCCAGCGCGGCGAGGGTCCCGCCCGCCGGGATGGCGACGGGGAAGTTCCACGGCGGGGTGACGACGGTGAGCGGGACCGGTTCGCAGGCGGCGCCGTCGACCTGGTCGAGTTCGGTGGCCAGGTGCGCGTAGTAGTTGGCGAAGTCGATGGCCTCGGAGACTTCCGGGTCCGACTGGTCGAGGGTCTTGCCGCATTCGGAGCCCATCACCTCGAGGAGGTCGCCGCGGCGTTCCTCGAGGACGACGGCGGCCCGGCGCAGTACCGCGGCCCGTTCGGCGGCGGTGCGCGCTCCCCATTCCTTGCCCGCGGTGACCGCGGCGTCGATCTCGCGGGCGAGGGCCCCGGCGTCGCTGACGGTGTGCTCGCGGACCAGGTCCTCGCCCTTGGTGCTGGTCTTCATGGCGCCGGCGGCGCGGGCGGCCCAGACCCGGTTGGCCGCGACGGACGGGTCGGTATCCTGAGTGTTCGCGAACGTCCCGGCCGGTTCCGGGCGGGCCTGGCGGGGCCGGCGCCGGGGGACCGGGACCTCGTCAGGGTCGAGGCCCTCCAGGGAGCGGCGGAACCGGTCGCGTTCCCGGGCGAACAGGGTCTCGTCGCTGCTCAGGTCCGACAGGGCGGACATGAAGTTGTCGGAGCTGGAGCCCTCTTCCAGACGGCGGACCAGGTAGGAGATGGCGACGTCGAACTCCCCGGGGTGGACGACGGGCGTGTACAGCAGCAGCCCGCCGACGGTTTCGCGGACCGCCGCCGCCTGCCCGGGCGCCATGCCCAGGAGCATCTCGAAGTCGATCCCCTCGCGGACGCCCCGCTCTCCGGCCAGCAGCCACGCGTAGGCGACGTCGAACAGGTTGTGGCCCGCGACGCCGAGCCGGACGTTGGCGGTCCGCTCGGGGGTCATGGCCCAGCGCAGCACCCGCTTGTAGTTGGTGTCCGTGTCCTGCTTGGACGGCCAGGTCGCCAGCGGCCAGCCGTGCAGTTCGGCCTCGACGTGCTCCATCGGCAGGTTGGCCCCCTTGACCAGCCGGACCTTGACCGGGGCGCCGCCCGCGGCGCGGCGCCGGGCCGCCCAGTCCTGCAGCCCGCTCATCGCCGACAGCGCGTCGGGAAGATAGGCCTGGAGCACGATCCCCGCCTCCAGGTTCGCGAACTCGGGCTGGTCCAGGATGCGGGTGAACACCTCAATGGTCAGGCCGAGGTCCCGGTACTCCTCCATGTCGAGGTTGATGAACTTGCCCCGCTCGAGAGCCGTCCGGTACAGGGGGATCAGGCGCTCGGTGACCCGGGCGACCGTCTCGGTGAACGCCCATTCCGGATGCGGCGGGACGGCGGCCGAGACCTTCATCGAGACGTAGTCGACGTCCGGCCGTTCCAGGAGCCTGCGCGTTCCGTCCAGGCGCCGCCTGGCCTCCTGCTCGCCGAGGACCGCCTCGCCGAGGAGGTTGATGTTGAGCCTCGTGCCGTCGGTCTTCAGCTTCGCGATGGCCTTGCCGAGCCGCGCGTCGGTCGCGTCGATCAGCAGGTGGCCGACCATCCGGCGCAGGGCCGCCCGCACGACCGGGATCACGGCCCGCGGGGCCCGCGGCGCGGCGAGCGCTCCGGCCTTCAGCGCCGCCCGCAGGTGGGGCGGCAGGAACCGGGGAGTGCCGGCGGCCAGTTCCCGCAGGGCCCGGGCCGCGACCCCGGGATCCTCCGGGCGGATGACCCGGTCGATGAACCCGACGGTGAACTCAAGGCCCTTCGGGTCCTTCAGCACGGCCGCCAGATGACGGGCGGCCGGATCGGCCGGGCGGGACGCCGCGTCGGCCAGCCACTGCCGGACGAGTCGCTCTACCTGCTGCTCTTCCACCATGGGTCGAGTATGGGACGCGACTATCGGTAAGGTAAAGCGATCTTTTCTTTTCAGTATTGGTAAGGAAATCCGAATGATTGACTGGGACCTGCGGCGCCTCCACCTGCTCCGGGAACTCAGCGTCCGGGGCACCCTCAGCCAGGTCGCCGAGGCCCTGCACCAGTCCCCGTCCTCGGTGTCCCAGCAGCTGGCCCAGCTGGAACGCGAGACCGGGGTGACGCTCCTGCGCAAGGCCGGGCGCGGCGTCCAGCTCACCGCGGCCGCCCATGTCCTGGTGGAGCACGCCGACGCCATCGTCGGCCGGCTCGAACAGGCCGAGGCCGACCTCACGGCGCTGCGCGACGAGGTCGCCGGCACGATCCGGGTCGCGGTGTTCCAGTCCGTCGCCCTGGCGTTCCTGCCGCAGGCCCTGGCCGACCTGGCCGCGCGGCACCCGATGCTGCGCACCACGCTGACCCAGCGGGTCCCGGAGCAGGCGCTGCACGAACTGTCGCTGCGCGAGTTCGACCTGGTCGTCGCCGAGCAGTATCCCGATCACGCCGCGCCCCGCTACGACGGCCTGGACCGGGTGCCGCTCACCGCCGATCGCCTGCGGCTCGCGGTCCCCCCGTCCTGGACCCACGTCCGGAGCCTGGAAGACGCGGCGGGAGCACCGTGGGCCATGGAACCGGTGAGCGCGGCCTCCCGGCACTGGGCGACCCAGCAGTGCCGCCGGGCCGGGTTCGAACCGGAGGTCCGCTACGAGACCGATGACGTCGAGGCCCACGTGGCGCTGGCCGAGTCCGGCAACGCTGTCGCCCTGCTGTCGGACCTGATGCGAGTCCGGCACCGGCCCTCGGTCCGGCTCGTGGACCTGCCCGGGTCGCCGCGGCGCGAGGTGTTCACCTCGGCCCGGACGGCGCTCGCCGGGACCCCCGCCATCCGGGCCTGGCGGGCCGCTCTGGCCCGGGTCGTCCCGGCCCGTCTCGACCTCGGGGACTGACCGCGCCCTGTGGCCAGTGTCACAGGAACCAGAGTGGCGGATGTGAGGATTGAGCCAGGCTGGGCATGGTGAGGGTACGTTCGCCCGTCGCCGGAGGGCGGGCCCCGATAACCTGGTACACGAGCGCCGCGCGGCATGCGCGGCATAGCGCGCACGACCCCCTGTGAACAGCAGCGTCGCTGGAGTGCGCGCAGGAGGGGATTTCCTGCAGTCCCCGGGGCGGGGGCGCCCGCGGGACGGGGATCCGCGGCTCGCCGGCAATGACCTTCCCGCCTCCAGGACAAGGAGAAGCACGAGAGGAGCGGGCATGAAGACTGCTCGATGGCAAACCGCGCGCGGCATAATCCGCCGTTTCCGGCCGGACCGCAACCCGTTGCGACGCACCGCGGACCGTATTGAGGCCGCCATCCTGGCGGGCCTGGTCCTGGTGCTGCTGGCGGCGGGCCCGCTGGCCGGGCACGCCGCCGCTGGGATGGCCGCCGCCTCCGGCGCCCGGACCACGCACGCGCAGGCGTCCTGGCGCCAGACCAGCGCCGTCCTGCTGCAGGACGCCCCAACCCAGGCCTACGTCATGGGGCAGGCTTCCTCGGCGCCCCTGGCGCTGGCCAGGTGGACCGCCCCGGACGGGACCCGGCACGAGGGCAAGGTCCCCGCGCCCGCCCACGCCCTGGCCGGCCGCACCGTCCCGGTGTGGACGAACCGGTCCGGCACCCTGGAAGCCGTCCCGGTGCAGCGGGCCGACGTGGTCCTCTGGGAAGTACTCGCCGCGGGAGCCGCCGTCACCGGCGTCATCGTCGCGTCCGCGATCGTGTTCTTCCTCGCCCGGATCCTCCTGGACCGCCGCCGGCTCGCCGCCTGGGACGCCGCGTGGCCGGTCGCCCACCGGCGGTGGAGCGGCAGGCCGTAAGCGGCCCCGGCCACCGGGACGTCCGGCCCGGTCCCGGACCGGACGTGGGAAGATGGCCGTTATGGGATCTGTGGCTGTCGGCGCGGTCGACGGACTGAGACGTTATCCGGTCAAGTCCATGCTGGGCGAGGAACTGACCTCCTGCGGCGTCACCGAACGCGGCCTGGACGGCGACCGCCGGCTCGCCCTGATCGACCCGGAGACGGGGAAAGTCGGCAGCGCCAAGAACCCGCGGCTGTGGCGACGGACGCTGAAACTCGCGGCGGTCTCCGGCCCAGGCACGGGCCCGGTGACGATTTCCTTCCCCGACGGCGCCGTCCGGGGCGCCGACGACCCGGACATCGACGCGGCGCTGTCGGAATTCCTCGGACGCCCGGTCACCCTGTCCGCCGAGCGCCCGTCGGGCGCCGAACTCGACCGCGCCGTACCCGAAGAGGTCCTGCGTTCCGGCGTCGAGGCCACGGTGCGGTCCATGATCCTCGAAATCGGCGCCGCCGCCCCCGCGGGGACCTTCTTCGACTTCGCGCCGGTTCACCTGCTGACCACCTCGACCCTGGACGCCATCGCCGGGGCCAGCCCGCGCGGCGCCGTCGAAGCGGAGCGCTACCGGCCGAACCTCATCATCCGCACCTCCTCGGGGCCCGGATTCGCCGAGAACGACTGGGCCGGACGGGAACTGCGCATCGGCGACGAGGTGATCCTCCAGGTCGAGGCCCGCTCACCGCGCTGCGCCATCCCCACCCTGGAACACGGGGATCTCCCGCGCGACACCGACGCGCTCCGCGTGCCCGCCGCCCGCAACCGGATCCGCCCCGCGGACGGCCTCGACCCCGAACCGTGCGCGGGTGTCTACGCCCGGGTGATCCGCCCCGGCCAGGTGCGCGCCGGAGACCAGGTGTCCCTTCACTAACGCTGCGGCGGCCCCGTCGTCTGCGGGATACTGGTCTCCCGATATGTCGCTATAGGGGAGGCAAGTCGTTGCCGGACCTGGTCCTCGGGCCGATGCTGCGCTACGTCGACGAGAACACCGCCACGATCTGGGTGGAGACCAGCGGCCCCTGCGAGGTCGTGCTGCACGGGACTCCCGGGATCGACGGCGCCACCGCCCGGACCTTCGAGGTGCGGGGCCAGCATTACGCGCTCGTCGTCGCGTCCGGGCTCATGCCCGGCACGGAATACGAGTACCAGGTCACCCTCGACGGGGCGTCGTGCTGGCCGCTGCCGACGCCGTCCGGGGACCCGCTCCCGCCGAGCGCCTTCGTGACGCCGGACGGCGACCGGGAACCGCGCATCGTCTTCGGCTCGTGCCGGAACTCCAACGCGCCCGACGACACCTCCTACGGACCCGACGCGGTCGCGACGCTGGCGGAGTCCCTGCTCCCATCCTCGCCGGGAGACCGGCCCGACGTCCTGCTGATGCTGGGCGACCAGGTCTACGCCGACTCCCTCAGCGAGCCGATGAAAGACCTCGTCGCCGCCCGGCGCTCGGACCCCGACTCCGAAGGGCCAATGACCGAGGCCGTCACCTTCGCCGAGTACAGCGCCCTGTACCGGGAAGCGTGGACGCCGCCGGAGGTCCGCTGGCTGCTGTCCGTCGTCCCCACCGTGATGATCTTCGACGACCATGACGTCCACGACGACTGGAATACTTCGGCCGCCTGGCGGGCGCAGTTCCAGTCCCGGCCGTGGTGGAAGGACCGGGTGACCGGGGCCTACGGCAGCTACTGGCTCTACCAGCATCTCGGGAACCTGTCCCCGGCTCAGCTGGACGCCGACCAGACCTGGCAGCGGGTACACAACGCGGACGGGGACGCCGGAGACGTGCTCGACGACCTCGCGCTGCGCGCGGACCGCCGGGACCCGGAGGTGCGCTGGAGCGTCCGGCGGGACATCGGCGGGGTCCGCGTCGTCGTGGTCGACTCCCGGAGCCGCCGGGTGGTCGATGACGACTCCGGTCGCCGCATGACCGACGAATCCGAATGGGCCTGGGTGACCAAGTCTGTCACCGGCGACTTCGACCACGTTGTCCTGGCGACGTCGGTCCCGCCGCTGCTGCCGCGCGGCATCCACGCGCTGGAGACCTGGAGCGAGAAGGTCTGCGCCGGGGCCTGGGGGAAGCGGTTCGCCCGCTTCGCGGAAGGACTGCGGCAGGAAGTGGACCTGGAACACTGGCCCTCGTTCGGCGCGTCCTTCGCCGAGCTTGAGGACCTGCTGTCCGGACTGGCCGCCGGCGCCTACGGCGCTCCGCCCGCCACGGTTACGGTG
>Ga0131853_10026378_pt1 | contig 10451 bp, 12 predicted proteins | sample TergutLab28metaG_FD_92764 | JGI IMG/M metagenome (GOLD analysis project Ga0131853, IMG submission 92764) | Labiotermes labralis P1 segment gut microbial communities from Petit-Saut dam, French Guiana - Lab288 P1 (version 2) (version 2) | ecosystem: Host-associated > Arthropoda: Insects >... | reverse complement strand
CGGAGAAGCGGCGCGGGGGTATAAAGTGTTGTGCTTATCTGTGTGTTGTGTTCCAACACATGGTGTTGACGACCAAATGGGGTTGTGTTTTTGTTTGGGGGGGGGGGGGGGGGGGGGGTCTTTGATTAAATTGTGCAACATCAGAGATCAGAGCCAAATACAAGTTAGTTGCACTTCACAAAGGGTGGATGATTGATATTGGTAGCTTCCAGTATGTTGAACCTCAGATCTGTAATTGTAATGATGAAGTTGACTCTAAACAAACAAGATGAACTGATCTAGTGAGTTTTTTTAGTGACAGAACATGTGGTACTTGGAATGTAGTTTGCACAGTATTTATTGAATTGGAAGGCAGGCTTTTATAACACTTTCTGAAGGAGTGTATCGTCTTGTAGTAACGAGTCAGTTTGTAATCAAGAGAGAGAGGTGTGATACCTGTGCAAGTCACTGGGTTGCAGATGGTTATCTCTTCCTATCTTACAATGTTGAGAGTTGCTGGTAAGAGCTGTATTATGGAACCTGGAAATCACTGGCAAGTAATTTGACATATTCATTGTTACCAGCACTATTGATAGTACTGTTACTGGTTTGCATTTTGCTACTTTTGTACAGCTGTAATTTATAGAGATGTAGTGTGAGTCATCCTCATTGTGTGAAGTTTTAACATATTTTAGAATATCAGATCGTTTTCCTCGTGCAAGGTTCCTGCATCACTCAGTCATCTTGGTGTAATATGAGGCTGTCACATAGAGTGAATGGATCTTGGACTAGCATGAGATAATGAGGTGTGTAGCACAGTCTGTATATATACACTTAATGGATTGTCTTTGTCATCACAATTACTGGAAGGAAAGTTCTACTAAAGCTTTGTATTATAATGGAGTAGAATATGTGTATGTTAGAGCCCACAGACATACAGACAAAGAAAAATACCAAATAATTTTTATGTGGTTTCTGGATACAGCAGTGTTGAAGTTAAAGCAGATCATTTGTGCTTATTAACAGTGCAGTGTAGTTCTTATCATTAGGCATTATGAACCAGGCCCATCCAGTTTATAGCTCACTGGCATAGAAGTTGTTGCAGTTCACCTAAAGAGAGATATGCACTGTTTGCTTACAGAATCATTGACGCTGTGAAAGGAATGTACTGCAACAAATTTGAGATCTTATAACAATGCGTTGAACTTTAAAATGAAAGCAGTGTTGAAATGATTGGCTCGGATGATTTGTACAAGGCACAGCTACTAAACATCCAGAGACATATTTACCAACTATCTGAAGTAATGTTTGTGAGTACGATGATTTGCAAGTAGGCTTGGTTTTTGGATCATTTTGTTCTGGGCATCTGAAATCACTTGGAATACTGGCTCACAAATGTTTAATCACATGTAATTCTAAGTGTGGGTCTTCTACAGGAACAGTTCTAACCACTTAGTAATGAAATCAATTTACTCACTTCACTGGGGAGCCCCCTTGTCTGCATTTTGCCTCCTGCATGTGAACTGTAGACAGCTATGGGTTTTGCACCGGTATTTGTTGGTTTAATGACTAACACTGTATAAGAGACCCATGCTGATACACAGCACTGTAACATCTAACCACATAATTGATTGTGCATGCAATGTATGGAAGTTCTCTTGAATGAAATAATGTGCACAGGTTTGGGACAATCTGTAAACTTCTGCTGAGGTGAATATAACAGTAGTAGTGAAATAGTATGGTCAGTAACATACAGCGAGGAAGCTTTCATTTAAGTGCTTAAATTTTCTGGTGCTATTAATGGAAACAGTTCAAGATGTTTACAACAGGCTTTCAGTATTTGTCACCACCTTGCACAATACGCTACATTGCTGTAACGGAAATGGTCAGAATCACGGTATATAACGTTGTGGATTACACTTTTATGTGTTGTGTCTGTGGGCTTTATTTTTAGAAATGGCTATCATTGTTTCACGCACTATTTCCTAAGAATAGCCATTGTGTTTTTATAGGAACCTGTCCACTTGTTGAACAGGTATTGTACAAAAACATGAAGTTGTATACATGGTGTGTCATGTTGTCTACTCTGAATCTAGTCATTATAGTGCTTGGTGAAGTGTTGCAATAAATAATGAATAGAGAAGGTTCAAGTGACTGGCACTCACAACCTAAAGGACCATGTCTGTTTAGGAAACTGGTCCATGAACAAAGAAGGCCCCAAGAGATTGTGAAGATTTGTTTTGTTAACTGGTAAATAGTTACCAACACTTTTGAAGACATTTGCACCTCCAAAACATCACTAACTATTTACCACTTGATACACCATAACACTAAGGAAAAATTGAGTCTTCGTCAACACCTCTGTGAGAACCTGAAATGCTATAAATTTAAGTATTCTTTCTCTGGATAATTTTCAGTTTTAGTTGCATTTGGAGTATTTGAGCTCTGCCTGTAACTTCACATATTAAACAGTTCCTCTAAGAATTAGTGAAGTATTAGATTTAGCCTGTGTGTTGTAACGTGTAACTGCTCAGCAATGGTCTTGTATAAAGTGCTCATATAAATATAACACAGGACCATACAGAAGAGCTCAATTTTAAGAAGGCATAGATTGAGCAGTGTGGTGGTGTGAAATGAAACAAGACAGAGACACAAAGTGAATCTGTGTTGGGTGTAAATAAAGTGTTAAGTCTTACAGATGTTCTGCTGCAGCAGGGTCTTGGGGTGTCTACATTCAACTGTGTATGCAGCTGCATTTGGTGTAATTTGAATCAAGTTCAGTATGCGTATCAGTACGACAGTATGTCAGCCTATGATTACATGTTATACACAGCTTTGCATCTGGCTTTCAAATTGAAAGTGAATTTCAATCCTTTTGCAACATACACGATATCTGATATGCAGGGATATTGTTAGTTTCAGATTGTGAAGACTTGACTGCTGTATTGTGTAACATCGTAAGACAGCTGAGAATTCGTAGGAATTGGGGCAGTGATACTTGAACTGTGGGTGTAAGCGGATGAGTACTTCTCGCCTCATGTTTCTCAAGTGCCATGTTGCCACTGGATCACTCTGCATTGCAGCAGGGAGTGTGGGAGATACCGTAACATTAAAAGAAACCGCTCTTTCTATCTCCATGTCTCCCATGCTGCAGGGCATGTCACAATGTTATTTAATAAAATGAGATGATTAATATGGTATTATTAACAACATAAGTAACAACCACAATCAGTGGTTTCAAAAGCAACTTAGTTAAGATAGAATTGTATTTCCCATTCCATAGTGGCTCTTCATTTCCTTCTCTGCTGTTGTGTGCAATTGTTTGTCACCTCAAAAGGTGGGTTTGCTTTATATATATATGAAAGAATGTTATAATTTGAATTAAGTTTATGATCTTGCCATGATATTCAATGTTTATGATGTGAAAGTTCATGTTATTTTTGTCTGACATTCCATTTATTTTTAAAACTTTTTTAATTGTATAAATACAATGCATTATTATTATTATTTACAGAGTTTTTTAAATTTACATGGATGAAATTTGTAACTAATAAAACTGAATGAAAACTGACAACTTTTGCTTTGTGTTCTAATTGTAATGTGGGTTGCATTTGGAATGCAAGTCACTTTTTTTCTATTTAAAGTGTTTAGCTCATGTTTTGAAAGTAACTTGGAAATTTACTATGCTGAAGTTGGGCCACATTGGAGATGAGAATATTTGAACCAAAAAGAGAAGAGTAGGCTGAAGAAAACTGTGCTGTAGGAAGCACCATAATGCTGACTCTTCAGCAAATATTTGGGTGATTAAATAATAAATTTTCTATACATATCTCATTTCCTTCCAGCTTGTTACATGTTAATGTCTTTGTAATCTCTTACAGTTAAATTCGCTGTGCTCAGGACCATATTATAATTTTGAGTGACTGGACATATAGCACTGCTATTGGACAGTGGTGAGGGGTCGGCATCATGTTGCATGCTGTGGATAGGAGCCTTCATGTGCTCCAGCCAGTGTATGTGAAAATCTAACATTTGCTGCATTAGTGCTGATGTCGAACAGGTTTTGTAGGTATGACTACCTTTTTCCTTTTACTATTATATTTACTGAGCGAGTAGGTTTGATGTGTCTTGTCTTCTGGTACATGCTGCGTGATTGGGAAGTTGGTGTCCGACATTTCAAGATCACTGTGCTGTCACAAAACATCGTGTACCAACTGCTGAGTGACATGGTGCAGTCCTAGAAGGACGTAGATTTTGACCACACCTCTGTGAAAGCTAGAGAAATCACAATTTGGTTTAAGCTATAATTCTTCTGTATTGTACTTGGGAGGTGGCCACTTCCAATCTCAACTTGGACACCAAGCATTCTGATTTAGGTTTAACCCTTTAAACGCCGAATTAAATCCCATCTGCCATTTGTTGGCATTATTAGAAGCTCACCATATTATCCACTTTAGCAGGGTAAGGATTAATATACTCGTAGTTTGCATCATTCACTCTTAGAAAATGCTGGGGTAGTACCTTCGTAGGCTTCCTCCACGTCCTTTCCAGTTCATTATTGAGTATCATCCTGTCATTCAATGCTATATTATATGAATTAGGCTACTGACATCATCATTAAGTGAACTGGCATGGTCCTTTTCTTTGAATGGTGAATGAATTCGTCATTCTTACAGATTCTAGTCTGAGAAAAATGTCAACTTCAGAGATCCAGTATATCTTGCAAGATGTGTTCATGTTACAAAGTATGTATTCAGTACCTTGCCCACAAAGAAAGTAGTACACAAGAAGACATTACTCCTGCCGTGACGCGGTCATTGCAGTGAATGCAAAAGAGACGGCAGAGATGTGGTCATCACATTTACATATCTCGCCCTGCCATCCTTATGTGACAAGGTGATATAAAAACACAACACCCTGATGTTACGCAGAACATCATGGATCACCAGTTTCAAACTGTCAACATGAGAACATCAGTCAAGAAAGTATTCAACATTCAGAGCCCACAGTAGCAATATTATAAACATGGTCCCTCCCCTTCACGCACTCACTTTACATCTGATTACAGATGCCTGCTGGCCACCATCTTTTGCTGTGTTCCAAACGTAAGCGTATGCTACATAAAAACGCAGGTCTATCAAGATGAAGGATGGAGTAAGCAGAATAACCTGCTGTTCTGGGTCTTTGTTAACTGTGAAACCGTACAAGAAAATGATGGCAATGTGGCCACGAAACAATGAAGTCTTACAGAACCTCGGAATTTGTTATGTTGCAACTGCTTTTGTACTGCTGTGAGATCAGAGGGTTAGTGGCCGATTGGTTGATGAATGGATGTAGTGGAATACACAACCAAAAGTAGCTTACTTACGCAATCCTGGAGAGAGGAGAGACGTGGGAAGACCAAGCAGTACGTGCAGAAACTAGTTTCCTAACTTCCGAAATTTAAATTTGGCTTGTAAGATCCCAAACCCTAACCTGGAAAAAGCAGTAGTCTGGTCAGCTGACCAGGAGATTATTTGTATAACTAACAAATTTGTCGCCTACTGCTGCGGAGAAATAATAGTATGAGAAATGATTGTGATGGGAACTGTTTGTAAGGATTAGTGGTAGTGACGTTTGATGGAGATCATGACACAGAAATGTTTGATAGAACTGTGCAACACAACTTAAGCAAATAGGATTAGTTCAACTGTTCCTGACAGGAGGTTTTGTCCTAGTGGCGTGAAGAAACTGTGTTATGCAGCAGGCTTCCTGACCGTAGACGTGATTGGTAATGTGCACCCAGACCACGGACAATTTTTGAAAAATAATGAATTTGCAGTGTAATGGCGGTGGAAGGTATATGGAGTAGAAGAAGTCCGCCTATCTGCCACTTCGTTTAGTGCCATGTTCAACCTAACTACATATGCTGGCGTACAGTCCAGTGCGATTCACGTCTCTGCTTTTTTCCCGATATTTTTCACTTTCTGAACTATAATTAATGGAGTTCTTGTTATGGGGAGCACTGAACACTGTGGTGTATATTTTAGTGTCGCTTGCAGTGCTTTATAAATAATTTTGTCTTATTTTTTTCACCTTGGCCCACTTTAGAGTAGCTTTTCTCTATATGTCGGCACGCTCTATTCACCAATGCTGCCGGACAAACGTACGTTCGCTGTACCCTATAAACAGGGCCTGTCAGACATGACGCTGACATATTCGTGGTTCAAGGAATACAAATAGATGAAATAATAACTTGAAGTAGTGTCACTGAAAGAGAGAAGTCTAACGGTTGTCAGCTACTTGGAAGACACGAGAAACCACGAAAAAACAAAATCACGATCCCGCTTTCTGAGGTTGGAATTCAAAGGGGGTAACTGCTAAATACAAACCAAAAGCTTCATCGCTGTAAGTTCTGCTGGGGCCGGAGCAAACATTTAGTGTGCCCCTTTTATTTAAAGGCAATTTACTGACATGTCTAAATAAGGGTATGGAGATAAGAAACCACGCATTCATGAGCTTGAACTACAGTCTCTAACCTTGATTGTGACAGCCGGAACTACTCGCTGGCTCACTGGTACCCAGCGTCATTACTGACATAATGACAGACAGGAGAATCCATGTATATTCCAGGAATCGAACCCCCGCCAGTGTGCTCGCTGTTTAGTAGACCGAAAGCCGTCAACCTCTTGTAGGACGCAATGTTGTGTGGTGACGGAGCGGGGAGCCAAGGGCAAGATTTCTTTAAGAGAATGCTTTATGATGAAAAGAATGACTCTGACAGTACAGAATTTTGTTGGAGTGGGAGATTATTTTTTGTGTGAGTGTGCTACATACCAAACTCACTTGTTATGCCTCATCTTTAACCACCCGCTGTTTTGGGTCTTTTGGCTAGACAACGGAGCGCCGGCTAAAACAATTCAAGGAGAAAATTCCACCAGCGGGAGGTCGGCTCCAGACTTCATCCTTCATGGTCATTTTGCTTAGGCGCACTGCATTATGGGAATGGATTGTCGCAGGGGTAGGGGAGGAATTCTAAGGATCCGATGAAATTGCAATGTAAACAACGGCAAGCCTCCAGGCAGTGCTTTAAATTCAGGATAGCACTGCGGTAAACGTGAGGACATAGATCATAATTTGTAACCCTTAAGTGACCGAGATTTCGTTTGGTTCTAAGAGAAACGAAAGATAAACTGAAAAATCTTCCCCTGCTTGATGTGCTTAGATTTATTCACTTTTTACTTCTTATTTTCACACAGTAAATCTGTCATCCGAACGGAAAATTCTTGTCACTGTTCGCCCCTTCTGCTCGATAGACTAACAGCACACTTCGCTGCACAAAATTACGCAGGCCTGATTCGCGTCTAATCATTCTCTGGCGCTTCCGCACAGTCGCGAGAAGCACCGACGAGCTTCGTCATGTCCGTCCGTCTGTGCGCTCGTATCAGCGCGGCTCACACGTGACGGGTTTCCGTAAAACTTAATATTGGGGGCGTCTAAGAAAACCTGCCGAGAAAATCCTAATTCGGTTAAATTCAGACAAAGATATCGAGCAGGTTGTATGAAGACCTGATTGGCACAGCGCAACAACCAATAGAACGCAATGTTGCGTTTCCATGACAACAATGGTTACGCGAACGCGCCACACTGGTGGGTTACACGTACAGCACGCATCTTGTTCCCTCGCGTAACGTAGAAGAAATAGTACAAGTGACAGATCCCTTGAAAAGGACGTTCGTTTGTCGTGGTTGGGAGTTTTGGCATTGCCTGGTGCCCCTGCAGCGGATGGAGGAAGGAAAAACTATGGCCGGTCGACTGCAGGACACACACACAAACACATAAACACACATACACACGCACGTACACACACATATAATACACACGCACACACACAAAAACCCACAAATATATAAACACACACATATACACATATACACAAACACATAAACACACACACAACACGCACATATATATAAATACATATATATGTATATACACACATAAACACACATACATACACACGCACACCTACACAAACACACAAAACACACACGCACGCGTACACACACACACACACACACCAAGTCTGAGTCGTTTCTAAGGCTGCAGTACAGCGGTTCTGTTCCAGGTAGATGCGGTGATATTTCTCTTCGACATTACATCTGGATAACCCAATCTTCACTTGAAATTTCAGGGTGATAGGAAAGGAAAGAAACCGCTTGGGAGACAAGCATGGATGTGAGGACAATCATAAAGGGAGCTAAATAAACAGGTATGGAGTTAGAATAGATTTTGTTTACTGAAGATAGGGCTATTTTTTGAAAGTGGCTATGAACTTGCAGGATCAATCAATCGAGAAGAATTTATTGAAGAGCTGCGCCACTAATAGCTTCTCAGGTAGGATTTTACTTGGTGAAAGAAGAAGTCTGGTACTCATAAAAATGACCTTGGCTCTGGGCAGGTCGTAGAATCTCAGACTGATTGAGAAAAGACAAAGATTTTGAAGATGCATTCAAATGCAAACGAAAATTTTAAGGAGGGAGAGAGGAAACATGCCAAGTTTTTGGAGCTGTGTCAATATGGAAGGTTGAGACGTGCTGGAGAGCCATCTGTTATGGCTGCTGTGGTTGTGTTGACACAACAGGTGGAATATGTTGCTGGTCATGAGTTTAGCTCCCGATACTCTTACTGCAAAAAAAAATCCCGAACTTTTTGTGTAAATAAATTCAAATGCTGTCTGACGCTTGTGATGCAGGTAGGGGGTGAAGTTATACAGAAGACGAAGTTCTTTGAAAACTGTCTTGTCGGTGTTCGACAAAGGAAAACCCTGAGTTAGGATCGCTGAAGCGTAGAACGCACCCTGGCGCCGAACTCGTCTGGATTTGTCACACACACTCACACACACTCACACGAACTTTATCTGCCTCGCTGGGAACTCCAAGTGCTGCACTTCAGATGCCCATTTCTTCTTCTGTTTTCTCCTTCAGAATGTTTCGATACAATAGCCAGGAAAGTTGAATGGATCCTGGGATAAGCTAGACATGACTGCGCCTGGCTAAGCGAAATTTATGATCGAATTTGCTTATTTCTTTTCCTGTAATTTTGATTTCTCTGCATTTAGCGCAAAAAAAATGTGTTCCAAATAGATAAGTCATATCGGCTTATATTCCTGCATATTGTTTATCTGTCTGCGCGTTTTATCGCCGGGACTGTGGGACAAACCTCAGTTAAGTTGGTTGCCAGGAAACAGTTTTGGTTGGTTTGGTCGATTGTTAACACTCGCTTAATCTCCGCCCCAAATCGGCCTATTTTAAAAAATTTGGAACGTGACTCAAAATATAGATTTATTTCAATTTTAGCTTATAATATTTGTTTCAGACACTTTGTGTAGGCGGCGTAGGATCATATATAACGGCCTGCGAACAGAGTACTTGCGGTGTGTGAAACTGGTTTGGTGGCAACAGATTTTGGGATGGAATAACAGATTTTGTCTGCAATAACTATCGACCTATATAAAATTTCAAAGAATACTTTCAAGAAATACGTCTGCCTAAATTTGGAATACAATTTTTTATTATTATTGTTATCATCATCATCATCATCATCATCTCCTTTATGCAGGGTACTTATACTTATATTCCTTAGACAAACTATGACATTAGGGAATACAGTTTTGCAGCTATTCTGTTGTTACTATTCATGGTGCTTATATCATTAGTTCCAGTGTTGAATCTATTGTACTTTTACATTAGCACTTTCCGAAGTATGTGTGCAGTGCCCAATATGGCTGTTTTCTGTAGTTTCTTGACTTCATGTTTTCCTGGTATATTGCTCACGTATTTTCTAAATGACTTTGAAATAATCCCAGTCGCCCCTATTATTACTGGTATCACCTTTGTTTTTACAATACACATGCGCTGTATTTGTATTGTATGATCTTTATATTTTAGAATCTTCACGGCTTCCTTTTTAACCACATTTCTGTCTCCTGAGATTGCAACGTCTATTAACATACATGTTCCCTTTTCATTATCACGGATTATAATGTCTGGTATGTTGTTGGGGATAGTTCTGTCAGTTTGTACTTGTTGATTCCACAATATGGTTATATTGCCTCCTTGAATTGTTTCTACTGATTTTGGGACATGTTCATACCAGTGTTTTTTGTCCAATTGTACCTCTGTTTCCTTGCACATGTTGAAGTGTTGTGCACTCGCTCTATCATGTCTTTTTATGTACCATTCTTGTGCTAGTATTTGGCATGCTGATATTGTGTGGTCTATTGTCTCATCAAATTGTTGGCAAAGTCTGCATTTGCTATCTGTGTCTTATTATTATTATACGATATGTATGTCTCCTGTCACAGGCACTTCTTCCTGGTACTTCTCTTGAACCAGCGGTGATCCCCACCGCTCAGGCTTCAAGCTTCACTTTGCAGTACTTTCCGTATTATGTGTGATGTTCCAAGTATAGCTGTCTTTTGTAGTGAATCT
>Ga0131853_10026375_pt1 | contig 10451 bp, 7 predicted proteins | sample TergutLab28metaG_FD_92764 | JGI IMG/M metagenome (GOLD analysis project Ga0131853, IMG submission 92764) | Labiotermes labralis P1 segment gut microbial communities from Petit-Saut dam, French Guiana - Lab288 P1 (version 2) (version 2) | ecosystem: Host-associated > Arthropoda: Insects >... | reverse complement strand
TGAGTGGACCCCGTTCCAGACCCACTACTACTCAGAAAATCTGGTAGCGCCGGGGATCGAACCCGGGACCTCTGTATCTGTAGCCAGAAACTCTGACCACTAGACCACAGAGGCGGTCTGAAACACGTACATGCCTATTTTAATGTTCATGGACACAATATTTTCTATTAACCATTCAGGATGCATACCAGAATGTGCTCACACATTTGGCAGCTTATGTCAAGAAATATCTGTTGTGTCCCTAGTTACAGATTTTGGAAAACATGGTCTCATATTTCAGTTTTACACTGCTTTTTTTTAAACTACTAAAATTCCTGAAAACAATATAAAAGCAAAACATGTAAAAGTATGTAATGCTGTTTCAGTACAGAATTGTGCAAAGCAACATAAAACAAATAATGTTAACGTTTCATTATGTCGGTACCAAAACTTGAATCAGAACTTCTCACTATTACTAACTGTTACCGCCTGTAGCAGCAGCGATCCACTGTACTATACCACTTAACAACATCAAAACATGAAACTTACGACTGCTTGCGCTGCCATATCTCTTGTAGCTGTTCACGTGTTCGTCGTGCCAGCAGCTCCTTGGTAGCCTCCAACCCCAAGCCATTGCTCTGGGGACATGAATGTTTAAATTCACATAAACTGTTGGAGCAAGATCTACCGACAACTATTGTACGTGCAGTGGCAATCACCCTCTACCATTCTGAATAAGGCACATCAGATCTCAAAACCAGTAAGAAACTTTCTACAAGCATCATAAACCTCTACATGCACTCACATGTCCATACAAGGACATAAATAAAAAATAACCAAACAACAAAACGGCATACAACTGTAACAAAAATGAAAAATATGGTTGTTCTTACGCAACAAGCCTTTCAACAGACCAGTGAAATAAAACTTCCTCAATGGAGAATCTTTATATGTAGAAACTGTAAAAATTATTTTCATTTTTTGGACCCACTTTTGTATTTTGACCACAATGGGTTATTTCACAGTATTTCAATTATACAGCTCACATATGTATACTGTCAGAGTAACATGGGTATACAGTTGCTTTAGTGCCGTACACAAATTCACACAGTGCAAGTCCCATGTTCATATGAACTTTTGTTCTCACAGAGACTGATCATGTCACCTCCAAGAGTATTGACCTGCCCTCCTGAATCAGCCCGAACACAAACACGTGGTCATTCCGCACAACTATATACCTATTTATTTCAGTCTTCTTGCTACATGTTTTGGCTTCAAACAATCATCTTCAGGAAGTAAGTTATATTATATGTAAATCAGTATGTCTTTAAAGTGCCAATTCTGTAATGACAGGATCTCACAATATTAAACAGATGTGATACAAAACTGTAAAACATTAAAAATATATATAGAACATAAAATAACATCACAAATTATATAATAAGACTTATATCAAATTCTCTACAGCATTTCAGTTCTTATGTTACTGAATGTCTGTGTTCCTACTGTTTCTATCCATAACAGAAAATTCTGTTGTTCAGTAAGATGAGTTAATTTTCTCTTAATGCTATGAAGCTTCAGATACACCAGACAGCTGCTTAATAAGAATGCTATAATCTGTTACTTTGAAAGTAAAGTTTTGCTCACAAAGGGCTAACTACATACAACTCACACTCCAATATCTTGTTTCTTTAAGATTCATCTTAATATTGTTGTCACGGCAAACGATTGTACAACATGTGTACTCCACATCAATCCTAAAGTAAATCAGTAATCAAAGTCTACATACAAAATGCTTTTAGAACAACGTAACTGCATACATAAACATACACAACAGCACAGTACTCACCTCCTGCAAGGAGGCAGTGACTGCAGCCAGTTGTGAATCAAGGCGATGGATGTCATATTTCCTGTCAGCCATGGACTGTACTCTGCTCCTCAATTCTACTTCCAGTGTTGCTATTTCTTGGCACTGCAAGCAATCAGAGGTCACTGATGTTTTCAAATATTCAAGGTAAAAGTCCATTACACAACCCACAGTAAAATCAGATATCATGTAGGTAAAGGACATCGTACAGTCTATGATCATGGGAAACCTGGTAAGGTAATATAGTACCAACAGAAAGTATGGCTAATGAAAGGGAAAAGAAAGATGAATACACAAAGAATGGAGATAATCCAAAAGTTTTTATCTTGTGTTGCAGTGATGCTGGCATTAAAATCATAATATAGGTAGTACACACCAATAAAGGGACTTCAAGAAATATGAGACCAGAGCAGGTAAACAAGTGGCCCAACTCCACAGTAGCTTGATATTGACAAAAATTTCTACCAACATCTGCCATTAATTAGACTGCTGCTTTAAAATTTCAGACACGATACCCAGAAAATTCAACATGAGACATCCAACAAAATACCTAAGTAATACACCGTGAGACATCCAACAAAATACAAACATAATTCGCAGTCAGACACCCAAAAGAATACCAAAATAATTCACCATGAGACGTCCGACAAAATATTGAAGTAATTTACCATTAAGACATCAGACAAAATACCAATATAATTCATGGTCAGACATCTGACAGAATACCGAGAAAATTCACCGTGAGATATCAAACAAAATACCAGCATAATTTGCCATCCGACATCCAACAGAATACTGAAATAAGTCACCGTCAGACATCATACAAAATACCAAGTTAATGTGCCTTGAGACATCCAACAAAATACTTACATTATTTGCCATGAGACATTCCGCATATACCGAGATAATGTGCTGTGAGTCATCTGACAAAATACCGAGTTATTCACCATGAGACATACAACAAAATACCGGCATAATTAGTGGTGGGACATCCAACATCATACCGAGATAATTCACCATCAGACATCTGACAGAATACCAAGATAACTTGCTATCAGACAGGCAGAACACAGAGATAATTGGTTGTGAGACATCTGACAGAACACCGAGATACTTCACGTGACGCATCGACACAAGTCACCATAAGACTGTCCTCAATAAATTCGAGAAAAATCAGAGTGAAATGTCCCACAAAATATCAGGCCAGCTAGTTCACTGTGATCTACTTAAAAAAAATATCAAGATAATTCATGAGGAGATGCCTGCCAAAATATCAAGATAATTCACCATGACACACCAGACAAATTATACAGATATTGACCATGAAACATCCGACAGATTATCTATTTCAGTCACTGTGATTTGTCCAAAAAAATTCCATGATACTCAGGAAAACAACCAACAAAACTGCAATAATTGCTATGAGACGTCCAATACAATATTGAAAATATTCTTCACCACGAGACTTCCAAAAATATTGATTACACTCACCATAAGACGCCCATCAAAATATGAAGTTAATTCAAAGTGAAACACTCCAAAATAAATCAAGAATATTCACTGTGAGATGTCCAAAAAATATGAAGTAGGCAACAAGTATTCTCTCTCAAGTCTTTCCCAATTCATCACCCACACTCACAGCGTTTGGCATAATATGATTGCACAGTTAAGAGAAGCATAAGGAAAACAGACAAATCTGATCCATGCACAGTACCCAAAAACTCGAAACCTGACACACCAGAGTATGTACAAATCAAATGATTTTTAATTACTACACCCCTTTTAAACACATCCCAAAAGACATTACCTCAAAATTTATGCCACACTTCTGCAATAAATTTGTGTATATGCTGTCAGTCCCCTACTTTCAGACAAACATGTACCTGGAAACATGCATGTGAGTGATGTATATGAAAGTTTAACAACATCTATTCAGTTTTTTAACAGCTGCCGCCATCTTCCAGAAACTAAATGCCATTCCTCTCTGTTTCTACATTGATCTGGTTCTAATTTTCTTGTTGTCATGGCTGCTTGTACCCCTTCCATCCACACTTTTCTTGGACGTCCTCTTTTCCTTCTCTCCCGTGGTATCCAATCCATAATTAATTTTGGCATCCTTTTGACGTGGCCATACCATTGTAGTCTTTTCTTCTTTATGATATCTATGATGTCCAGCTTCCCTTTCACTCCCATTATTTCCTTCACATGTTCATTTTTTATTCTTTCCATCCTTGATTTTCTTGCTAACCTCCTTAGCATATCCATATCTGTAGATAAAATTGTATTTATTTCTCTGGTAGGGATTTGCCATACTTCTGCACCATACAGCAAAATGCTCCAAATTATAGTTTGATAAATATATAACTTTCTGTTTTTAGTAATATTTTTGTGCCACCAAACAGAATTTAAAGCATTTATAACTTTTCTTGTTTGACTAATTCTGTGTTTTATTTCTGCATATTTAGTTTTTTCTAAATTAATGACAAGTCCCCATTTTTCACATTCTTCCTTTAGTTTTCTTGCCATATACTCCATGTCATCATGATCTTGTGCTAATAATACCTGGTCATCTGCAAAACTGAGTGAGTATACATATGTGTTTTGAATTGGTATACCCATTGGTTGGCATTTCCTTTTTCACTTCCTTAACACACATTCTAGGTATATTTTGAATACAGGTGGCAATAAATTGCAACCTTGTCTTAATCCCTTGGTAACGTTGAAGCCTTTTGTAATTGGGTTTCCAATTTTTATTTTTCAGCTAGATCCTTTATATAATGATTTTATTGCTTCTATTAATCTTGTATTAATAGTTGGTCTATCTAGCGTTTCCCATAATTTATTTAATGGTACACTGTCGTGTGCCTTTGTTAAATTAATGAATAATACATGTAACTCCCTGTTAGTGGCTTTCTTTTTTTCTATCATTTGTGTTATGCAGAAAATGTTATCTATACATGACCTTCCAGCTCAAAAACCTGATTGTTCTTCCATCTCCATATTCTTATATTCTAATTCTACCAATTTAGCTAATATTTGCCCATAAATTCTGCTAAATGTGCTCGTTACTGATATTCCTCTATAATTTTCACACTTCCTCTTATCTCCATTCTTATGTATCAATGTTATAATAGTAACCTTCCACTCTTCTGGTACTTTCTCTCCATTTATAAATCTTATTAAGCAATATGGTAATCATTTCCAATAACTTCTGGCTGCCACTCTTTATCAACTCTATAGGAATGTCTCCTGGGCCTGCGGCTCTCCCAGTCTTCATTCTCATTCTTATATGCTTTACTGTACAGCTATCAATTTCAATAACATTATCTAAACCTTTTTCCAACAATCTTTCATTTTTTCCTAAAAATTCTTTAGATCCTCTACTAAAAGTTTGTAATAGTATTTTTTTCCTTGTATCTGCACTTATTAAGTTGGCTCTTACCACCATTTCATGAGCGTATATTTTTAATAAATTTCCCAGACTCCCAGCCCTTGTTACTCCCTAAATATGACTGTATTTCCAAACATTTCTTGTCCCAAAATTCGTTTCTGTGGTTAGTTACCATTCTTCTTATTTTTGCTTGTGCCTTTTCGTATTGTACTTTGTCATTATAACCCTTTGTACTAAGCCATTTCAAAAATAATTGTTTCTTATTTTGTCTTTCTTTTTCTATTTCTGCATCCCAAAAAATTGTTTCCCTTCCTTTGTTAACCTCTTTTTCTCCCAGTGCTTCCTTTGCTGCTTCATGAATACAATTTTTTAAGTAGTTATACATCTCTTCTGTAACTGTAAATTCATTTCGATTTAGTTTATTATTTAGTCTCTGTTGATATAAAAATTTTGTACTTTCATTTTGTAAACTTTCGACATTATACTTCCTTTTCTTATCCACCACTGCTACAGTATTCTCTTTCTTAGTGCAGCAGGCCAGCTCCTCGCTCATCACTAAAAAATAAGAAATGCTACAAAACCACACACCAAGCCTCAGAAATTAGACACAGATAGACGACTGAAGTTAAGAAGCAGGACTTTGAAATTTGGTACACGGAATGTTCAAGGCTGCAGAAATAAAATGGAGGAAATAATATGAGAAGTAAATATGAGTATAACGAATATGGATGTGGTAGTTTTAACAGAAACAAAAAAGAAGGGAACAGGAAGTGAAATATTGGGAAATTATATACACCATTTCAGCGGGGTTAAGAAATATGGAAAGTGTAAAAACATACACACATTACAAGGAGAGTTACATTCCCAGTGGATTTTGTAGTATTTTAAAACACTACAAAATCCAAAAATGTTGTATAGTTGTATGGACTGACTGAGGCTCAAAATTCGAAAACTTTGGTAATCCAAAATTATTTCCATCTTTGTCACACATGTGTTAAGTTTACAAACCCTACATTTCTTACCACTAATATCAGCACTTCACTTCTTCCATTTCCAACTCATTTTTATTAATATTCAAATACTTGCACAACCAGTCCAGTGGAAAGACTAAACTGGCAACACTGCCAAAACTATTAGCTCACTGGCAGACATGCTCACCAGCCAAAGCACAAAGATCCAAGTACGGTGCGTGAATGGCAGTTGACAGGTGGCAATATATACTGCACGAAGGTCGAACACTGCCTGCATCTCAGAACAGAATATACGTTCAGCTGAACACTCACATGTGTGCTGACAAGATCCCTAAAGGCATCAGTGCCTGGGTCACCACCTGCAGCAAGACTGAACCATGACTCAGGACTTGAGTCATCTGTCAATCTACCCTTTGCCCCACTTATCTCCAAGCAGCACTCTGCAGCGAGTGCCTGGAACACAAAAATACCAACAAAGATTTATTATTTGTTTATTTAGCACCACTGTTTCAAAGATACATGCTGTACAAACTGAACCAAATGGGAACATAATCATCAATGGAAACAAGAGAAAGGATTTGGTAGGTGACTACAATCAACTATGACAGAATGGGCCTGGTAAGACCAAGGAATATTAATAAAAACCTCTGGATAACTGGCAACCTCATCAAGATCCAATACAGATGAGAATTCGAGTCTTGTGGGTGTAGCACCAGGTTGCTGGGCTAGAGGTTCCACATATTTCAAAGAATCATTGTGCCTTCATCTTTGGCTCAAGCACCCTTCTTGGACTGCTGGACCCTTGAATATGAAGGTCCTATGATCCCCTAAACATCGGGAAGTGCTCACTGAATGACATGGCGCCACATCCAGGACAGCTGTGAGAACCTCAAATCTCATGTTCAGAATCACTATCTCCCAAACACACGTTCAAAACATGAGGTACATTGCTACAAAAACTGACTTGCTGGGTCAGTCATATAATGGAACTGCAGCATTATCAGGTGGGCAGAGATTGAATATTTTAATTTTTTTAATCTTTTTGTTGGGCCATTAGTTTTAAAGTGGTACCCACGTATAAAGTCATGTTGGGAGTTCAGTTTGACAGCATAAGCTGTAAAGATGGCATTCCACCCAACAAAACAGAGAAAAATAGTGCAAATGTTCGAAGGAAGGTCTGTAAAATACAGAATATTAATTTTATGAACCCCCCCCCCATATGAGCCACAGAAAATGTAAAGCACCAGTCAAAAAGGCTGCCCAAAACTGCTTATCAGCCAAACTAAGATCAACACTACCTACATGCTGATATTCTTTATGACAGAAGCTTTATCCATGTATTTTAAATACAAAGAGACAGACAATATGTTTCAGCTTCTCCACATGAAGTCATCTTCAGGCCAGGCCCACAAGAATACATAAAGGAATTTTTTGTTTTACACTTAATGTGTATGAAAAATCGTGATCTCAAACTTTTTTACAGCCACTAGTACATACGTATGTACATACATATATATAAAACTGTGCTGCTGACTGTTGTTTGGTTGCAGGATGGTCTTTTTATATAAAAAGAAAGGTACAAAATGGTTTAAAATCGAAGCTGTCATCTTTTTGTCTCTCTTCACCACTCATTCTTAACCCTTTTGTGCCAAACAAGAACCACAGGTGGCACAAAGTGCAAGGTTTAAAACACCGAAGTTGGCTAGGTCATCAATAATAACTTGCACAGTGATGGTGGCCATTTCAATTCTCGTCTTTTACAGAGTACCCCTGGGCACTTAATTCTGGCATAAAGAATTAATTCAAACACTAGAGAGGGGTAAGTGGTGGTTTATTGCCAACAGTTAATATAAAAATAAAACAAAATGCATAACATTTCTTGACAAAAGAATTATCCAAGTAGTCTTCCTTTGCACTTCCCCAATAAAAATATGGATGTTTATGCAATATTTCACTACATCCCATGCACAAGTTAAAACACTTACCTGGAGAGATTTGATACTGCTGCTGCCTTTCATCAAAGTATCTACTTGCAGCAGTTTTCCACTGACACATTCTGCTAAGTACTTCCATTTCAGCTCCAATTGTGTCTGCAGTGCTGCCAACTGATTATACTCACTGGCAACCTACACCATTCATATATACAACATCCAGAATTGGAAGAAGCCAGTAACAAAATACACCAACAAACAAATCAGAAGTTACTAATTATACAAATTATACAGTGGTTTCTAGTGCATTAACTTAAACAAAATGCTACTAATTACACAGTGGTATCAAATGGGTACAAACTTAAAATGTTACTACACATGATTCAAGGCTTCCACTGTGACGCAAATCAGGTCTTTGCTCTTCTGGGATGTCATGCAGTGCTGACTGGTAGTTAGTTACCAAAGTTCCAGGACAGCCTATCCCTTAGCCGTGGAACGACATTTATATATGTTGCGCTGTGAGGTCTTTAAAGAGCCGAACGACATATATATATATATATATATATATATGTCGCAACCAATTCTGTTCACTCCTAATATGCATACTGCGGAGTTCTGCTTTGCTGTGGACTCTTGAAGGTCAGGCCTGCGTTGTGTAGCCACAGTGGCCCCCCCTCCCCCCTTGCCCTCTCAAACCCTCTGAAGAGCCCCTCTTTTATATGTCAACACATACCAGCTGTGCATTTATTGCAGCTGACTAACAGGTTATAGACACAGAACGTCTTGTTTATGGCTCGAAACGGAGTTCAGAGAGGCTTGAATATCAATATCGGCCTATGAAACAAGCAGGAACTGTTGATCAGAAAGTTTTCAGTGGCATACTGTAACGCATATTCTCAGACAAAAGCCATACACAAAAATTGGAGATATCCACAGAAATTGATGTTTACAGATACAGTAGGTCCCACTGACGTGCTCTAGGAGCTGCGGCATTCTGTAGGGGTTGTGGGGCAGTAATTTGCAACACACACCCACAAATTTACTAAAAATGACTTGGCCACCCCCGCATAGCTGTAATATTGTGCAGGAGTCACATCATGGCTTTAGGTCTGTTTTGCTCTCACCGTCGAAGTAGCCCATATTTTCATGATATGTGTCTGTTGCTGGGCACAGTTACAGCGTAGTCTAAGCAGGTCAGACTTGTAAGCGCTGGGAATGGCCACCGAGAAACTGAAGCTCAACGAGGAAGCCATCACCGAAATTCTGGTTGCAGACAGTGATTCAGAATCATGTGCTCAGGTTAGCGATGTAGAAAAAGAAGAAGAAGAAGAACAACAACAAATACTACAGCAAGCCTCAGCACAAGACAAACCACAGGCTGCAACAAGTGGCAGAGGATTATCACCCTGGGGACCACCTCAAGGAAGGGACACAAATGTTCATTCTTTTGTCAGTCCAGCAAAAGGTGTGAAAAAATGTGAGGCTCCACACATCAACAAAGACAGCTCACCACTGTCTGTGTTGATGTTGTTTTTCACACACATTTTTCATCTGCTTGTGGAACAGACCAACTTATATTACGAGCAATTCTTAGACCGACAAGCCGGACCTAGCCGCCGACTACCTGACATTTTGTTGCCAGACATGATGACTTTCATTGCCTTAGCTCTGCAGATGGGACATGTCTTGGAAGACTCGCTACATGACTACTGGTCCAGACTTAGACACGCACTCCGTTTTTTGGGGAGACCATGACACGAGACAGATTTTTACACATACTGCGTTTTCTGCATTTTGCGGACAATTCGCAGAGAACTGACCAAAGCGAAGAATATGACCGACTGTGGAAACTAAGGACCGTCTTTGATACCTTGGACGACAATTACGCAAAATTCTATAACCTGTCAGAGAATTTGGCAGTGGACGAGGTAATTGTAAAATACAGGGGCAGGGTTATCTTTAGGCAGTACACGTGCGCCATGAGGGTGTACTTGGGTAAAGACTCGCAATCTGCCACTGATGACATGACTGCAACAAGTGCAACTGTTAGATATTTCACCCGCAGAGTTGAAGGACACAAACTATTTTGGACAATTTCTTTTCGTCACCAAGACTTTTTGATGACTTGGACGGACATAAAATAAATTCTTGTGGGACAGTACGGCCTAACAGAAAAGACATGCCCCATAACTTTGGACCAAAACAGCTGAAACTGAAAAGGGGTGACCTAAGGGTGAAGACCAGGGGAGGTTTGACCGCATTAGTTTGGAAGGACAGACGAGAAGTTTACATGCTGACTAACATGGACCCAC
>Ga0131853_10026373_pt1 | contig 10451 bp, 5 predicted proteins | sample TergutLab28metaG_FD_92764 | JGI IMG/M metagenome (GOLD analysis project Ga0131853, IMG submission 92764) | Labiotermes labralis P1 segment gut microbial communities from Petit-Saut dam, French Guiana - Lab288 P1 (version 2) (version 2) | ecosystem: Host-associated > Arthropoda: Insects >... | reverse complement strand
CGCTTGTGAGTGCGGTAATGAACCTTCGGGTTCCATGAAATGCGGGGAATTTCTTGACTAGCTGCAAACCAGTTAGCTTCTCAAGAAGGACTCTGCACAATGGAGTAAGTAAGTAAGTAAGTAAGTAATTAAGTTGGTATAATCCTACACGGCGTCCTATTACAGTAGATTGTGATCCTCATGAGCACTGCTGTGAGATTCTTAAATACAGTATTCCAAACTGGGATATGCCTGCATGAAATCTAAGAAATTGATTATCTCAGTATTTAACCAACTTGATGCACAAAATTTGTTTCACAATAAGTTTTATTTCATGCGTCTACATGTTTCGAGCACATGTGCTCGAAACATATAGAGGCATGAAATAAAACTTATTGTGAAACAAATTTTGTACATCAAGTTGGTTAAAATACTGCGATAAATATACTGAGATGCACGGTCAGCAAAACGTCAAAATCTAAGAAATTGATTACGGGAAGGATTTCGTTTGTGCCTCAAACATTTACCGTCTGCAGCTTTTATCCTGAGATTAAAGATCAAGTGTTGAGAAGGAATGTATACCTTTAGGAGTCGCGTAATGGCCAGGTAAGAAAGACGAAGGCCACATAATGAAGATTTTATGACAAAGGTGCGCATGCCGCGTCTACAAAAGCGACCGCCCCCTGGTTCAATGCGCCCATGTACATTCCTCTCTGCTGCCACCTGCTGACAAACACTGGAATTATTCAGTCGAATTTTTCATTATAAATGTGCAGGACTCACTACGATATCGGAGCAGCTTGTACATTTTACGGCAAAAATGCGAAGTTTTTGTTGTTTATTTTACGACGCTGAATGTTACATGACATCGACTTTACGTTTGTTCCGTAAAATGATTAATAGGAAAGAATTTAGAAGCAAGGTTTCGTGGTCTAATCAAGTCATATTTTTGGCAATTCCCTGCGGGACTGAGGAAAACCATGAGAGGTTTCAGGATGCCCGATTTTCCTTCGGAGATTCGAAACGTGTCCCTTTCCAACACAAGTACACAGCAATACCACGACAGCAACCTAAACCATATTTAGACGGAATAGGGTCAATACAATTATATCGAAATGGCCATCGTTGCTCAGAGCTCTACCGCTAGATACAGGGTGAAATTTCAGAATTTGGGGAGGTGATAGCGTCTACCATTGTGAGAAGAGTACGTATGAACATGTGGATATTTCTGAATGGTACCGAAATAGAGCTGTTTGAATGTATAAATATAAAGAAAGAGAAATTAGTTACTGTTAATTTATTTTAATTTGATTTAATTAATGTAATGTTTAAGTGACAAATTTGTTACAGTTCACGGTAAATGTTCCGAAATTGTTCAATGGGCTTAGCAACTTCTGTGTACAGATCGCGTGTTGTCCGTCTGAGTTGAACTGCACGCTCCCTTGTGCGGACAGCTGCACCCAGAATGTGAGAGAGCAATTCGTCTCGTGTATCCACGTCTCTTTCGAAAACTTTGCTCGTCGACAAACCCCTAACGAAGTTAGGTCTGCAGATTCAAACAACTCCATCTCGTTAACCATTTAGAATTAGACAAATATTCAGGTGAATTTCTTCTTACAGTGGCCGATACTGTCACTCCCACAAATATTGACTCTTATTCCTGATTCACTCTGTATACCAGATACATAAAAGTACATTTTTCCCTGTTCACACCAAAAAGGCATAGAGGGGGATTAGGGGGTAAACTCCACTCATTCTTAACCTCGGTCCTGGATGGAGGTGAGTGGTCAGATTTACGCCCTGGCAGCTGTGCCCCGACAAATAATCGCGGCAACTAACGATTGCGAGGCTGGCTGGGCCCCAGAACCGGTCTGGATGTTTTGGAGAAGATCAAAATCTCTTGCACCTGACGAAATTCGAACCCCAGATCGTTCAGTCCATAGTTTCGTCACTTAAATTCCACCCACTTTCCTGTCTCTTGTGTCCTTACTGATGGGCCTCCTGGCGATGTTTCATTCCTAATCGTGTGCTGTTCTCATGGTCGTCGACGCGTAACGAGAAAAGGGTTTCGTAAAAACCCTGGAAGACCTACCAGTACGACAGGATAGCTCAGTCGGTTTAGTAACTTGGCAGCAAGGTGGACGACGGAGAATCTTCACATAGCTTTCCAGTCCAGGAAGGGACAAAGTGTAATTGTCTCTTCCAAAAAACGTCCGGAACGGTTCTGGGGGCGCACCCAGCCTGCTATTTTTTTCTCAAGGGTCAAATGACTAGTGTAAGAATGGGTGGAACTGTACCTCTTTTCACCTACATGCCTTCGTGGCTTGGACAGCGACATTTTCTTGTGATTACCTCATATTCAAGGCGTTCTTTGTGCAGTGGGAATTGCGTTGGGGCATGAGGAAACTTACTCGCTGTCATCTACTGCCTGTAGCTATACCAGTTCTCCGTCATATATATCTTCATGACATAGAGGACAGTACCTACGAAAAGGCAGCAAATTTCTGCTGAGCTACTACGAATCATTGTCCAGTTTACTAGTCGGTACAGTCACCGCCATCAAAACTTCCAGTATCACAAATGTGTGTGTTGCTTTGATGATGGCTATGATGATGCTGATGATTATGATGAAATACATATGGGTATAGGTACCCCATTTTGAGCAGACAAAACCAAGTGGTTTGATGGTGATTTAAAATGGATGACAGAGAAACAGGATGTAAAATCGTGGAATGGATTCCCCTGGCACCGGATGGGGTCCGTGAAAGTGATGATCTTTTGAATTGTTTCTAGGTAGTATTTAGTCCAATTTGAGGGAGCCACAGCGATATTCATTAAAATTTCAGTCTTACGGGACGTAACGCCATGTGTATTGGTAGTCCGGACTAAGTTGAAGGCGGAGACAGTCAGCTACTCCGAACCTTTATGACACATATATATACCAATATAGACGGCGTCATACCTTCGAAAAGTTGAATCTTTTATATGTTTATGAACATATTTATCAATCTTTCAAAGATCCCGTCCATTCTTTGTTGGCTCGGCAGTCAGCTTGTGATTCATTTCTATAGAATAACCAGTGTGATGGCCATGAACTATGGGCTACATTTTACCGGCGGGGAGGAGGAGGAATATTACTGCACTCTTCGTTTGTGGATGGGTAAAAATATTTTGCCACAATCTTCAGTTATCTATCTTTACATTCGTAAACTGATAAAGCTATCTTAACCCTTTGGCCTTGGAGCTGGACATTTACAGTTAGCACACCATTTATGTAAAATGTGAATATCTTATGAACCAAGAAGTATAACATTAGGAAATACACGACTTTTTGTGGAGGAATAAACGAAGATGGCGAGAGAAAGTCTAAAAAAATAATTAAATAATACATTTGTTGACTAAATATATAAAAAGCGTACTGCGGGGGTGAGCGGCACGTCTGTCCTATATATAGGATACATGATGCATAAAGGTTAATTAGGTTTTGTGCTTATTATTACAAATTCCTTCTAAATAAGCGTCATGACAGCAAATGGTAATTGATTTTTGTGATGAGAAAATACCGCAGAAATCTGAGACCGTGTGTTTTTATCTGTGAATGCATACAGGGCTCGGTATTTGCTCAGAAGAGATTGGTCTCTTCGCTCGTGAGAATCTTGTGTACCGTTGGCAATAGATGGCAGTAGGAAAGCCTTGCCATTAATATCATCAATTTTTAGAATTCCTGAAGCTAGGGCACATTGCGGATTTTGTTTCAGCAGTATAAATATTTCCGATTGTCTTAGTTGCACCAAACAATAAAACGCGGAGAATTCAAAACTTAATTAAATATTTTTCCGGTGTATAGTCTCAATTCGGTACAGCAATTCATTGCCTCTCGGTAGCTTTAGAAGTAATGGTGTGTTTAATAAAGAGGAATGCTGGTTAACGGTTTAGTTATGGTAGACTGCGTTTGAAATGTGATGGCACACGCGCAGAAACAATATTTCGTCTTTCGGCGAAACGGACGAGTCCATTTAAAATGGCGGGGGCGTCAGTTCAGTCGACTACTGGCAGCCGAGGTGTGCGCATCAGCGGTAGTAATGCTGGATATACCACGTTCCGAGGTAGTGTGAAGTGTACTGGCTATCCACTACATTCGCCAATTTTCCCTTCACTTCCCCTCCCGAACGTCACCGTGTGCCATCACATTTCAACTGGATTCTACTAAAGCCACAGTATAAGCTGCGGTAGCTCTGTCGGTGTAGTGAATAGGCTTCGGGCTGGACGATGTGGTACAATCATGTGTCGCTTAACGACGGGAATACGTTCTGAGAAATGCGTCGTTAAGCGTTTTGGTCTTCATAGAGTGTACTTACTCAACCTAGATAGTACAATATAACCTACTACACACCTAGGCTATATGGTATAGCCTACTGCTCCTAGGCTACAAACCTGTACAGCGTGTTACTGTACTGAATATCGTAGGCAGTTGTGACACAAAGGTGTATTACAATGTTGTAATATTACATTGTAACATTAATGTGGCGCATGTCTGTACTCAAATCCTGGTAGGGACAAGAGATTTGTTTCTCCAGAACTTCCAGACCGGGTCTGGGGCCCAACTATCACCCTGTTCAGTGAGCAATGGGGGCTGTTCCCTTGCCCGGGGGGACCACGTTTGGGGATGATACACTTACTTCCATCTAGCACCGAGGTTAAGAATGAATGGAGCTATTCCTCCACTCCCCCTTTGTGCCTTCCTGGCGTGGACAGAGAATACTTTACCTTTTACAAAACCAACAGTTATGAGCGTACTCTGAGAACAGTACGCTGTAGGCATCGGAATGCGGGCAGTTAATGATTTTTGAACTTTCGTTTGCTGCCCAAGTCACTGGTATCGTGATGTTAGTGAAGAACAGGAGCCGGGCATACAACTCGGATGAGAGAAATAAAGACTGCATATATTATTTTTGTGGGAAAATCCACCTGGAAGCCCGAGAAGGCAATGTGACAATAGCATTACGAACGACCGTAGGCAGGGTGGGTTAAGAGGATGAGAAGTAGATGAAAATGGTTCAGGGTTGTATCCAGTGGAGAGCTTTGGTGTTCGTGGAGGTGGTGTTAGAACTTCTGGCCTGCTTCCAGAGAGTTTGTTAAATAGTAATTTCCATCACTATAGTGCCAATTCTGATAGCCAACATTTTGAATCTTAGATAAGAAATTGCACGGTAATATACCACGTCAGGTGTAATAAAAAATCACCAGTACAAAGCGCTTGCAGCTGCGATCGAAAGATAACAGGTAAATTCGCCATAATGGACAGAAACCATATGTAGTACTAAATAAGCAAATATTCCAACATTGATCTAGAAACCTATTCAGATGTTGTTGCTCTCAGTTGTTGGTCTACTTCAGAATGTTTGTGTAGTGATTTCGGTGCGTTTGTTCAAAGTCAATCGGTGATGATAACAGTTATTGTGGGGATTAATGCAGTGAGCAACATTTGGAAATCCAAACCCCATACTATTTTACGTTAAGTCCGTATTTCAGCTCGCCCTCATTTTAAGCCCACATCTAATCCTGCTATGAAACCGTCAGCCATGACGTTCTGGTGCCGCCAGGTTGTTCAGACTGCCTTCCGCGGGTGACTGGGCGTCCAGAAAAGTTGTTAACGATACACAGACAGACAGACAGAATTTTTTTAGTTGCTAAGCGTATATAGCATGTGTGATAGATGAATGAAATGTGCGTATGCAGTATTGGTGGGATGATACTGACAGGAGACAAATGAAGTACTCGGGACAAGAATCTTTACCTTTACCACTTGGTTTACCACCACATCCCACACGGACTGATCTGTGAAGTTTTTGACGAGTTTCGTGAACATGTGATAGAGATGTCGAAGTTGTTTGAATTTAAAAATAAATTTCTATTAATTTCTGCACTTCTTCTTCTTCTTCTTCTTCTTCTTCTTCTTCTTCTTCTTCTTCCATTGGCACTACAGCCCACTGTGGGCTTTGGCCTGTCGAACAATGTCCCTCCATTTTTTCCTATCTGCCACTAACTCTCTCCATCTTCTCACTCCCAGCACTTGAAGATCTCTTTCTACTTCCTCTTCCCATCTTTTCCTGGGTCTTCCCTTCTTCTCATCCCTTCCAGTTCTTCAGTGAAGATCTTTTTGGGCATCCTATCCTCCTCCATTCTCTCCAGGTGACCTAACCAGCTTATCCTTTGCCCTTTTATCCATTTTACTATATTTTCTCCTTTGTTCATCTCTTCTAGTTCTCGATTCATCCATTCCCCGTTTTCATATTTATGACCATATATTCTTCTAAATATTTTCCTTTCAAAAATTAGCAGATCTTGTTCTTCTTTCTTCGTCAACGCCCACGCTTCCGCTCCACACGACACTACCGGTCTTATTAGTGTCTTATATAATATAATTTTAGTAGCTCTGGATAAAAGTCGACTCCTGAAGAGACTTATAGCGGCAAAATAAGTTCTATTGCCGCCCAAAATACGTATGAATTCCTTCACATCTCTGACAAATGTTACGCTTCGGTATTTTGATACTTACCTGTTGAATAAATTGTCTGTCTAGCAGAACTTTGGGTTTGGTTTTGGAATTCAGACGGTTCACATTTACAGGGTGCTGATAAGTCCTTAGCCCGACCAGGAAGGAAACAAGCTACATTCCCCGCATTTTATGAAACTTGAACGTTCATTACCACATTCACAAGAGTCCACCACCTGTCCCTACGCGAGCCAAACCAGTCCATTCCTCTGCCCATCACACTTTTGACTGGCACAGCTTGTTTCCTTCCTGGTCGGGCTAAGGACTTATCAGCACAGTAGTATCTGAGTTCGGTGATGAACTGTCAAGGAGGCAGTGACTTAGCATTTCGAATTTGGCCCGAAGATTAAATATCCTGACCAGTCACTATGCCGTGTTAATCGACGAAAACTGGTTCATTGCCTTGAAAGAGAGCCTGTTGACCTGACAGCGAGGAAGGACCGGGCGGATACAGAAACGTGCATATTGAAGAGTTTCACTACTTTTGCTGCTCGATAGACATTACTAGGATCGTAAAGTGAAGGAGCGTGTGTTGGGTGGGGCATGTGTCACTGATGGGGAAGGAAAAAACGCGTACAGAACAAACAGGGAAACATGAAGGAAACGGAACACTTGGAAGGCCTAGCCGTAAATGGGAGGGTAATTATAAAACATATGTTAATAAACCAGTATAGGAGGGCGTGGACTGGATTCAACTGGCTTGGATAGGGACAGTTGGCGGACTCCTGTGAACACGGCGATTATCTTGATCAAACGTAAAATGCGGTCAGTTTTTTGACTAGACGAGAGACTACAAGCTTGTGAAAAAGCAATCCCTTTCACGAAGTCGGTTTGTTGGTTAGTTAGCAAGTAATTTAAAAGTTAATTTGCTCTGCGAGACTGAGGGTTATCACAGCGTTGCTGAAGAAGCGTCCAGTCTTCTGGCGTGTCACACCATTGTTGTATACGGACTGACGTTTCGGAACAGGTTGCTGGTCTCCTCTTGGACTATTCTGAAGACAGACGGAGCGTGCTTCTCCGAAACGTTGGAACCTACATACCAATGTGCACGGCCTAATATACCAAAAGGCTGGGGTCTCTGTTTTCATACCTACACACGGATAATTTTTTTATATTTTTGGGGGCATTATTTTTGAACACAGCGCCGATCCTGCTTCAAGTAAAGGAACGTTCATGCTGCAAGGTGAAATGACACCAGGCCTAATAAATAACACAGTATTTCTTCAACAGCTGAAGTCATAACACATTTTAAAGGCCACGTCGGTTTGAAAAGGGAGGATTCTCATACGAAAGCAAACAGAACAAAACTTTTTTAACGTCTCTTCTTTTCCGGTCTTCTATTTCTTATTTGCTCTGCAGTATCCAGTTGCATTCTGGTAGAAACACTTGTCGTCACTGTCATGTAGGCCTAGCTGTTTTCCCCCCATTTTTTGCAACAGAATTTTCAGAAATTTGTCGTCACTAGAAATGGTTTTTTTTTTTTTCCTTTTTTTCTGCGACATGTCAATGTAGTGCCTCGCGCGAGGGTGAAACATTACGAAATTCAACCAGTCGGTGGCAGCAGTGAGCAGCGTGGTAGCTGTTTGACCAATGTGAAATAAAGTAGCTCTGCTGTACGGTTTTTATTCAGGTGATGACAGCACGGAGAAGATAGCGGCTAAAAGGCAGCGAGACGTTTCTTTGTTTAGACCGAACGCTGCCATGACTGGTTAACGTCCTGCTTCATGTGCGCCAAGTTACGGCGATCAATTATCTTGAATGCGGATTTTCGTGGATTTTCTCATTTCCTTCAGATAATAACGGAATGTTTAAATTGGACAACGTCCACTTTCTGCAACACCATCTTATATATATATATATATATATAATAAATTTAAATTCAAGAAAGAAACTAGTAAATTTAAGAAAGAAACTAATAAATTTAGGGAATAAACTAGTAAATTTAGGGAATAAACTAGTAAATTTAAGAAAGAAACTAGTAAATTTAAGAAAGAAATTAGTAAATTTAGGGAATAAACTAAATTTAGGGAATAAACTAGTAAATTTAAGAAATAAACTAGTAAATTTAAGAAAGAAACTAGTAAATTTAGGGAATAAACTAGTAAATTTAGGGAATAAACTAGTAAATTTAAGAAAGAAACTAGTAAATTTAAGAAAGAAACTAGTAAATTTAGGGAATAAAGTAGTAAATTTAAGAAAGAAACTAGTAAATTTAAGAAAGAAACTAGTAAATTTAAGAAAGAAAGTAGTAAATTTAAGAGAGAAACTAGTAAATTTAGGGGATAAACTAGTAAATTTAAGAAAGAAACTAGTAAATTTAGGGAAGAAACTAGTAAATTTGCCACATCTGGAGTATAGCTGAGTATGGTGCAGCAACTTGGACAGTTGGAAAGGTAGATCAGAAATGCCTGGCTAAGTTTTCAAATGTGGTGCTAGAGAATGATGGAGAAGATCATTTGGACCGATCATGTGAGAAATGACATGCTACAAAGAGTCAAAGGTGGAGAGGAATATCCTGCAACACTCAAAAGAAGGAAGGCTAACTGGATTGGTCACATGTTGCGTAGGAACTGCCTTCTGAAAGATGTTATTGAGCGAAAGATAGAGGGAAGGATAGGAGTGAACGAAGACGAAGAAGAAGACGTAAGCAGCTACTGGAATGCCTTAAGGAAAAGAGTGGGTGCTGGAAATTGAGAAAGGAAGCACTAGATCGCTCTTCGTGGAGAACTGGCTTTCGAGAGGCTGTGGACCTGTCATAAGAGTGACTACAGAATTAATTAATTAATTAATACACCTTTGAAATGACATCATTGGTGGTGATGATGATGATGATGATGACGGCGATGACGACGATGATATGTGGTCCACCTAATAAGCATTTTCTGCATGAAGCATAGTTTCTTGCGTCATTAAATCAGGTTTCTTCTCCTTCTTCTACATCCCCCTTTACCCTGTTCTTGTCATGCAGATTTTGGTGCGCATTGTGAAACGCAGGGCTGAAAATGTTCGCAGCGGTGGAAGTTCATGTTGTGATACTGTGGCTTATGAAGCTGTACAGCCCGTTAGGTTGGTACCATCTTTTCAGAGGAACATGCTGCCTCCATCTTCGATATGCATTCTGTCGTAGAGATAGAAGCAGTATGCTTCTCTAGAAGCTGTGTAATCAACTACCAGACTACACGGTGTCACAGCCCATAAAACCGCCACAAGAATACACCCAGCCCCTATTTGACCCCTGTTTTTTTTAGGCCTGTTTACTTCAATGCCCCTTGCCAATTAACACTCTTCGATCCCAGCTTTGTCAGCGAAAGGGTTAGAATACGTTTAATCATTCCATATGTCTCCGCGAGCAACATAACACTGTGCCGCGAGTAATATGTTGCCTACGATCTACTGGTAGGAGAAGCCTGGTGTAGGTATTGCTTATACCACTGGCTCACCCTTTCCGTACATTGACCGCTCAAGTGTGAACTGCGCTGGAGTCTAGCGCGCGTAGTATCGCCATGCTGTTCCAGTCATAAAATGTGACAACATAACACAATATAGTTCACTTGTTAGTCTCATAAAAATTATTTCATATCTTATTTTAAATTGTAATTAATAAAAATAATAAGAACTGCACTCTTCTGGCTTATTATGCAGCGAGGAGTTTTTAATTCCTTACGGACGTTTCGGGACAACCTATCGGTTCCATCTTCACGGGTCAAGGATCAAAAAAAAAAAGAAAACCGGGAACCCTAGTACGGGGTGGGCCGTGATAAGTTTCAGTAGCGTGGTGGCAGCCACCAATGGGTTTGATGTAGTTGGCAGGAAGGAGGGGGAAGTTCAGTCATCAGTGCTACTTTGATGTAGTTGGCAGGAAGGAGGGGGAAGTTCAGTCATCAGTGCTACTTTGATGTAGTTGGCAGGAAGGAGG